>Ga0302114_10001876_pt1 | contig 13725 bp, 5 predicted proteins | sample AG5_Surface_MG_FD_203107 | JGI IMG/M metagenome (GOLD analysis project Ga0302114, IMG submission 203107) | Marine microbial communities from Western Arctic Ocean, Canada - AG5_Surface | ecosystem: Environmental > Aquatic > Marine > Oceanic | place: Canada: Western Arctic Ocean | collected...
TTTGGCTTTGCGAGGACTATTTACTATTTATCTAATTCTCTCTATGATCAAACACACTCGATATCCGGTAAGGGCAAACACTCTCAGCGAGGGTGTTGGCTTAGCAAGCTGGAGTTGTCTTTCTTCTTTGTCGGTCAAGGAGGGGCGCCGAGCGAGAGAGCACACCTCGCGCCGCGCGTGACCTCCGGGCGACCGAGGCTACGTAGAGCGAAGACCGCGCGAGAACGCAAAGGTCGAGAACCCGCGGCCGCCGCTCGACCGAGCGAGGGACCGGGTGGAACGCGGGTGTGATCAGGAGCACGCACGTGAGCGTGGGGTAGATTTGTCGAATTCAAGAAGCTCCTCATTTATCCTCGAGGGCGCCGGGGACCCTTCGGCGGTGAGGACGCGACGCACCCTTTCCGCGTGTAGATCGCGCGTATCTATCGCGATGACCGGGCGGACGGCGAGCGCGCCGCGCGGCGTCGGCCGCCGTCGCCGCGAGCGCCGCCCGTTCCTGGCGGCCACCCTCGGGTCCGCGCTGTCGACGCTCCTGCTCGTCCTCCTCTTCCTACACGCGCCCGCCCCGGCGCGCGCGCACGAGGACTCCTCGGAGCCCGGCCACGCGTCCGCCGACGGCACCGACGGGTACGTCTTCGAGTACCACGAACGGCCCCCGCCCCCGCCACCCGCGCAGCCCGCGCACTACGTCGGCGGCGTCTACGCGCACGGCCAGACCTGGCACGGCGAGATCGAAGTCGTCTGCACGGTGGTGATCAAGCCGGGCGCCTACCTCGCCATCACCCCGGGCGCGACGATCTCGTTCAGGAGCGACTGCGACGCCGAAGACGCCAAGCTGTGGGGCCTCACCAACCCCGGCGGCGTCAACGTCTCGAAGCCGTCCATCGTGGTCATGAAGGGCGCCAAGCTCTACGCCAAGGGAACCGCGGAGGAGCCAATCGTCTTCAGACCGAAGGACCCGGACGCGTTGGATGTACACACGGGACGATACACACGAGGCGCGTGGGGCGGCGTCGTCGTGCTGGGCGACGCGAGGGTCGGATGGAACGACGCGGACGACGCACAGCTGTCATCGATCGACGGGACGGTGATTGACAAGACGAACGACGCAGACTTTGCGGTACGTTTTTTTTAATGCTCGTACGGGCAATTAGTATGACGACGTGTTTTGTGTAACAGGCTTGGATAGTCGGCGACTCGAACATCCTCGGCGGGGACACCCCAAACGCCGGGTACGAGCGCGTCCACGAGAAGTACCTCGTGGCGAACCTGCCACGTGGCGTGTTCCCACCGACGGATAACCTATGGACGGACGGGTCGGACGGTCGGTTGACGTTTGGCGGGTTCGAAGATGATTCGTCGTGCGGTGAGTTTTATTTACTTTCATCTTCTTATTTCTACTTTTATCTTCACGCGGGCGATTAGACTGACGGGTACGTGTTTTTTATCACAGGGGTTGTGGAACACGCGGTGGTGCTCGGCGGCGGCGGCCGGAACGGGTCCAACCCGGCCGCGATGGCTGACCACGACATGCCCGCGCTCGGTTTCTTCGGGTGCGGTTTCGCCACGAAGGTTTCGCACGTGGAGGTTGCGCACTCGGGCGGGCACGGTTTGTACCTGAGCGGCGGGATGGTGTCGCCGTCGCGCGTCGTGGCGTGGAACAACGCGGGCGCCGGGGTGAAGACGTCGGGCGGGTACCGCGGTGTCCTCGACGAGCTGTTCGTGCACGTCCCGGGCGGTGAGGTTGGATCCGCCGGTGTTGTAACGGAGGGGTTCTGGCGTCACGGCGAGTCGGGGGCGGATGAGTCGGTGTACAGGACGCACCCGATGCTCTTCCACGCCACGATCGTCGCGTCGCCGGTTCCCTACACGCCGCCGACGCCGCCGCCGACGACGCCGCTGCCCAATTGGGTCGGGAGTGATGGATACGGAACCTTGGATGGAACCGATCGCTCAGTAACCGCGTGGCAGGGAAGTGCGGGCTGTCAAGGTTCAAGTACGTATATTGCTCTGCCCGCCGGCTGTGAAATCGCCCAGGATACCCCCGAAGCTCGTGATGTCATCATGAACCATCCTTGGGGAACCGCAGTTGTGGCCACTGCTGGTAACTGCTATGGGGGGTCGAATTATCATCAACCGGGTACTCAGTTTGGGTCTACCTCTTGTTTGAGGAGTCGGGAAACTGATGGGGTGACTGAGTACTCAGTGTCACAGTGCGCGCTTCGGATCCTCATTTACTGCGGTCCGCCGCCGCCGACGCCGACGCCGCCGGCGCTCGTGCAGATCGCGCGCGGATCCGGCGCCACCGTCGGCAACACCGTCGTCATCCCCAGCACCGAACGCAGCGTCGCGTTCTCCGTGGACGACTGCAGTTCCTCACTCCGCGTGGGGCACTTCTCCGACGCGGACCCGGCGGCGCCCGCGTACGTGAGCAACGACGCCGTCTCCATCGACGATCGCGTCGTGCTCGCGGGCTTTGGCGACGATCCCCCGACGCGCGTCTCCGACTACAGAAACTTCAACGGCGCGTGGTCCCGGCGCGTCACGGACTCGTCCCCGACGCCGTTTACCCTCGGCGCCGGTTGCGAGGGCGCGCCGCTGTGGCGCACCCACCGCGCCCCGCCGCAGTTCACCAGCGGCGCCTTTGTCCTGAACGCGTCATCGGCGGTGCACGCGACGAGCTCCGGACCGCGTCTGGACCCCCGCGCGACTGCCGCGATGGTAGCCGCCGCCGCGCTGGACCCGGTACCGACGCACATCGTCGACGCCGTGGCCACGCGACGCGACCCGCGGAGCCGGTGGATGCTGGACTCGTTTTTCCACCGCCCGAACGCGACGAATAAACCCCACCCCGGCGCGTTCGGCCCGGATGAACCGTTCCCGTGGTTCGCGCGGGTGGACGCGTCGGCGGGTTTCGTCGCGAGGACGGGCGGCGCGACGATCACGCCGCTGACGCGCTCCGAGGCGGAGCCCGGGTACGCGGCACTCGGCGTCTACGCCGATGACTCGTGCGGGTCGTCGGGGGGGAGGCTGGGCGAGCTCGCCGTCCGCCGGGGCGCGTGCTACGAGGTGCCGGAGTGGATCGAGGATGGAGATTCGCCGATCGCGCGGTTGTTGCCCGCGGCGATGCACTCGAATCGCATCGCGCCGGGTTCGCAGCCCGACGACGTCTTCGACCGCTTACAAGTCATGTGGACGAACGCTAAGTCCTCTTTGTATACTTACGAAGAGAACCCCGCGGTAGACCCTGAGGACCTGACAAAGGCCAGGAGGTCTAAATTCCGAGGCGCCGTGTTCGCGGATGGCAAGGTTGTGTTCGTGCCTTACAAGTCGTGGGCCGTGGGAGTGTACGACCTGAGCACCAACCTCCTCTCTTTTGAGTCAATGATGGTTGGGACGAATGGATTCAACGAAGGGGATTATCATTTTAGATATGGCGCGCTCGCGAGCAACGGCAAGGTTGTACTTGCACCCTACATGGCAAACGGCGTTGGAGTGTTCGACCCGAGCGCCCCGCCCGGAGAGCGCTTCGAGTTCGAGCACTTCAGAGTACAAGTACCTTCGACCGACTCCGGAGGAAGATTGTTTTCAGGAGCCGCGCTCGCGAACAACGGCAAGGTTGTATTTGCACCCTACAGCGCAGACGCCGTGGGGATGTTCGACCCGAGCGCCCCGCCCGAAGACCCAAAGCGCTTCGAGTATGAGTCCTTCAACCGCGCGGACCTGGAGACGCTCATTGGCGCCTCCCAGTCATTCAATGGAGCCACGACTGCGAGCAACGGCAAGGTTATATTTACACCCTTTGATGCAGACGCCGTGGGGGTGTTCGACCCGAGCGATAACAGCCTCGAGCTGGTGGACATCAGCGCGCCCAGCGCATCTGTGGACCTGGGCGACCTGAGCAGCTTCACGGTCGGTGACAAATTCTCTGGAGCCGCGCTCGCGCACAACGGCAAGGTGATATTCGCGCCCTACACTGCCAAAGGCGTTGGAGTGTTCGACCCGAGCGATAACAGCTTCGTGTTGGTCGATATCAGCGCGCACAGCCCACCATCCGTGAACTTGGGTTTCAGGAGTTCTGATGGGTTGGTGATGAGCGCCAAATTTTCAGACACCGTGGCGGCGAGCGACGGGAAGATCGTCTTTGCACCCTTATTTGGAACCCTCGGTAGCGTGAACAGCGTGGGAGTGTTCGACCCGAGCGACAACAGCTTTCAGTTGGAAGGTATCAGCCACATCACCGACACAAACAAAGCATTCAACGGTGCCGCGGTGTCGGACGACGGGCGGATCTTCTTTGCGCCCTATGACAGCGACGCGGTCGGTGTCTACTCACGCGGTGCGGCGCACACTAAGTACCTCAGCAACAAGCCTCACGTCATGCACCGCACAAAGCTGACTGCGAACGACGCCGCGGAACTCGACGAGTTCGGCAGGAGCGTGTCGATCGATGGCGACACGATGGTGGCCGGGGCGAACGGGGACGACGACCCTGTCAAGGGATCCAACAGCGGGTCCGCGTACGTGTTCACGCGTGACACCCCCGGCGATGTCGCCTCCGGCTGGACGCAGGTTGCCAAGCTGACCGCGAACGACGGCGCTGCGAATGACAAATCCGGCTACAGTGTCGCAGTCGACGGCGACACGATTGTGATCGGGGCGCATTTGAACTATAACGACGGAACCCGCGGCGGGTCCGTGTACGTGTTCACCCGCGACACCCCCGGCTATCTCGCCTCCGGCTGGACGCAGATTGCCAAGCTGACCGCGAGCGACGGCGCGGAATTAGACTATTTGGGCGAGAAGGTCGCGTTCGACGGCGACACGATTGTGGCCGCGGCGAGTAGAGACGACGACCAGGGATCCAACAGCGGGTCCGTGTACGTGTTCACCCGCGACATCCCCGGCTATCTCGCCTCCGGCTGGACGGAGGTTGCAAAGTTGACTGCTCATGACGCCGCGGAGAACCTTTACTTTGGGTCTTCCTTATCGATCGACAGCGACACGTTAGTGGTTGGGACGACACGAGGATCGGGCGGGAATGGTACCGCGTATGTGTTCATCCGAGACACTGCCGGCGATCTCACCTCCGGCTGGACAGAGATCACGAATCTGAATGCGAGCGACGGCGAGGCGGGTGACCAATTTGGCAGCAGTGTCTCGATCGACGGCGACACGATCGTGGTCGGGGCGTACGGTGACGACACAGACAAGGGAGGCAGCAGCGGGTCCGTGTACGTGTTCATCCGCGACATCTTCGGCGATATCACCTCTGGCTGGACGGAGATCGCAAAGCTGACTGCGAGCGACGGCGTGGGGATGGACTGGTTCGGCTCGAGCGTGACGATCGACGGCGACACGATGGTGATCGGGGCGAAATATGACGACGACAAGGGAGGCAACAGCGGGTCCGCGTACGTGTTCACGCGCGACACGCCCGGCGACCTCACCTCCGGCTGGACGCAGGTTTTCAAGTTGAGCGATGGCTATTGGAATGACTATTTCGGCTACAGTGTCGCAATCGACGGCGACACGATTGCGGTCGGGGCGTATAAGGACGACGACGACGGAAGCGACAGCGGGTCCGTGCACGTGTACTCCCTCTCCCCGATACCGTGTCCCGCCGCGTCGCACGACACGGCATCGAGCGTGGACCCGTCGGAGCCTCCGAGGTACATGCGGTTCGACGTGGACGCCGCGACTGTGAGCGTATACGAGGGCTCCGACGCGCACAACGCGTGCCTCGCCGCGGCTGAGCCGAGTTTGACCATCGCGACTCCCACGACTCCCTCGCCGCCGCCGCGGTTCGGCGACTGCGCGTGCGCGTGCGACGGGAATCCCGTCGCTAACGGGACCATCAACGTCACGGATGACCACGGCGGCGTCGGCGTTTCGTCGGGTGAGTGCGCCGCCGCTGGACCGGAGGAGTGCGGGGATATGGTGACTGACGGAGTCATCGACGCGTGTCCCGGAGGAGTCGACTTCACCGCCGTTTGGTCGTACGTGCCGACGTACACGGGTGCCAACTTCACATACGATCACGGCGACTGCGAGTGTCTCTGCGAAACCGCGGTGGTCGGGGACGGCGGGTGCTCGGGAGAGGTAGGGGTGCCAGAATGGTGCCATATCAACGTCACGGGCGACATAAGCGGCAAGGGTGTTCCGGAGGACGCGTGCTCGGTCCATGGACCAGGAGCGTGTGATATATTCGCCAACTACTTCTTGGCGGCAAATATATCACACTTGTTCCCCCAGTGCAACGGGACGAACTTCACCACCAAATGGTCGTACAACTCCACGTACACCGGGGGTGTCTGGAGTGATGACGAGGATTCCAATGACGAGAATTCCACGGGCCTGCAGGGCTGTGAGGTGGTGTGCGAGGGGCACGGGTACGGCCAGTCCCAGTGTGAGGATATCGTCGGGTGTCAGTACGACGACGGTGAATGTTGGTCTGCCGTTGGTGCCAACCCGTGCGACTCCGGGCCAACCGGGAGGCGCCTGCTGACGGCGTCCTCGGGGACTCGATCCACCAGTGGCTTAACCGGGAGGCGCCTGCTGACGGCCTCCTCGGGGACGGGGACTCGATCCACCTGCGGGAAGATCGGTAACTCGTACGTGTCCATCACCGACGCCGACGTCGCCGCCGGCTCCATGAACTCTGAGAACCGCGTGATCATGACGGAGTGGCGGGGCGCCGGGTATTGCGACGATGACGTGGCGCCGCTGTGGACGTTCATGGACGCCACGTCCACGTTGACCGAGTCGGACATTTACGAGCGCGACGTGCTCGGCGCGGCGCGAGTGGCGGCTCCCGCGGCGGAGGCGCGGTGCTACCGCGACAGCGGCGATTCGATTCGCCTGACTTGCCTCCCCGACGGCGTTTTAAGCGTTCTGAGCTTCTTCTGCGCGGACGGGTGCGGCGCCGATGACGCGGCGAACGAGGTGCGAACGGGTGAGCACCTCCTCGTCGACGTCACCTCGGAGCGAGGCGAGGTTTGCGACGCCGCCGCGGGCGCCGCGCCGCGGATCGTGTCGTCGTGCGGCGGCCTCGCCGTCGCGCAGTCCTTCTCCGGCGCTCTCGCCACCGCCGCCGGGCCCTTCGGCTCGTTCCGCGGTTACCGCGCGCCGATGGAGTCGCTGCGGGAGACGCACCCGCTGTGGGTGGGAGCTCGCGGCCCCGGCGCCAAGAACGTCACCGCGGCCAAGGCTGAGAATGAGATGCTGGCGAGCCTCGGGTACGAGACGACGCCGGCGCTCAATCACCTGTGCCTCGACTCGACCGATCGCGAGGCGATGGGCTGGACCAAACACAGTCCATCGACGAACGACGGGTACATCAGCATCGCCACCGATGATCCAAAGAGCTGGTGCGCGGGTCACGACTACGTCTCGCTCGAGTGCCCGAGGAACGACGATACGCTCCACGTGTGGTGCGCCAACGCCGACCAGCTGGACGGCGCGGCGAGGAAGCCGTCGGGGGAGTGCCGCGGCGAGCCCAGCAATTACCACTGCCCCGGGCTGCCGCGACCCGAACGATTCGTCTGGAACGGCATCGACCTCGGCGGCGCGTACCGGGCTTCGCTGTACAAACGAGGGTACTTCGCGGAACTGATCCCGACGCCGTGCGACGCGTCCGGTCCCGTCGCCAACGGAGGTTTGGGCGGGTGCGCCGACCCGTTGCCTCACGGGGAATCGTGCGAGCCGACGTGCAACTCCGGTTCCAGCCTGTCGGGGAGGAGGACGTGCCACGACGGGCGATTGATCGACACCGCGAAGTGCGTCAAGCCGTGCGACGCGTCAGGTTCGATCGCCAACGGCGTCGCGGGCGAGTGCGGCGGCGTCCTCGCGCACGGCGCCTAGTGCGTCCCGACGTGCGACGTCGGTTACGAGCTCTCCGGCGGTAGGTCATGTGACGACGGCGCGGTCACGGACACGGCGACGTGCGCCCCGCTGGACCATTTCTGCCTCCATTCCGAGGGGTACCCCGCGAACGGCGCTTTGGGATGGACCAGACACGATCCATCGACGAACGGAGGGTACCTCAGCTTCGAGCTCGACGATCCGGCGAGCTGGTGCGAGGGTCACGACTACGTCTCGCTCGAGTGCCCGAGGGTCGACGATACGGTCCACGTGTACTGCGCCAACGCCGACCAGCTCGGGACCGGCCCGTCGCTGCCCATCGGCCAATGTCGCAACGAGGGCGTGGGGGTACAGGCGTGCCCAGGCTTCGGCGCTAACCAGTCCTACGTCTGGAACGGTATCGACCTCGGCGGCGCGCTCCGAGCTTCGATGTACAAACGGGGCGCGTTCCAGAGCCTCCTGCCGCCGCCGCCGCCGGCACCGGCGCCGGCACCGGCACCGGCACCGGCGCCGGAGTCGGACCCGGGTGGAGGCACCTACGACGGTCCAACCTCGTCGCCGGATCCGGGCTCGGGTGGAGGCACCTCCGACGAGTTAGGAGACTGCTCGTGCTTCTGCGACGCCGACTTGACCGATATTGCAGGGAACGTCAACGTTTGCGACGAAAACGGAGAGGACTGCGGTGTCACCTCGGCTCAATGCTCGAGCCTTGGTCCAGACCAGGGATGCCCGTCGAGCGCGATGAGCGATGACGGATCGACTTTATCACCCACTTGGGATAAATCGTGCTCTACTTACTATGTCGAGTGGTCTGTCAACCCCAGTTACAGCTCGGGTCATTCTCATGATGACGGTCCAGCCCCGGCGCCGGCGCCGGATTCAGGTGGAGGCACCTCAACCCAGTACGGAGACTGCTTGTGCTTCTGCGATGGAGGTTATCAAGGGAACATCGACGTCGGTGATGGCCAAGGCGGCGTTGGTCTCACGCAGAGTTTCTGCGAGGATAACGGGCCGGCTCAGTGCCCGAACGAGGGTTTCACGTGCGCCAGGCCCATTACGGTGAGTTGGTCGTACGTCTCTACGTACACGGGGGCCAACTCTGGTGGTTCGCCGAGTGGCCCCTAGAGTGATCCCGTCGGAGACTGCCAGTGTCTGTGCGGCAACGGCGACGCTTTCGATCCTCAATATTTCCCGAACCAATCAGGCCCTGACCCCGGGGGTGTCACTGAAAGTGAGTGCACGAGTCAGGGTACAGTAATGTGCAAAGGCATGTGGAACACGATGGTTAGCAACCCCCCCAACGTGGCCCCCTGCTCCAGTGGAAACATAGACGAGGTGTACACGGCTTGGTTTGAGGACACCGGTCCACCACCCCTACGATGATTCGGGCAATTTATAATTCGGGCTCGAGTGGACCTGTTGGAGACTGTGAGTGTCTGTGCGATGGCGGCGGCTCTTTCGATCCTCCAACCACAACAGGCGGGGTGTCACTCAAAATGAGTGCTACTCGAGTTTTGGTGTACAGGCGTGCACAAGTGCATGGGATACGATGGTTAGCAACAACAGCCCGGCCCCTTGCTCCAGTGGAACCGTGGACGAGGTGTACACGGCTTGGACGCCGTCCAGCGGTCCGTGAGACCCGACTCACACGAGTCCTGGTAGATAGTCTGCGTGTAATGAAACAGCAATTCAATTATTTCATCCGTCGTGTATCGAACACCGCGCCCACTCCGATGACGACTTTGCGACGACGAGGCCATCCCTTAAAGCTGGGGGGAGTGAACTCTTCCATCAATCTGTTGAACTTTCAAATAACATCGGTTGGGAATCAGATCGGAGGGGCACTGCAGCTCTGTCCCGTTCTGCGAAGGCGACGCCGCGCCCCGAGGCCATGTCGTGCTATCCCTCCTCGACGCAGAGGCGTCACTGGACCCTGTCCGCGGACGAGATCGCGCGCCGTCGCTCCGAGGCGCGCGCGAGGGCGATCGACGCCGCGAACGAGTCTCGCGCGGCGAGGACCGGCGACGCGTCCGCGGAGGCCCCGCCCGATCCCCCAACCCCTGAAGAGGAGGCTACGCTCCGGCGGTACTACGAGGTCAAGATCCAGAAGGTGTGCCAGGCCTTCTCGCTCCCGACGAAGGTCAGAGCCACCGCGGTCGCGCTCTTCAAGCGATTCCTCACCCGGACCTCCCCGCTGGAGCGATCGCACAGCCTGAAGGTCACCATGCTCACATCCATCTACGTCGCGTGCAAGGTGGAGGAGAACTACGTCAGCGCCGACGAGTTCGGCAAGGGCATGCAGGAGGACTCCGCGAAGGTGCTCGCCGCGGAGCTCTCCATCCTGTCGGGGCTCGAGTTCCAGCTCGTCACCTACTCGCCGTACCGCGCAGTCGACGGCCTCGCGCGGGAGATCAAACCCGACGTCTCCGAGCACCTCGCCAAGGCTGCGCACGCCGTGTGCGACGCCATCCTGCTCACGGACGCCCCGCTCATCCACCCCCCGGGCAAACTCGCGCTCGCCGCGCTGCGGTCCGCAGCGGCGAACACCGCCGACGAACCCGCCGTCGAGGAACTCGTCGAGCGGCTCGGCTCCGGTGACGCGTCACTACTCGGGGACGTGAACGCGGAGGTGAACGCGGAGGCGATGGACGCGGCGGCGGATCTGGCGACGGACCTGGACGCCGTGGACGCGCTCGTGGAGGCGCAGGGGTCGGAGCCGGATGAGGAGACGGCGAGAGCCGTCGATAAAAAGTTGAGAGCTTGGCACCGCGGCGGTCGGGCGGGCGCGGGCGACGGCGGTGAGGGTGAGGGTGACGGCGGCGGTCCGAGGGAGGGGAAGCGGCGGAAGAGCGCCGCGGACGAGAGGAAGCGGAAGGAGGCGGCGGAGGACGCGGCTCTGGACGGGCCTTGAAATGTTTTTAAATCGCGATTTAAGTCGTAGTTTCCTCCCCGGCTTCAACCTCAGCCCCAGCCTCGACCACGGCCGCGCCCTCCTCCTCCGCGGGTTTCTCGACGGGGTTTCCATCCTCATCGAGCTCGGGCTCGGGCTCCACCTCGGGCTCGGGCTCGGGCTCCAGTTCCGGTTCGGGCGTCGGTTCCGGTGTGGGTTCCGGAGTGGGCTCCGGAGTGGGCTCGCGGGTGAAAGAAAACACCCCGAGCAGCCGAAGCGTCTCCGCCGTCGCCGCCGTCGCCGTCGCCGCCGCGTCGTCGATCCGCTCCCGCCCGCCCTTACTCGACGTCTCGCGTAGCATCGCGCGCGAGTCCGGGTAGTAGACGGGCGCGGGCACCCACGGATCGAAACCTTCCCGCCGCGACCGCACCGCCTTGGCTCCGACCGAATCCCCCCGCCCGTCGTTCACCACGACGTCGATGGACGCGTCCAGGTCGCCGTACGAGTCCTTGGCGTCCACGACGGCGCACCCACGCTCGTTACGCAGCAGGCATCTCATGCCCCAATCGTACCGATCGGGTCGCCACTCCGCCGGGTCGTGCTCGTTGGCGAAAATCTTGTGAACGTCGAGCTGGTCCACGAGGTCGGGGTCCCGCACCTCCGCGACGCGCACCACGACGTCGTTCAACCCGAACCGCCCGTCGTCGCACCACCGGCTGGAGTGCACGAAGTACCCCGGGGCGATGATCCCGACGTCCACGCACGCCGCGGCGGTCAACCCGGGATCCTTGAGTTTAACGTCGAGAATTTCGGCGTCGCGGTCGTCGGGCGCGAGGTGCACGCCCCGCCTGGACAGCTCCTCGATGAGCTCCCTCGGCGTAAGACGCGTGTGCGCTTCGTTCGACATGCCCCGCAGCGCGCTGAACCGCGGGACGGGAAGGTCCTCCGCGTTCGCCAGCCGCGCCCAGCCGTCCCCAACCTCAATCTCGAGCGGCGAACCCTCCGTGACGTGAGAAGACGCGGGTGTCACGGATATAGTCACCGAGTCGCCCACGTTCCCGGCGGTCGGTCGTACGTGCCACGCGCGGTACGGGAACATCGCGCACCGCGACTGCACCACCGCGAACCGTTCCAGCACGATCGTGGAGAAGCCAAGGCGGTTCGTGTCCGCGTCGAGGACGACGTCCGACACGCCCGCCTCGGTCCACTCCGACTTTGTCTCGTCCCACCACCCCACCCGCGGCGACGGGTCCACGAGCGCGAGGTCCTTCGGCAGGTCGTGCGAGATGCGGATCGCGGGCGTGGGCGCGGCGGCGTCGTCGTCGTCGTCGTCCGGCCGCGGTATGGGGTACGGCACGCGGTCGATGCGGTCGGTCAGCGGCGTCACCGGTCGCACGGTCCAGCCCCGGCCCGACGACGCCAGCGGCGGCAGCGAGAGCAGGTCCACCCGCAAAATCCCCGCACCCTTGACCGCCATGAGCTCGTTCGTGCACAGCTCCGAGTACGTGTCCACGTGGGTCAGACGCGCGCGCATGGCCACCGCCTGGGAGAGCACCTGCTTCGGCAGCTCCGCGGCGAATGCGCCCACTTCGTTTGGAAAATCAATCGTCTTTTTCCGCGGGTTCTTGACGTGGTTGGCCCACACCGCGCACCACTGGTGTGTCCCGTCGTTCGCGGACGTGGCGATGTACCCCGTCTCAGCGTCCTGGTGCTCGTTCGCGTGGTCCAGGCACCTCGCGGCAGCCTTATCGGCGACGAACTCCGCCGCCGCCCGCGCCGTTCGAGCTCGACTGGCCAGCGCCGCCGCCGTCGCGTCGTCGCCATCCTCCGCCGCCCACGCGCGGTACACCTCGCAGTCCACCGCCAACAACTCGCACTCCTCCATCAGTTGGAACGCTTCGTGGAACGGGAGCGGGGGCGTGGCGAGTGTGGCCTCGACGTGCGCTTCAAACGCCTGGACCGATCGCGGGTCCGGTCGGGTGACGCATCGAGCGGCTCGGTCCCACTCGTGCTCGTGCCTGCGTGTGCGGACGTCGTCGGCGAGGATGGCGTCGCGCCTGGTGTGGAACCCCGCGGATTCCGTTCGGTTGGGTTCGAGTTCGGCGTCTTCCTGTGCGACGCGTTCGTGTTCCTCAGCCTCGAACTCTTTATCCTCAGCCTCGCGCTTGAGCCTGGCCTCTTCTTGGCGCCGGGCCTTCTCCTCAGCCTTGCGCCGCTTCTCCTCCTCCTTGGCCGCCTTCTCCGCAGCCTTGGCGGCCTTCTCTTCCGCGCTCAGCTTCTTCTTGCCCTGGCGGGTTTGGGGAAAGGGACGGTGGAGGTCGGGCGGTCAGCGGGATGGGGGATTTCATTCCTAAAACGGCGCGGTCGGGTCGGGGACGCGAGGCGCGACCCGAGGATGGGCCGCGGGGTCGAGGGTTCGGGGTGATTGGGACGCACCATGCTCTCTCGATGCGGCCTGGAGCCGGCTCGGCGTCGATCGGGCGGAAGCTGGCGCCACCCGCGCACCGGGATGTGTGCCCTTCGTCACTGCCAACGAATCTCTGCAGGTCAGTTTTCCTGAGCGCGACGTCGCCTCGAAGTTCATTCATCGATGAGTCGCCTGGGCCGCGTCCTCTCGGGATGCGCGCGCGCGCTCGCGCATCGAGGTGCCGATCCGATGCCGCGTGCGCTCGCATCGTCACGCGTGGGGTACTCGTCCAACCCCATGGAGGACTTCGACCTCATGGGCGCGGGCGGGTCGTCGGTCATCGACACGTACACCGAGCGAGGGTTCGTGGTGAACGGCGTGGAGCATCGCGGCAGCGTCTTCCTCTACCAGGACATGACGCTGCTGTGGAAGGTGAAAGGCATCGACGATGTCACGCCGGCGTCGCTGACCGCCGCGCACGCGCTGAGACCCCCGCCGGACCTCCTCATCGTCGGCTGCGGGGCACGCATGGGAGCGTTGCCAAAGGAAACCATCGAGTTTTTCA
>Ga0302114_10001880_pt1 | contig 13707 bp, 14 predicted proteins | sample AG5_Surface_MG_FD_203107 | JGI IMG/M metagenome (GOLD analysis project Ga0302114, IMG submission 203107) | Marine microbial communities from Western Arctic Ocean, Canada - AG5_Surface | ecosystem: Environmental > Aquatic > Marine > Oceanic | place: Canada: Western Arctic Ocean | collected...
GATTGAAAAAACCAGAAAAGAAGCAGTATTGATGGTTGAAAATATTATCGAGAAATCTATGCCGGCTGCAGTTGAATGGTGCGAAGCAAATAATATTCCCAAAGCTCGTTGTAAATGGAAATTTAATTATCTGGATGATGATATGTTCAACGCCTTCGCTTCAGGAAGAAATCAGATTACATATACCAAAGGCTTGATGAATGGCGTTGCCTCAGAGGAAGAAGTGGCTTTTGTTATTGCGCATGAGATTGGTCATCACATCGGTAATCACATAGCTAATTCTCAAAGAAATATCATGCTTGGAAGTTTAGCTGGAAGAATATTGGGAACTGTAATCGAAGGTTCTGACGAGTTGATATCTCAAACTACTGACTTGGGAGCTAGATTTGGCTCTTTATTTTATTCTCGAGATCAAGAAAAAGAAGCAGACTACTTTTCATTAGTGATTCTTAATAAATCCGGATTCGATTTGATAAAAGCAAGAGATGTAATAATTAGAATGGCACAGCAATCTGAAAGATCAGAACGTTCTGGTTTTTTTGATACTCATCCAACTGGTCCAGAAAGACTGGCAAGATTCAATCAAACCTATTCAGAGTTTTTAAAAAACCAATTAAACTAGATTTTGTAGAGCTTTTCTAAAGCGATTGAATCCTTCATTGATTTCTGAGTCTTCAATGATCAAAGAAGGCGCTAATCGAATAGTACTTTGACCGGAGGCTTGAACAATGATCAGACCTTCTTCATAACAAGCCTCTAAAAACTCTCCAGCTTTTATTTTTTTAAAGTCACAACCAATCCAAAGACCTGCTGATCTAACATCATCAAATAAATCAAATTCCTCTGATAAAGCACTTAAATGTTTGAGAAATAAAGTTGTCTTTTCAACAACGCCAGTAAGTAATTTTTGTTTAGAAACTATTTCGATAACTTTGGAAGCCACGGCGCACGATAAAGGGTTTCCACCAAAAGTACTGCCGTGAGTACCGGGTTGGAAACATTCAGCAATTTTTTCTGTAGTTAAAGTCGCTGCTACCGGCATTCCACCGCCCATTCCTTTGGCCACAGTCAATATATCAGGTACGACTCCATAGCCCATATAAGCCAATAAAGAGCCAGTTCTACCGATACCACTTTGCACTTCATCAAATATTAATAAACAGTCATTTTCATCAGCAAGTTTTCTCAACCCTTCTAGAAAAGGGTTTTTGGCAGGAATGACTCCTGATTCACCTTGTATTGGCTCAACCATAATGGCAGCTGTATTTTTATTGATAATTTTTTTTACTGAATCTAGATCATTAAATTGTGCTTTTTTGAATCCCTCTAGAAGAGGTCCGAAGCCGGTCTGATGGAATTCCGAATCTCCCACGGTAATGTTCATCATCGAACGACCATGAAACGAATCAGAAAATGAAATAATTTCATATTTGTCCTTTTCTCCTTGATCGAAATAGAATCTTCGAGCTAGTTTCATAGCAGCTTCATTTGCCTCATTTCCTGAATTAGAAAGAAATATTTTCTCAGCAAATGTTTTTTTAGCTAAGGCATCGGTTAAATCTACTGCTGGTTGATTGAGAAGATAATTACTGACATGCCAAAGACTATCAGCTTGAGTTTTTAAAGCTTGATTCAGTTCTGGGTGAGCATGACCTAAACAAGTCACAGCTATCCCACCACCAAAATCTATATAGTCTTTACCATTTTCATCCCAGACCACAGATTTATCCCCTTTAACTGGCGTAAACCAGGGAGGTGCATAATTCGGCATTAAAGCCGTTCTATCAATAGAATTATTCTTTTTCATAAAACATCATTCGTTTAAAAAGTTCATAATCAATAACTTAAAGTTTAATATAACAATTAAATCATGGTTACATCAGATCGTCTCGATTCCGAAAACTCATTTAGAATTTCTATATATCCTAATCGTTCAATTTCTTGGAAAGGAAATCTTTGGTTTTTAGCACTTGTTTCCACTCCGATAACCATTATTGCCATAGGTTTTCTATATGCTGGAGCACCAATAATTCTACCCTTTGCTGGTTTAGAAATCCTGATTGTCCTATCCGCTTCATATTACGTTTTTCGTAACGTTAATAGGCAAGAAATTTTAACCTTCACCCCTGAAAAACTAATAATTGAAAAAGGAAGATTGCGACCTGAAACGACTACCGAATTCATTAGAGAATGGTCTTACGTATTCATCGAAAAAGCTACTCATCCGTGGTATCCATTACATATAGTTATTTCTTCAAAAGGCGAGAGGGTACCAATTGGAGATTTTCTTACCGAAGAAGATAAAAAGATTTTAATAGAAAAAATGGATGAAGTAATTCAAGAGCTAAGAATCGCTTAATTTATTATTTTGCGCGTTGATTAAAACGCCTACCGATCATTGCTGATGCGATGTTGATTTTCTGAACATCGATAGTCCCACCTGCAATTCCCCAGCCAAAAGCATCTCGAACTTTTCTTTCCATTCCGTATTCTTTATTAAATCCATAACCGCCCATGAGTTGCATTGCAGTAGCTGTAACTTCCCTTGAAATTTCATTGGCAAAGCATTTAGCAGAGCTAGATTCTAGGATGTCAGGCAAGCCTTTCGCAGCATTAAAAACAGCTCGATGAATGAGTAATCGAGAAGCTTCGACTTTCATCAACATATCTGCCAATTTAATTTGTACCGCTTGAAATTCTACAATTGGCTTACCAAATTGCTCTCTTTCTTGAACATAATTTTTAACATATTCCAAAGCAGATGATGCTTGAGCTAACGCCATAGTTGCATTTCCACATCGCTCTAAATCAAAAGTTTCCATCAATTTTTTGAAGCCATCCTCTGGCTCAACTAGTAAATTTTCAATAGGTACTTCGACATTATCAAAGTAAATATCGGCAGAAGGAATTCCACGCCAACCCATTAGATTCTCGTTGTTACCAAAAGTTAATCCTGGTGTATTTAAGTCTACAAACACTGCGCCAATACCTTTGGCAGCTGGTGCATCAGACATTCTTGCATAGACAACATATCCGTCAGAATGACCAGCTCCAGAACACCATCGCTTATTACCGTTAATGACAATTTTATCGCCCTTGATCTCAGCTTTAGTTTTTAAATCTGTAAGTCCTGTACCAGCATCCGGCTCTGACATGCTAACCGCTACAACCATTTCACCGCTACAAACTTTCGGGATGACTCTTTCTTTTAGGGCGTCAGTTCCAAAGTGCTCTATTACTTTAACTGGACCCGCATTAGCTTCAAATACAGGCCAACCTATTGCAGATGAGATTTTTCCAAACTCTTCTAGAATTATTATGGCATCTAAACTCGTTAAACCTTGACCGCCATATTGTGTTGGAGTGTTTACCCCAAGAAAGCCCATTTCTCCTATTTTCATTAAGGCATCTTTAGGGACTGGTTCGCCGCTTTCTTCAAGTTCATTAGCTAACGCTGGGAGTTCTTTTTGGGCGTAGTCACGGGCTACTTTTTGAAGTTCAAGTTGATCTGATGTTAAATTAAAATCCATATTATTTCTTTATTATGAGAGGCAATTATACACATTGAGTTAAAATATCTAAATGACAACAGAAAAAAAATACCCAGTCCCTGAAGGCTTTGAAGTCATCAAACAAACTGAGCATCATATTCGTCACATAGGCGAGGGTTTTCATAAGAGAGATGAAGATGGAAATCTAGTCATGGCTTTTTGGATTAAAAAAGAAAATTGCAATTCAGCAAATGTAGCGCATGGCGGAATGTTAATGAGTATTGCTGATTATTGTTTAGCTTCCTCGGCGATGCCCTCTAGGGAGGAGTATGTTGCTACCATAAGTTTTAGATCAGAGTTTATTGCGCCAGCAAAGATTAATTCCTTAGCAGAAATTCATACAACAATCACCAAAAGCACCAGATCCTTAGTATTTGGAGAAGGCAAGATATATTGCGATGGCAAGATAGTCTTTAATTTTAGCGGTGTTGTAAAAAAAATTAGCTAACTTTCTTTTGAACCAGAACTTTCTTTAATTCAGCAACTTCTGGGATCCCGTTCTTAAACTTTGTCGATGCTTCTCCTTGAATGAGTGGCCTTAAATATTTTTTACCAGCTGCTGTTATTTCAAAACCGTTTGCGGAAATAAACTTTTTTGGCATAGTTTTTTCTACGTTTGCAACATTTTTTAGAGAAGCTGTTTCAATTTTCCACTTATAAGGGGAGTCACTCAACCTTTTGATGATTGGCATGATTGCAGTTTTTCCAGCTATCGCTAATTTTACGGCGTGTGCGCCTACAGCATACGCTTGATCAAGATCGGTCTTTGAAGAGATGTGTCGAGCTGAACGCTGTAAATAATCTGCTACTGCCCAATGATTTTTTAATCCCATTTTTGAAATCATGCTAGCTAGCACGGGAGCAACTCCACCAAGCTGTTTGTGACCAAAAGCATCCGTTAATCCAGAGTCTGCTAAAAATTTACCATTTTTTGTTTGTGTACCTTCGGAAGCAATAATTACACAGTAACCATTTTTTTTAACTGTTTGTTTAACTTGGGAAATAAATTTACTCTTTTCAAAAGGTACTTCTGGTAACAAAATTATATGAGGCGGATCACCAGCCTTAGTGGCTGCTAAACAAGAAGATGCAGCTATCCAGCCCGCGTGACGACCCATAACCTCTAAGATAAAAACCTTAGTTGAAGTTTCAGCCATGCTCTTAACATCCAATCCGGCTTCTAAAGTCGAAGTTGCAACATATTTTGCAACCGAACCAAAACCGGGTGAACAATCTGTAAAGGGCAAATCATTATCTACAGTTTTTGGTATACCAATACACTGGATAGGAAATTTAAGCTTCTTCGCCATTTCTGAAATTTTGTAAGTTGTATCTTGACTGTCACCGCCGCCATTATAAAAAAAGTAGCCAATGTCATGAGCCGCAAAGACTTCAAAAAGACGATCATATTCTTTCTTTTGATTAATAGGATCTTGTAATTTAAATCGACATGAGCCAAAGGCACCGCCTGGGGTGTTTTTTAATTTTGCAATTGTGCTCTTAGATTCTTTTGAGGTATCAATTAGATTCTCATTCAAAGCACCCAATATTCCGTTTTGCCCACAAAGAACTTTGTTAATTTTTTTAGATTTTGCTGCGGTTTCAATTACGCCACAAGCAGAGGCATTTATTACCGAGGTTACGCCACCAGATTGAGCATAAAAAGCATTACGTTTTAAAGTCATGAAAAGAAATATAACTGAAAAAAGTCCTTCTGGAAAAAGATATAATCATGATTGTGAAAATATATGTTTTAGGAATCTGTGGAACTTTTATGGGAGGCCTTGCTCAACTGGCAATGCAAAGAGGAATTGAAGTATCTGGGTGCGATGAAAATATATACCCACCAATGAGTAATGTTCTTGCAGAACACGGTATAAAAGTAGATCAAGGGTTCAGTCCAAATAATATTACAGATGATATAGATTTATATGTCATAGGAAATGTTGTCTCTAGAGGAAATCCTTTAATGGAAGAAATCCTCAATAAAAAACTAAGTTTTGTATCAGGTCCGCAATTTCTAACTGATTCAATCTTAGAAAATAGACATGTCATAGCAATTAGCGGAACACATGGAAAAACGTCTATATCTTCCATGATCACTAAAGTATTGATAGATGCTGGCCTTGATGTGGGCTACATGATTGCTGGAAGAGCTTTAGATTTAAATTCAACTGCTTCATTAGGCTCTCATGAGTATTTTGTTATTGAAGCTGATGAATATGATACGGCATTCTTTGATAAGCGCTCTAAATTCATTCATTACAATCCATCAACTTTATTGATCAATAATTTAGAGTTTGATCATGCTGATATTTTTGATGATTTATCTGCAATCAAAAAACAATTCCATCATCTTTTGAGAATCATGCCTAGTCGAGCTCAAGTTATATATCCGGAAGATGATAAAGAGATTGCTGACCTCACCAAGATGGGAATCTTTTGCAAAGAAATTATATTCAATGCAGAAAAAAACTCTAAAGGTTGGCATGTAAAAATAAATAATCCTGAGTGCGCTTCTTTTAAAGTCTTTAACGGAAAAAAATTAATGGGAGAGATAAATTGGGGATTGATAGGCGAGCATAATAAGAGGAATGCTTTAGCAACTTTTGTCATTGCAAATTCTTTAGGCATCAAAGGAAAAAAAATATCAGAATCTCTATCAAATTTTAAAGGAACTGCAAGACGAATGGAGACAATTGGCAAGCAAAATAGTATTACCGTTTACGATGACTTTGCACATCACCCAACTGCAATCAAATTTACTTTAGATGGATTGAGAAAAAAAGTTGGAAAAGAAAAAATTATTTGCCTCCTAGAAATGCGATCTAATACTATGGCATCTGGATATCATGATGCTGTCATTCCTAAATGTTTAGAAGATGCTGATAAGGTTTTTCTTTTCTCAAAAAATGCCGCGCAAGTAAAATCTATATCTGAAAAGGACGATAGATTCTCAGTATGTAAGGGAACTAGAGAGTTTATGAAGCTATTACCAGAATTAAACGAACCTAACAGTCATATTATCTGTCTTTCAAATGGATCGTTTGATCAAATCCATCATGCAATTTTAGAAAGGCTTTAAAAAGTAAATGATTTCTTTCTTAAACGAACTGCACTTGGCGTAACTTCAACTAATTCATCGTCTTCAATAAATTCAAGAGCCTGCTCAAGAGTATGTTCGATATGCTTAACTAAAACCAAATTTTCATCGGTTCCAGAAGCCCTTACATTAGTCAATTGTTTAGCTTTAGTAGGGTTTACTGGCATATCATTGTCTCGGGAGTGTAAGCCAACAATCTGACCTTTATAAACCTCCAACCCATGACCAACAAAAAGTTTTCCACGATTTTGTAAATTAAATAATGAGTAGGCTAAGGTTTTACCTCCAATCATTGAAACAAGAACACCATTTTGTCTTGTGGTAACTTCCCCCTTTTTTGCCGGACCATAATGATCAAATACACTCGTTAGTATTCCAGACCCACTTGTTAATGTTAAAAATTGTGATCTAAAACCTATAATTCCTCTAGAAGGAGCTATGAATTCTAATTTTAATCTACCCTTGCCATCTGGAGTCATATTAGTTAACTCAGCTTTTCTTAAACCCATTTCTTCCATGATTGGACCTTGATGTTCTTCTTCTATATCGATAACTATCTGCTCGAAAGGCTCATGGGTAACACCATCAACATCCTTTTGGATGACTTCAGGTTTTGAAACGCCAAGTTCAAATCCCTCTCTACGCATTGATTCGATAAGAACCGACAAATGTAATTCACCTCTGCCAGAAACTTTAAATTTATCTGAACTTGCTCCAGGCTCAACTCGCAAAGCAACATTACTTAAAAGTTCTTGCTCCAAACGTTCTTTAATATTTCGAGAAGTAACAAATTTTCCATCTAGACCTGCAAAAGGGGAGTCATTAACTTGAAAAGTCATACTAACTGTAGGCTCATCAACAGATAAAGCTGGCATAGCTTCAACATTTAATGGGTCACATAAAGTATCTGAAATAAACAACTTATCGACACCAGTTATACAAACAATGTCTCCAGCTTCAGCTTCGGGGACCTCTACTCTTTCTAGACCATCATGACTAAGAACTTGTAAAACTTTTCCTTTTCTCTCTTTTGCATCTTTATCAATTATTGTAACCTGATCGTTTGTCTTTAATTTTCCACCAGTTATTCTGCCTATTCCTATTACACCTACATAGCTATTACTATCTAAAGCACTTATTTGCATTTGAAATGGCTTGTTGAGATTAACTTCAGGTGGTTTTACTTTAGAAAGAACTAAATCGAGTAATGGAGACATATCATCTTGAACATTATCTAGTTCTAGACCTGCAACTCCGTTTAAAGCTGATGCATAAATAACCGGAAAATCTAACTGTTCGTCATTTCCTCCTAATCTATCAAATAAATCGAAAACTTGATCAAGAACCCAATCAGGCCTCGCACCAGGACGATCAATTTTATTTATAACTAGTATTGGATTCAAACCTTGTTCAAAAGCTTTTTCTGTTACAAATCTAGTTTGAGGCATTGGCCCATCTACTGCATCGACTAAAAGCAGAACGGAATCTACCATAGATAATACCCTCTCTACTTCTCCGCCAAAGTCTGCGTGACCAGGCGTGTCTACAATATTTATTTTATGTTCTTTCCACATAATGGCAGTATTTTTTGCCAGAATTGTTATACCTCTTTCTTTTTCTTGATCGTTAGAATCCATGATTCTTTCTGATCCCATGCTTTTTCTATCGAGGGTTCCAGATTGTTCAAGTAATTTATCAACTAGAGTAGTTTTCCCGTGATCAACGTGAGCTATGATTGCAATATTTCTTATATCTTTAGGATTCATTTACTTGTTTAAGGTTAGTTGTAAGAATATAAAATCTCTGCGCTGAGTAAGATTTCAAAGATAATTAAAAGTAAGTTATTTTTCTTTAGGAGAGTCTTCTGAATTTTCTTCAGTAGAAGCTTCCTCAGCAGGAGCTTCTTCAGCAACTACTTCCTCAGCAGGAGCTTCTTCAGCAACTACTTCCTCAGCAGGAGCTTCTTCAGCAACTACTTCCTCAGCAGGAGCTTCTTCAGCAACTACTTCCTCAGCAGGAGCTTCTTCAGCAACTACTTCCTCAGCAGGAGCTTCTTGTTTTTCAGTTGGCGTTGCTGCACCAGCAGTTTTAGCAAAACGTTTTTTGAATCTATCAACTCTCCCTCCAGTATCAACAATTTTTTGTTTACCAGTATAAAAAGGATGGCATGCTGAACATATATCTAACGATAGATTACCCTCGAGAGTAGATCTTGTTTCTATGACATTTCCGCAACTACAAGTTGCTTTTAATGCTGCGTAATCTGGATGTATTCCTTCTTTCATCTTTGTTTAAGCTTTCAATAATTTAGATCGCGAACTATACCAGAAGAACTTTTTATAAGAAATAGAATTTCACTTCTTATTTTCTTTTAAAGTTTTTATTTTTTCAGAAAGATTAACGACTTTTTTTACTCCATAAGGAGAAGTGTATTTCTTGCCATCTAGAAAATAAAAACCTTTGTTTTTGATATACCATTTAGAGGTTTCCAGTCTATTTTCTTCTTCTACCCATGAAATATCATGCATAGATTCCTCAATTTTATTTGTCTTGCCTTCCTGAGTATAAATAAAAGGACTTCCTTTAAGTTTATGGGCTTTAGAGAGCCATGCATTTAGAAATCTTCTAATGCCTCTTTTTGTTTTTCGCCTAGAAGGATTGGCTTCACTCCATTCTCTTGCCGCATTTATTTCATGAAATACATTGCAATCAGTATAAGTTCTTTGCCAGGACAGCAAATCGTCTTGTTGAATTTCGTAATAAGAACCATCTTTTAAAATTATTTCCATTTATAGTTAATTTACCTGATTAAATTCATAAGTCATTTAAAATAGATTAGATATCACCAATTAAAAAGAGGAAACATGACTTATCAAGAAGACGTAGAAAATTTTATGACGGCAGGCGATCAACCAATTCAAGAAAACTTAACTTTAAATGGAGCTCAACCGGAGCTATATATGAATTTAATAACCGAAGAGTACAAAGAAACTTTAGAGGCATTTCAAGAACAAGATATGATTGAAGTTGCAGATGGGTTGGCTGATATGGTTTGGGTAATTATGGGAATGTGTTCAAGTTGTGGAATAGATTTTGAAAAAGTTTGGAACGAAGTTAAAGCTTCCAATATGAGTAAATTCATAGATGGTAAAGCTATTAAGAACGAAGCTGGTAAAATCATGAAGCCAGAATCATATTTTCATCCAGATATTAAAAAAGCTCTAGGTCTTTAATGTAATTTTGCATTTCCTCTTCGTTTCGGATAGATGCTCTAAAGATATCTTCATATCAAAATCATTGAGGTAGCCAAAAGCTTTCTCGGGCCATTCTACAAAAATTATAGAATTCTCTTCTTTGCAATACTCGTTTATACCTATAGCAGCCAGTTCAGATGCGCTTTCAATTCTATAAAGATCCATGTGATAAATATTTCGGTGTTCAGACGAGTAGGGCTCAATAATTGTAAAAGTAGGGCTGGTAACAGATTCCTCAACACCTAAAGCCGAAATAATCTCTTTAACTAAAGTAGTTTTTCCCGATCCAAGATCTCCATTTAAAAAAATTATATATGCCTGAGATTTTTTTACTTTAGATAATTGACTGCCAATTTTTTGGCCTAACTTTTTTGTTTCAACCAAAGAATCTAATACCAGTTCATCAGTCATTGCTTAAAGAATAAGTTCTTTCACAATTTCGATAACATCGGATGGGATTAACCCTCGTTGACCTATAGCTTCTGCATATTCATCTCCAGCTTCTGCATGAAGATTTACGCCTAGACAAGCTGATTCTAAAAGACTCAGTTTTTGAGCAACTAAACTAGATATAATGCCGCTTAATACATCCCCCATGCCCCCAGAAGCCATACCCGGATTGCCTTTGTTGCAAAGAAAAATTTTATCCTTTGAACAGACAATTGTTTCGTGACCTTTTAATACAACAACCGCAGAGTATTTCTTCGATAATTTTTTTGCAGCTAAAATTCGGTTTGATTTTATTTTCTCTACAGAGGTATTAAGTAACTTTGCTGCTTCGCCCTCGTGAGGAGTTATTATTACTTTTTTTGGAAGTGGAATTTTTTTTATAAATTCTGGCAATAAATTTAATCCATCTGCATCAATTAAAATAGGTATATTTCTTTTGTTTGAAATTTCTAAAGTCTTATATAAAACTTGTTCGGCCCAGTAATTTTTATCTAATCCAGGGCCAATGCATATGACAGAAGGCTTATCTAAATATTCTTCTAATGCTTGACCGTTATTAACTGGTTTGGCCATAACTTCTGGGCAAAAATTTAATGAAGCGCTGACGTGTTCTGATCTTGTAGCTAAAGAAACTAATCCTGCACCACTGCAAACTGCAGCTTTAGCCGCTAAAAGACCTGCTCCGCCAAAGCCAATATTTCCACCTACAATCATTACGTGTCCAAATTTGCCTTTATGATCTGCAGGAGAACGCTTTAACTTGGCTAGCAACTTATTAGTTTTAATTTCTTGTACTTTCAATTTTTCGCTCTATTTTAGTAAGACGTTTGTATCATTTATTGCAACATACGTCATTAAAGATATAGTTATAAATTAATTATTTAAAGTAAAGGGAGAAACAATGCTTAAAACTAAAATAACAGAAATGTTTGGAATTCAACATCCTATAATTCAAGGTGGGATGCATTATGTAGGTTTCGCAGAAATGGCAGCAGCTGTTTCAAATGCAGGCGGCTTAGGAATTATTACCGGGCTTACTCAAAAAACTCCAGAAGACTTAGCAAAAGAAATAGCTAGATGTCATAAAATGACAGACAAACCTTTCGGCGTTAATTTAACTTTTCTACCAATGTTCAATCAGCCTGATTATCCTGGGTATGTTCAAGCAATAATTGAAGGTGGAGTTAAAGTAGTAGAAACTGCAGGAAGAAATCCTCAGGCTTACATAGAGTCTTTAAAAGCAGCGGATATCAAAGTAATACATAAATGTACTTCAGTTAGACATGCTTTAAAAGCTCAAGATATTGGTTGCGATGCGGCTAGTGTTGATGGTTTCGAATGTGGCGGGCACCCTGGAGAAGATGATATTCCAAATATGATTTTATTACCTAGGGCTGCTGAAGAACTAGACATCCCTTTCGTTGCTTCAGGTGGAATAGGTAACGGTAAACAACTTGCTGCTGCTTTAGCGTTAGGTGCAGAAGGAGTTAATTTAGGTACTAGATTTATAGCAACTAAAGAAGCGCCAGTTCATCAAAATGTTAAGGATGCTCTTGTTGCTGCTTCTGAATTAGACACGACTCTTATAATGAGATCTCTTAGAAATACAGAAAGAGTCCTAAAGAACTCTGCTGTAACAAGTATTCAAGAAAAAGAAAAAGAGCTTGGCGATAATATTAAAATTGAAGATATCCTCGATGAAGTAGCGGGCGTTTATCCCAAAATAATGACAGAGGGAAAAATGGACGATGGTGCTTGGAGTTGTGGAATGGTTGCAGGATTGATTCATGATATTCCTTCGTGCCAGGATCTAGTAGACGGAATGGTTGCTGAAGCAGAAGAGATTATAAACACTCGTTTAGCAAAATTTATAGCTTAATCTGATGGCTCAAGATAAAGACTTTCCGGAAATCTTATCTAAAGATGAATCTATAAATATTCAAAAAGCAGATCCTAATTTACCAGCTTCAGAACCTAGGCCAGCAGCAACTGTTCTGCTGGTTAGATCTCCTTCTGAAGCAATAGAAGTATTCATGATCAAGCGGAATGCCAAAACAAATTTTGGTGGCGCTTGGGTTTTCCCGGGCGGAAAATTAGATCTTGTTGATTCTGAAGTTGAAATAAATAGCTTTTGTTCGGGCTTAACAGATGAAATGGCCTCTCAAATATTAGGATTAGAAGAAGGCGGCTTAAATTATTGGGTAGCCTGCATCAGAGAATGTTTTGAAGAATGCGGAGTGCTTTTAGCTTATCGTGAAAATGGAGATTTCTTCGGGGCTTCCGATGATGTTGAAATGAGTATCCTAAATACTTATCAAGATAAATTGAATAAAGGAGAGCCTGTATTATTAGAGCTTTGTAAAAAATTAAATATAAGGTTAGCTGTTGATAGATTAGCTTACGTATCTCATTGGGTTACTCCAAAAATGGAAATGAGAAGATACAGCACTAGGTTTTTTATAGCTTTAGCCCCTGAGGATCAAGATGCAATTCATGATGGAAGCGAAGGTGTTGAGAGCACTTGGATCACCCCAGAAGATGCTCTTAAAAGAGGTGAGGAAGGTAATTTCCCAATCATTCTGCCTACAATTAAAAATTTAGAATCTATTGTTGGATTCACAGACACAGATAGTCTTCTAAGGCACAAAGTGAATTATCAAAATGAAGTGTCTTGTATTGAGCCTAAATTTTTTATGGAAAATGGAAAGATGATAGGTCTTCTGCCAGGGGATATTGGCTATGAAGATCACTGAGTTATCGCCATTAGTAAGAAGAATAACCGCTGACAATGGCGGGGTATTTACAGGCGCGGGAACAAATACTTATCTCGTAGGTCACCAAGAAATAACTGTAATCGATCCTGGACCAGCCTCTAAAGAACATATAGAAAATATAGTTGATATATGTGGGGAAGACATAAAACAAATTTTGGTTACCCATACTCATAATGACCACTCTCCTGGAGCTAAGCTTCTTCATCAAAGAACCGCTGCGCCGGTCATGGGAATGTATGCTCTTCACAAAGAAATGCAGGATCCCACTTTTAAAGCTAACCAAATTTTAAACCATGGCGACGAAATAAATGAGGCAGAGTATTCACTAAAAGTAATCCACACTCCTGGACACGCCTCCAATCATCTATGTTTTTTACTAGAAGAGGAAAATCTGATATTCACTGGAGATCACATAATGGAAGGCTCGACAGTTGTCATAGCTCCTCCAGATGGAAATATGAAGCAATATATAGACTCTTTAGAGAGTTTAAAGAACGTAGATTTAAAATTATTAGCTCCTGGACACGGTAACTTGATGGAGAATCCATATAGTGTAATAGATTGGATTGTTAGTC
>Ga0302114_10001892_pt1 | contig 13666 bp, 16 predicted proteins | sample AG5_Surface_MG_FD_203107 | JGI IMG/M metagenome (GOLD analysis project Ga0302114, IMG submission 203107) | Marine microbial communities from Western Arctic Ocean, Canada - AG5_Surface | ecosystem: Environmental > Aquatic > Marine > Oceanic | place: Canada: Western Arctic Ocean | collected...
ATATTATCTAGGCGTTTACAAAGGCCTGAAATCAATCAACAAATAAACTACCCTTGAAGAATCTATTCGATGTTGTTGGAGCTGTAATCCTTAGGGATGGGAATGTTTTGTGCGCGCGAAGAGGCCCTGACGGTTCGCTACCTGGATTATGGGAGTTTCCCGGGGGCAAAATAGAAGCGGACGAAAGTCCGAAAGAAGCACTCGCTAGAGAGATCTCAGAAGAACTGGATTGCATCATTAAAGTCGGCGATCAGGTTGAAAGCACAACTTACGAATATGATTTTGCCATTATCACACTAACCACCTTCTACTGCACATTAGTAAATGGTGAGCCTAATAAGACCGAGCACACTGAGCTACGATGGTTAGCGCCAGAATTACTCAAAGAACTTGAATGGGCTCCTGCCGACATCCCGGCCGTTGAACAAATAACTCAGAACCTTGGCAAAGATGACCGATAACTCAGCTTGGGACGCTGCACTAGGCGATGATGTTGTTTTTGGATTTCTAGAAAAGAATCATCTTTCAAGTCGTCGCTACAACCCCCACTTAGTCATAAATCGTGACGACGACACGATGCTCAGAGCAATCCGTGAGGAACTCAAACAATGCATCCGCTTTTCGTTTTCTGTTGCCTTTGTGTCACCCGCCGCAATTGCGCTCCTCAAGCAGGAGCTCATAGACTTCGGAAACGATGGTAAGCTAATTACATCCGACTACCTCGGATTCAACTCCCCTCGTGCATTCGCAGAACTAATCAACCTAAAATCGATCGGAATAGAAGCCCGGCTCCATCAATCAAAAGCATTCCACCCTAAAGGGTATGTGTTTGAACACGAAGATCGATACACAGCTATTATCGGTAGCGCCAATCTCACTAAAGCCGCTCTAGTCCAAAACCATGAATGGAACATTCGAGTTAGCGCCACAAAGGGAAGCGACCTGGCGAGCCAGTTAGAAGAACTATTAAACCAACAATCCCTCGAATCAAAACTCATCACGCCTGCCTGGCTTCAAGATTATACGGAAGCCTATGTCCCTCCTAGTAAACGCACTCCTGAACAGGATTATTACCCGGAAAAAGCAAGCGGATGTAATACATTAGAGGCAAATAAAATGCAAAAGGAAGCACTGGCTTCGATTGCAGGATTTCGGGGGAAGAAATGTGGCCGTGCCATAGTCATCTCCGCTACGGGTACAGGAAAGACGATTCTTTCTGCATTTGACGTGAAGGCTGCTAATCCAAAACGAATGCTTTACGTTGTACACCGTGAACAGATTCTTGATAAGGCAATCAAGGAGTTCCAGCGGGTTCTTGATGCTCCATCAAGTGACTTTGGAAAATTAACCGGCAATACGAAGCAGCACGATCGGAAGTATGTATTTGCAACAATTCAGACGCTTTCTAAGCCAGAGACTCTAGCCTCTTTCGATGCAGATCAGTTTGACTATATTTTGATAGACGAAGTGCACCGCGCTGGTGCAAAAAGCTACGAAACAGTACTTAAGCGCCTTAAAGCAAAATTTCTTCTGGGCATGACGGCAACCCCAGAGCGAACAGACGGCTACAACATCTTCGAATTATTCAACTACAACATAGCATACGAAATTCGCCTGGGCCAAGCACTAGAAGAAGGCATGCTTGCCCCATTCCATTACTACGGTGTAGCCGAAGTAACATTAGATAATGGTGAAATTATAGATGAGAAAACTACACTCGAAAAGCTGGTATCACGAATACGAATCAACCACATCTTAGAAGCATTGCACAAATACGGCCAGGCAGGACTTAAACCTAGGGGATTGATCTTTTGCAGCCGGAAAGAAGAAGCTCGCGGCATATCAGCCGAGCTTAACAAGGAGACTCTTTACGGTAGGCCAATTAGCTCACTAGCTCTTACCGGTGAAGACTCGATTACTGAGCGCGAACTTGCCGTCGAAAAGCTCGAGAGGGGGGAATTAGATTACATCTTAACTGTAGATATCTTCAACGAAGGCGTGGATATTCCTTCAATAAATCAGGTCATCATGCTCCGCCAAACTCAGTCAGCCATAATATTCATACAGCAACTTGGTAGAGGGCTAAGGAAGTCGACTAACAAAGACTACGTAGTGGTCATCGACTTTATCGGAAATTACGCTAACAATTACCTCATCCCGACAGCACTATTTGGCGATGATTCATTGAACAAAGAATCACTACGAAAAAATCTAATTTCCGCCGAGGAATCTGGGATACTTCCTGGGCTTTCAAGTATAAGATTTGACCGGATTGCCCAAAAACGAGTGCTAGAATCAATATCAGCAACTTGTATAGATTCTATGCGCAACATTAAGGAGGCGCTTAAGACACTTGAAGTCCGACTTGGCAAGACCCCTGCTCTCTACGATTTCCTTCGCTTTGAGTCAGTCGACCCAGTCATAATGGCGACTAAGAAAGGCAACTACCCAAGGTTGGTCGGGGCAATTCTAGGAATCGATACCGGCCTAACAGACAACGAATTAAGTGCCCTAGACATGATTTCCGCTGAGTTGCTTGCGGCTAAACGCATGCATGAGCTCATCATACTCAAAACCTTACTAAATAAAGGTCGTGCGACATTTGATGAAATAAGCAACGCCTTCTCTTCGAATGGAATACCTTCGAGCCGTGAATTAGTAGATAGCGCGCTTCAAAGTTTCCAGCTCGACTGGTATACAGAGCAAGAGAGGAAAAAATATAAAAATTCTCTAATCGAACGTAAGGCAGATACAATCTCTCTTTCAAGGCCATCCCTTCAGTCATATTCAACAAACGAAAACTTCAAGAAAGCCGTAGATGACCTAGTGGAGACTGGCCTGGAATTGAATCGTGTTCGCTATCGGTCTGACGTTCCATTTACTGCAGGACGCCAGTATTCGCGAAAAGATTCCTGCCGTCTTTTAAAGTGGGACAACAACAACGCATCAACAATTTACGGCTACAAAGTAGACTATGAAAAACTCACCTGCCCTATCTTTGTTACCCACCGTAAGTCAAAAACAATCACAGCTAGTACTGCGTATAAGGACGACCTCCTAGACCGATCAACAATGCGATGGTTTACCCGTTCGCGTCGTACACTTGCTTCAAAAGAAGTTGATGCAATAGTATCGAAGAAAGTAGAACTTCATGTTTTTGCCCAAAAAGATGACGCTGATGGATCAGACTTTTATTATCTAGGAAAGGCCACACCCGAGGATGCGGAACAGACTACTATGCCGGATGACAATGGAAATAAACTCAGCGTTATCACGATGAATCTACATTTCGATAAGCCGATCGACTCAGGTGTCTTTGACTACTTCCATCCGAACGTGACAGAGATTTAAAAGAGATCGTAAGGTCCAATGACTAAAAATACTAAATATGAAAATACCTAATGGCATCAAGAGAGGGCATGTAATCGCAGCAACTGAGTTCATCGACAATGGCTTTAGTACTAATTTTGGCAGCTCTAGGAAGTATGATCTACTTTACGAAGGTAAACGCTACGCACCGAAAGCGGTCCTTGGGTTGGCGGCGCAGCTGCTTACTGGAAAAGAGTATTACCCGAAGGACTTCAGTGGTGGCCAGGGGTCCAAGTGCTTCAAGGTCCTACAAGAGCTAGAGTTTCATATCATCAAAAAATTAAGCCCAGACAAGGACCCCATGCAAAGAGCATCAGTTCGCCACATGATGGGACTAGGGATTCGACCTTCCTGAACGAAAATTCAAAAAAAAGCAGCCTTAACCATCAGTTTAATCGGCTTAAATAAAATATTAATAAGAGGCTATGTATGTACTTATAAAAAAGTCTCTTAAAATTTTACCCGCTATTGAATCCGTTGAATTTCATGCTGGTGGCAAAGGTATTGACATTAGTATTCATGAGTCCCCAGATTCTAAGCTCTGCGAAGATGAGCTTAAGGAAATCAATGATTTTATTTTATGAGTTATTATACTATAATGCTGAAGGCTATTCTCATCCCGCTTTCCATAACCCTGGACGCATACAATTCAATAATAGGGATCCATTAGATGTCTTCCATGAATTTTTCTATGATGATTTCTACGTAGAATGGGATGGATTTGATAATTTTTCAGAGAGAAAGAATTCTATTTTTGAACAGTCAATGGCTTCTCACTTTAAATGTTTTCATTCATACCCTTTTTGCCCACAGCACCACAAACTTCACCCCAATCAATAAAGTAATCTTCGAAATATTCGAAAGGATATTTCGATAATTCCTTAACTTCCTCTTTTGTTGGTTTCTTACCTAGTTCCTCGGCGATTCTTTTTACATCTAGCTGCAGAACTTTTTTGCTAACCACATACTTCTGCTTCTTCCGTCGAGCCACGCGACTATTTTTTGCTGATATCTTACGTTCGGCTTTGCGGAAGGGGTCAATGCCCTCGTTGATCTCTTGGTGTCGCTCTGTCGCTATAACGTGGTATTTCTCTGATAATTCGATTCCTATATATTTTCTATTCATCAACTGAGCCACAAGCGACGTCGTGCCCGCTCCATTAAAAGGGTCTAACACAATATCACCCTCGTTTGTATATGTGTATATTAAGCGCTTCATTAAGTCCGGTGGAAGCTGGCAGGGGTGATCTACTCTTCTAGAATTATGCTTTAGCCTATGAATGTCCCACCAAATATTAGTTATCGGCTGTCGGTCAGCTAGGTTTGGGGTATTCCTTTTTTTAACACATGACTGCCTCACACAATACCACTCTTTTATCGTCATTGAGGCGTTCTCTTTTGTGGTAGGGGATATCTCTTGATCGTGTCGTGCAAGTGGATTAGCTCGTCCTTTTGACATGGATAGGAGTCCATAGTGGGCCGGCATTATATTCCGAACAGGTAAACTTAGACCTTCCCAGCAAATATAATCTAGAAACTGGTATTGTTGTTTTGCGTGCAAGAAGTGTCTCGCTACCCAGAGTGGAATATTGATGATGCAAAATACTGCTCCAGGTTTCAAAACTCGATAAATTGCGTCTATCCACTCGTCACACCAATTAAAGTATTCCTCAATTTGAATCCCGTCATCCCATGTATCATATTTTTTGTTAATATTGTAGGGTGGATCTGCGAATGCGAAATCTATCGATGATTCGGGAAGATTTCCTAATGCTTCAATACAGTCATTGTTTATTAAGGCACTTTCTAGAAGATTGTCACTGCGGGGAACTTCAGCAGGCAGTTCCTCATTCTCAATCCATATGATGGATTCAGAAATGTCATAGCTTAATAATTCTATATATGGTTCAACGCCAAATAAGTCTGCAAGTCGATCAATAACTAAATTATGGCAATTTCCTAACCTCATGTCTCTCCAGATGTCAGACATGAGCGTGCCATATGGACTATATAAATGTTTTTTTCCCCCGTAATCTTTGGTAGTTTTGTTGCAAGCAGGGCATATAGAATATTCTATTTGTAGCTTAGCATGTTGGAATGGCTTCTCATCTACTGTGAATATGAGTAGGGCCGCGTGATCATCTGGCAAATTACCAGGTCGCTCGATTGGGTTCTCGCGCCGAACTGCTACCCATAACCGGAATTTCAGGGATTGCTTCCATATCGGAATTAATTCCATCGCAGTCTGACTATCACACAAAAAGCAAGCCGCCGAGCTGCTTGGAAGTGCTTCGATGTAGTCGCTTAATTGAACTTTGAGTTGTTCAACATCGACGCTGTGGTTTGCTCTAGGGGTGGTCCCTAAGTTGAAAAAGCTGACAGAACCTTCGTTGATGTTGCTTATACTAAGTTCGTCATACTCCCGAATACTTATCTTAATATTACTCTCGCTTTTATGGGGCATATTCTATTGATCTCTTCATTTCTACGACTAGTCGATCTACGTCTCCAGCGCTAAAATTTACAGTGCAGTCACTCGATTCAATTATGGATTGCAGGGCCGCTGCCCGCTCAAAGTTACCTGCACCATCAATAGCATAAGCCACTTTATGGCCTTTAGCGTTTAGGGCCGAACGCCGACCCGGTGCTTGGCCCGCCTTGCGTTCAATCACACTATTCGTGGTAAATTGAAAACTAGATTCTATGCCCCAGCATAGGCCAGTAGGCGACTTTGCTACAATATCAAATTTAGCTAACGTCTGCTCATCGTTCATTGTTCTTTCAAAGATTCCCTCAATCGATTTTTCTGAAAAATCCCAGTCAGGAAGCTGGCGAGTTAGCTCGGCAAGTAGGCCATGCTGTATTAGATACCCTAAGGAGTTTGAGCGAGCTCCTCCTGTTTGGCGACTGACCCATATGTAGCGTTGCTTTACATATTGTTCTAACGAGTCTTTGTTACCTAGCAATTCTCCGATGACGCATTTCTCCTTAACATCCTCTGGTAATTCTGGACTCATCGCTATGCTTCCGAACATCAACATATAGGCTACGTCTTTAATGGCTGGAGATAACTCTCTTTCGACGAAAAGCCCTTTTCCGTCAAGTGAGAGGCTGCTATTGCTCCATCTAGGACCCGCCGATAGGGATGTCATTTCATGTTCAACTAGCTCATTATTGAAAGGGAAAGTTAGAGATTTACCTGAAAATAAGTTAGGGAATTCGGTTGAGTAGCGCTTCAAAGATTCTCCGCCCATGTCAGTAATCACAGATAGATGTTTTAGAAATAAGTTTGGATAGAGGTTTTTATTGAGTTTTAGTGCATCTATCCATGCGTCGTGGCGAGCAGTAGCAAATTTTAGTATGCTGATAAAGGCATCTTGAGTTTCTAGTAGTAGGGGAATAACGCTGGCGTCTTTCTCCTGCACCGAAAGTTCCTTTGGCCAGTAAAGTAGGGCTGTTTTTTTCAACTCGACCACGTCTTTGTGAATCTGCATGTTGGTATTAATGGTTAAAGTTTAATGGCAGCCGCAAGGTATTTTTCTTTTTTAGATTTTTTTATGTGAATACAACTTCTGCTGACACTATCTGAAAGACATGCTGGGGTCAAGATTATGCCAGAGTCATGCCATTACCTTTTCTGTTTCTACTTGAGGCAAATAAGTCGACTGCAGGATATAAAGATGCCGACTAGATATTAGCATTTTATTAAAGTTTCAACTAATTCAGTTACGTCATTAAAGTTGCCCGCCAGATCATCCTCAGATAAGGGCACAACTATGACGTCCTGTTTCCAATTTAAAGCTTTCCTCGAAACTGGAGAAAACATCCAGCAAAGATCATATTATTAGCACAGCTTTCCCAGAATTTCGCGGCAGAGTAACTGAACGACTGAATCAAATTCTTGCAAATTAAACTTCTGTGAATGAATGCTAGTTGGCTAATGAACCAAACAATTAAAGAGGTTTTTGCAGGAGGGCGTGTAAGGGTTAAATACCAGGATAGAGTGCGTGAAATTGCTGGCCATGTAGGGAAGCAAAGGAAGCCCAGTATTTCCTACTATGGTTCAATGGTCAGTTCTAGCCAGAGTGCTGGTTGTGGGTTCCTTGACGGTGGGTTTACTGAGACTAGAGGTTTCTTTTGTGATTCTTCGTGTGGTATGTTTATCTACGGAAAATTAGCTACAGCATTTATATTATATAATTTAGGTTTTGATGCTCGAGAGATGATGAAAGATCCAAAACTCCCGTCATTGTTAGAATTAAAAAAACAACTAGGTGATTAATTATCTCTATGACACAAAAAGTGCTTTCCCTTTCAGTCGAGTGACCCTACTCTGTTTCTATCGTTCTTTAAATCTCTCGCGTCTTTAACGCATCTTGAAGTGTCCCGCCTCGCGGGATAACGCCAACCGGGTTTTTCCATTTTCTGGAGAGTCACCACGGTGGTCCAATGATGTGCGGCCTGACGCCACCGAACCCAAGCACTCTCCTGCACGTTAGATCGTCCCGCAGGGTCGATCTTTTTTTGTGTCTAGGTGAGTGCGTTTAACCAAACAAACGCACATCATGGAAATACTAAAAAATAAGCACGCTTCCGTCCGTATCGGACCAAGCAACCCTGATCACCACATATACAATAATAACGGGGTCTGGTGGCTCCACTACACGAGCTACCCCACTCCTGCCTCGAGCAAGCGGATACGCCGCTCCCTGAGGACGCGAGACGTCACCCTCGCCCGTCATCGCCGCGATACGATACTTAAAGACTTATTCGGGGGTGTAGGGAAATGAATAGGCGGTACTTCCTAAAGTCCCTAGGCCTAGGCGCAACTGCTCTCTGCATGCCCAGCAGTTTCTTGCTCCATGCAGAGCGCTATGCTGAGCGATATAATGCCCCTTTAGTCAAAGCTTATGCTGGGGCTAAACAGACCCTCTACGTCCGTGAAGGGGGCATTCTGTGCTTTGGCGATCCTTACGCCCCTCCCGCAAGCATACCCACATGGCGCGAGTGGCACACGGACTATTGCGGCGAGGATTCTAACGGACTCGCAGATGCGATGGGTATGTCTGATAAAGACCTCGATTATGAAATCGACGAGTGGCATTTCCGCGAAATGTATTGGAACCGCCATGAATCGCCTGAAGCAGTTGCCTATAATGAGCTGCAGGCCATGGACATTGGTCCACTCAGCTACGGCAAGGATACCACAGTAATAGGTTCCTTAGAGTTCATGGATGCTCCCTGCCCAGGCAACGACTCCTTGCTTGTTACCGTTCCCGACGATCTCTCGCTTAGCTGCTTACAGTGGCGCCTAGAAAAGCTCAACCACCCTATGAACATACAATACGCTGACTAATGATAATCAAAAAAATTAAACATCCATATAGAGATGAAAATATCTCACCAAACAAAAAGCCTAAAAATACATCTAAGAGCGGCAAGAAACTCTGCTTTTTGAGCAGCCCACCCAAAAGTAGACCCGGTGAGTCGAAGGAGGACTGGGCAATGCGATTTCTGGAAAAGATTGCTACTGATCTTGAGGGCCCAACTAATGGGAATGACTAACATCATGCAAAAACAAGCAAACATTCCTCTCAGTGACGCGCAGCCGTCTTCTCTTCATATTACGCAAGGGAGTTTCGGTATTATGAGAACCGTTGAATTACGTGACGACACGCTCTATTATTCAGCAACCTGTAACTCGGAGCCAGTGGCGATCGATCGCCTAAATCCAAGACGTTGGCAGTCATTCCACCAAACCTTAGAATTCTTACAAGCGGAGCAATGGCAGCCTAAGTATTTCAATCCTAATGTCCTCGATGGCCAGCAATGGGAAGTAAAGATCGCCTATGCAGATGGACGATTGATCGAGTCGCGCGGTAGTAATGCCTACCCGGGCCTGCTCGACACCGATTACACGATCTATGGCAGCGAATCGCTGGACTGGCGCTTATTTACCTGTGCCCTCGCTTGGCTGACAGACGGTCGCTGGACCCGCTAGAGATCTAGGAGCTGGAAAGAAAATGGGGGCATTGGCTTGCCTGTTGTTAATCTTAATTATCAAATCACAAAATGCCCCTAAACCTCTTCTTTCTCACAGCCCTAGTTTTGTTAAGTCCTTCGTATTTATGTGCCTCAAACGAAGATCACCAACCCTTTAGGCCAGACGAGTGGCCAGAAACACTTGGCCTGAAGGAGCTTCATGCCTCGGAAGAGGCTGCAGATAGCGAGCCCAAGCTATCTGCTGAAGAAAGGACCGAAGAAGGCGATGCTGGACTCGTACCAGGCGAAATTTTTGAGAGGTTTTACCCCATCCAAAACAAGCGATACGAAAAGATCGCTCTTCGTTCTATGCTCCAAGGTGGCGGCATTTATTTTTTTCTGTCATTTATCGATAGTGAGGCAAGCGATGGGGCCTCCTCGGAGCGCTATAAATTTGCTTCATTTTCGCCACTGGGTGCCCTTGAAAGCTACGAGGGGGACCTGAACGGGGACACCTATCCTGATTACGTCTTTGTGAAGTATTCTGGCGGCAATGGACTTGCCTGGGGACATGCCACTGTTGCGCTGGTTCTTAGTCAGGGTGATAGTGACTTCTCGGTTCAGGTTGTGGAAACTTACGTCCCTGAGCCAAAAGATTTTATTTCACTCAATGGGCAGTCTGCATTCATTCATGCATCTTTTCAGCATGGTGGTCTCTGCACTGATGGGAAATATCACAACTTCTGGGTTTACCGGCTATACGCAATAGACGATAATCAAATCGTGCCAGCCGATCACCTCAGTCCGGATTTCCCAAAGGTTGTCTTTTACAGCTTTAAGCCGAATCACAAGGAAACCAGCCTGCTGACGCAAAAAGGGAAAGATGAATTGATCGCCGAAAGCGTAATGGTCATTCATTGATTGAATTGCATCAGTAAGCCGACTTTAAAGCTGTCTCGATTGAAATCAAAACCGACAGTTCAAAAGCTGCAGTGCACTCATAATTTTTATGGCTAAATAACTCTTTTAACTCATTAGTAACAATACCCTATGATATCGCGTAATTACCCCATATTCTGCCTATTCTCATTCTTTTTATCGAGTCTAGCATTTGGGGAAGAGAGCAAAGAGGAGTCTGTTATCAGCCGCGAGGACCTTATCGGCCACTACATTGGGAGCAATGACGATCTGACTGTTTCCATTGAGTTAAACCCATATATATTCAAACATTTCAATTTCACCGATTTTGTTACCGTTGAGACCTTTGATGAGGGTGATATGGGGTATTGGGAAATTGACGGTTCCTTACTTGAGCTCGTTTATGCCCATCCGGATATTCCTAGTAAGCAGCTGAAAATTCAGGAGGACGGGACTTTGCTCTACGGACCGGGCGAGCTGCTTTTGAAGCCGGTGGGGCCTAATTTCCTTGGAATGCTGTTTCAGTTTAATCGAACCCTCAAAGATTCAAGTAAAGCTGCCCATTATCGCTCAGATGGCGTAATTCCTATTCAAGAGGATTTTACTGGGGGCGTTGAGCCTGAGTATAGTGATGATGCGCTCCATTTGCACAATCTTGCTTTTATGTATGAAACGGGCTCTGAGTATATGGGCGGCCAGGATAGCGGGATGCTTGGAATGACCGACAAGATTCCAGACTACGAGAAGAGAGAGAGCTTAATTGATTATAAAAAAGCCTATGAATACTATCTCAAGGCATCTGAAAAAGGTTACGTGCAGTCTATGTATAATTTGGCGGTTTATCACAAGATAGGCCGGTACGTTGAAAAGGATTTAAGTAAGGCAGTTGCATGGTTCCGAATGGCTGCTGACATGGGGCATACTTATTCTGAGCAAGCGCTGGCTAAATATTTGTACGAAGGTGCTGAGGGTGTTCCAGCTGATGAAGCAGGGGCCGTTAAATATTGGCGCTCTGCCGCCTCTAAAGGTAATGCAGCTGCACAATATAAACTCGGTCGTCTCTTGTCTTCTGATCCAGACTCGACAGAAAAACAGAAAAAGAGCGGGGAGAATTTCATTTGGATCTCTGCATTACGTGATTATCCCAGTGCTTATTTCTCATTATTTAACATCTTTCATGATAAAGGTAATGACAGCGATGAACCCGACCATGACTACGAGGCGTTTGCTATTCGTTTCCTAATGCAAGCTTGTTACCTTGGAGATTCAGACGCGCATGAGTATGTGGAGGCACTGAGGGCACTGAAGGATGGATCTGAGGACAAAGAAGATGCGGTCACACCGGATTTTAATAATGAGGATCCAGTCGATCCAGCGCCTGCAGTAGCGGATTCGAACAGTATCACTTTATTGGCCAATGGCGGCAGCGTGTATATTACTGTGACGCAAAAGAACGATGGAGTACGCATCTATCGTGGCGCAATCGAAGTCGACAATCCTTTGACCCTCGATAAAAGTGGTCCTGTGGAGATTATGTTTACCCATGGAGAACGCCTGGTAATCGAATTAGGCGACGAACGTTTTCGCCCGAGTGCTTCAGGCGCGGCTAAGATTACCATCGAGTAGCTGTGGCTAATCTTAATTATCAAATCACAAAATGCCCCTAAATCTCTTCTTTCTCACAGCCCTATCCACAACTCGTCCCCTACTATGCTACGCTGCCTTACCTTGATTTGCCTCCTAATTGGCCTGATTGGCTGCGAGAAACCCGCAGAGCAGGCGACTACGGACTTAGGCTTCTTTGAAGCTCCTTTCGTTCATCCTGCCTTGATTGAGATGTTCGGCGGCTGGATGAGCGATCGCGACCCTAACGTCATGGCCTTCGACCTCGATGAGGCGCAGGACAGCAATCAAATTGCACGTGCACTCGATTTTGAGGTTATTCCTAATGAGGTGCCCGGCTTGGCCCCATGGGTTCAGATGAGCGAAACTCATTCGGAGAATGAAGTTACCTACTTTAAATACTACGCTATACGGCAGGATATAGACGGTATCATCTACCTGAAATGCTATAGCTGGGGCGGCGGATCTGGATACTGGAGCCATCATATGGCCGTTCAAATAGTCAACGATACCCAAATCCGTTACGACGAAAACGACCTAGCCTACGAGCACCCCTATTCCATGTTAAAACTAGTTGGCCGCCTCCCAAGCGACTTCTTTGAATAAGGGCGGCGTAGGTCCGACCTGTTTGATTCAGTCCTCATATTTTGCGTTTGACCCCTGTGTTTGCCAAGTTCTTGTCTACGCAATCTATGAAAAAACCACCTTATCTAATCCTTTGTCTCACACTATCCATTGGCTTTCTCGGCTGCCAAAAAGACGTCGAGACAGTTGAAGAAAATAGCGAGATTACTCTTTCGCACGAGCAGGATGAAAAACCGATTCAACACCTAAAGCTCGAAGACATAGCGACGGAATCGAGTGCTGTGGAGGTCATGCAATCCACAACTGAGCAGTTGCGCGCTAAGACCACTCTTGATGCCTTGGAACTCCATGAAATCCATATGATTACCTACTCCCTGGAGAAAGCGGTGGCATTCTTCGCTGAAAATCTGAGTGGGCCACGACAAGTGACTGCGCAGGAAATGGCTGTTGTCGTGGAGGAGGTTCACCTTAGCTCCGAAAACAACCGTAAAGATGAAACAAAGGCGGCACTCGATCAGTATTTCGCTCTCTTTGAATCCTTCACAAAGGGTTCGTAGTTAGCTAATAGATTTATCGTTAACTTAAACTCAATCTGAGCTAGTTGAAAACTGCCAAAGGTCACCAGTTTGGATTACTTGCTTTGCCGTAGGGACATGAGCGTCCACTCGCCAATAATAGGTGGTTTCAGGTTTAAGTTCCTTAGGTGTGACTATATTCGTTTCTAGGTTTTCAATCTGAGCTATTTCTACTAGTGAGTCAGCCGTCTCTCCCATAAGGATACGATGATGCGTAGAAGTATAAGCTTCCAGGAACATAAGGTCTGCATTTAGGGGGACATCGTTTCCGCCGTCCTTAGGCACTGGAGAAGAAGCCGTCGTGGTCTTTCGTCCAGGTATCCAATACCTAGGAGCACCATATTCATAAGCCCCCATATCAGGAGCATCGCCTATGATGTCCTGCTCCTTGTAATTACTGATCGCACTGGGTAGATCCTCTCTTTTTACGTGAGCGCCTGAATCAATAAGAGGTGAATTCTCCTTGGGGCGAAAGTCGTAGTTTTTTGGGTCACGCAGATAGATCCAGCTTGCTCCTGGAGTGAGCATATTGCTGTCTGACTTACCTGGTATCTCCGTGGCAAGTGGCGGCGCGTAGCCATCGCTCTTGATTCGTCCGGGCGCGTCTAAATTCC
>Ga0302114_10001894_pt1 | contig 13664 bp, 16 predicted proteins | sample AG5_Surface_MG_FD_203107 | JGI IMG/M metagenome (GOLD analysis project Ga0302114, IMG submission 203107) | Marine microbial communities from Western Arctic Ocean, Canada - AG5_Surface | ecosystem: Environmental > Aquatic > Marine > Oceanic | place: Canada: Western Arctic Ocean | collected...
CCCCTTCATCAAAGCACTCAGCGTCTCCTCCAAAACGCTCAGCTTGCTCATCTGTTCGCGCATTTCCCCCCCCTCTTCCTCTCCCCGCAGCCCACCCGCTCCCAGCCTCTCGACTGCGCAACTCGTCTTGCTAGGCAACCACGCTGTAAGCTCATCATTATCCAACTTATCCATCACATAGCTCTCAACTCCATTCATTTCATCCGCTTCCTTCTCCTTCAAATAAAGCACAAAAAACAAGTAATTCCACCTATTCTGGTCCACATCGTTCACGCTTTTGAAGTCCACTTCATTTCCTTCCATCTCCTCAATGCTGCGCCGAGCGAAGGAAAAAGAGTTGAGTGGTTAATTTAGTTTTAGTTTAGTTTAGTAGTGAATGTAGCCTTGGCTCGCTTCGCTCGCAAACTCACTTTTCCCTCGTCAACCCGCTCACGAAAGTTTCGTTGTTCATCTTCTCATCCCTCTCAGCAACCTCCTCCCTCAGCGCTCCAAACGTATCTAATATTATTCCCGTCACCATATCAAACAACAAAACTCCTAAAATCAAGAAAAACGACAAATCGTAAATGATCCTCGTCCTGAACCCCGCGCTGTCCCCGGTGTCAACCTCGTTAAGCACCTCCCCCATGTCGCCGCTTCTCATGCCAACGTATATGCTGAAAACGAAACAATCGATTAATGTTTCGCAGACCGGCTCCTCGACCTCTTCTCCGTTTTCAAAGTTCACGCTGATGAAGCTCGTTGGCCCAAACAGCTTGTACGCAATCGCCGTGTAGCAGCAAATCACAATCAAAAACAGAGCAAACGTTTGCATAAGTTGATTAATAGGAATAGAAATGCTCAGAATGACCTTCTCCAGGGTTTTGCTCATGGTCATAATGTCGAGAAGCGCAAACGTGAACCAATAGCTCTTGTACATGCCGAGAAACACCACCCCGATGAGAAACAAATGGTTTCGAATCGAGAAGTACGCAAGAGTGTCGTACGCGGCGCAGTAAGCCTGCATGACCTGGCTTTTGGGAAATATCAAATATTTTCGCAACACAAAAGGCAAGCTGCAGTAAGCCAGCATAAGCCCAGTGGACACGTACCCAGTACTTTTGTAAGGGTTCGCCGTCACGCTGTGTACGTAACAGAACGCCGTGTAGAAACACCCACAGCTGATCCAGTTGAAGATCACAATAATATCCACGCTGCTGTCTCCGTCCTTCTTCGCGTCCCTTCTCAGCTCCCTTTGTTTCCTCTTGCTTCTCTGGTAGCAAAGAGGTGCATAGCTCAAAGCATTGTATAACACAATCATCGAGTAGCCCACCAGCAGTGTCATGGCCAGGAAGATTGTGACGTCTTCGCTCGCCGTCAGCCTGTTGTTCCCCAAATCATCGAACACCGACGTGTTCTCCAAGCTGCGCCGAGCGAAGTACGAGAGAAAGAGTGGGTTAGTCGTCATTTTGCTCTCCTCCGCTCACTCACTCACTCACTCACTCACTCACTCACTCACTCACTCACTCACTCACTCACTCACTCACTCACTAACTCACCTGCTGAAGGTTGAGAACATGATGTTCAAGTTCAGCAGCACGACGAGTGCATACAGGCCTGATTTGAAGCTAAAATAATTATGACTGAACCACGAGTAGAACCTGTAATCGGTAAGGTGGTGCTGGTACTTCATCTCATCATACAAGTCGTCGCTCGTGTCAACTAAGCACTTCATCCTCGTTTCACTGTTACTCAAATCGGCGTTATCCTCAAACGTCTTCTTGCCCAGCTCGCTGAAGCTCTTCCACTCCTTCGGCAGCGTGAAGAAAGCCTTAACGCAGTGGCCGTTCCAAAACACTTCGACGCTCCTTATCATGGGGTCTAGTTTTGGCACGTTTGCCTTCAACTTCTCCACGAGGTTTTTCTCCGCACGGGCTTTCTTTTCCTTCGCTGTCACAATTTGAATTTTGTAACCTTTTTTCTTCTCCTTCTGCCCCCCCTCTCCCCCCTCTCCCCCCTCCTCGTCCTCCTCCTCAACCTCCTCCCCCCTCTGAACTGGCCGAATAATGCTCGCAAACTCGTCGTCCTCCTCGTGCAGCATCAACTCCGCGCAAATACTATAAATACACCTGCTGGTGTCCGTGAGGAGCAAGCGCAACGTCTCGTACCACTCATCATCACCAACCGTGACGTGCCTGCCGTGAGCTCTTGCATTCGTAGCAAATTCTTTGAACACCCCGTGTTCCACCAGCAACGTCGCCTCGTTGGACTTCATCAGCAAGTCCTTGAGCATCTTAGCCGGGACCTGGTCACACAGAAGTTTCTGAATTTCGCTGTCATCCCGACACTCCACGAGGCTTGCCATCAACTGAACGCTCGCGTTCCACAGCTGCCACTTTAGCAACGGAGCACACTTTGCCAAACCGGTGAAGTTGCTCGTCAGTATATTTTTGCACACATCAACGGGCTTCCTCGACATTGCGACGTATTCTTGGTTTTCCTTACACGGGCCCTGGATAATCTCGGTCAAGTACTGAAGCCCCGCCAGCGTCACTTCCGCCTCCAGCTGGTTGAAGTGCCTCACCACGGCCAGCGATTTCGCCTGGGTGGCCAGCAGCTCGACGTTCTCCTCGACCAGATTGAAGGTCTTCAAATTATTGCTCTGCTCCCGCATAAGGTTCTGCATTTCGAGGTTGTGCCCCTCGCACAATTCACTCAGCATGTGTTGCGCCTTGATGCTCTCCCGGCAATCATCAACAAAGTCCTCCGCTCTTTGCTCGTTGAACTCCCGAACTTCCCTGTACTCTTTCAATGCAATGCTAGACTCCCTGATGCGGCTGTGCCGAGCGAAGCGAGGCGCATTTTTAATGAAGCACGAGCGAAGAAGGCGAGCCAAACAAATTGAGTGGAATAATGTTAGTTCAGTAGTGAATGTAGCCGTTAGTAGTCATTTCGTGAGATCCATCGCGAGTATTCTCTTCTTCATCAAGGCTCGCTCGCTTCGCTTCGCTTCGCTCACTCACCTCCTCATCGACAAGAAGAACGTGCCTTCCTTGTCCCCTCCATCCAAAAGTTTCTTGAAATCATGTTGCATCTTTCTGTTGCCGCCGGCCAAGGCCTCCGCGCCGAGATCCAACGCTCCGTGGCAGACTTTCTTGTTCTTGCAGATGCTCAGCACCTTAACAATCACCTTTGCCACACCCGCCTTCCTCATGTTCTCCTGCCTCTCGTTGTACTCTTCGGCCCTCAAATCCTCCAGCTCGTCCTGAGTGAGGTCGATCATCTCCAAATCTGTGCCTATTGGGTCATCCTTTCGCTCCCGGAACCGCTCCAAGTGCTTCACCAAGATATCGAAGACCATTATGATCATTTGATTATTTTTCTCGTTGACATCCTCAAAAACAGATTCCTCGCAGTGGCTGCTGATGTAACTAAGCATCCTGCGCCGAGCGAAGAAGGTGCGAATACGAATTGTTGGAACAAAGTTAGTTTCTTAGTTGCTCGCATTCTCGTCTTCATCAAGGCATCGCTCGCTCACCTTTGGCACAGTGCCCGAAAGGTAATTTTATCCGTGCGGGGGTCCCGCTCCGCCAGCTCCTTTGTCATTCTATCATCTTTTTTGGCCAGTCTCATCAATCGAGCGGCACGTACCAGGCGCAAAAGGCGAAAACCTCTCGCCGAGCGGAGAGCCTTGATCAGCCCTCCCGCCTCACCCTCCGCTTCTCCCGCCGACATCATAAGGAGCACATCAACCAGAACTACAAAAACATCGATGTCATTAAGAGGGTCCATGACGAAGCTGTTGTTTGAGAGTGTTGTGTGTTTTATTATGTTAATTGAGCGTGTGTGTGTATGTGAATTTTTCTTTTCTCACCTGTCTAGCTCCCCGTGTACCTTCATGTATGCCCCAACCCTCAACACCAGCTCGATCATGAAGAAGCTGCTAATCACAAACTCGATTCCCATCAACAGCGGCACGTCATCGTCCAAAGTCATCTGCAAGATCGTCGCAGCCGCAGCAATCGCTACCAGGGTCAAAATGAAGAAAAGCACCGACTTTCCAAGCAAGAAATTCAACAGCACCTCGACCTTTGGCGTCATCTGACTATTGTGATCTTCCTTGTTTAGCTTGAAGCCCGTCAATGCTTCAACCCACTCGGGATTTTCGGGATCGGTAAGATTCTCCACATCCTCTAATCTCTCCAAGAACTCGTTGTCTTTCTTCGCAAGAGCACTTTGAACGTCGTCGCTCTCGGCCAGTAGCTGCATCATTTTCGTCAAGTGCAGCTGCTTGTCTTCTGCCATCAGCTTCACGTATTCGCGATTTTTCATTTCCATTCCCTCTCCCTCGACCTCATCATAATCATAAGAATTCCCCTCACCCTCTTCCTTTGCCGCCGTCGCCGTCGCCGTCGCCGTCGCCGTCGCCGTCGCCGTCGCCTTTTCAGTAGCCCCCCCAGGACGGAAATGCCCCCTATTCTCCTTGCTGTCCTCCTCCCCAACCACCCTGCACAATATCTTGTCACAGAAGTTTGTGCAGGCCACGACGAATTCCCCCCCTCTTCCTCCCGCCACCGAAAGCTTGCTCTTCGTGACGTAGTTCATGTCGTTCTTGATGATATCCTTCGCCTTAATGATCCTTTGGCCAGTCATTTGGTCGTTGAACATTGTGCCGAAGAACGAATGTAGGAATGTTAGCGAGCTGAGCACCAGCTCCTTCTCGTCGCTGGTAACAACTGGCATCTCCCCGTTCTGAGCCGCTCTCTTGAGCTCGATAGCCTTCCACGTTTCTTTGACCAACTTGCTAGCTAGCACCAGCAAGCTCCACAGCTCTTTGCTCTCAGCCAGCTCGTTCTCGACCAGCGGAGTGTCGACGTACACGAAGTGCGCGAACTGGATTAGCGCAGTCTTGAACTCGTTCAGAAGAACCTTGTCGACCTTGCCATCCAACTTTTGACACGCCATTTGCAGCTCCTTCGAGACGGTCTGCAGGCTGACCAAGTTCTGACATTTGGCCCCTGTGTTGCTGTTCCTGTTCTTGGCGCAGAAGGCCAGAACCTTGAGGGATTTGATGTGGAAGTTGAGGCTCTCTTGCGTGACACCTTCCTCGAACTCGACGACGAGGGTATTTTGGAACTTGGGATCGGCTATTGTGCTGAGGGTGATGTTCTGGTTGCGAGTTATTGATCGCCCGTCTGTTACGGGCGAATGCTGTTGAGGAAGAATTCCAAAAATCGCACGTTCTTGTTGCTGCTCTCCAGCATGTTGGCGAACTGCAAAAACAAGTCCGCAGGGCACACCTCGCACAAGTTCTGATTACCCTCAAACACGCTGATCACCACGTCCCAGACAAACAGACCCTGCCCCATCTTAGTCCTCAACAAGCTCAAATTTTTGAACAGGATTTTCTGGTTCTCAACGTTGTTGTGCACAAACGCCGCCAGTGCGAACACCGTCTTTTTGCACACGTCGAACAGCCACTGCATTGCATATATTTGAGAGTTGAGTTGAGTTAGGGGGGGAGGGATACTTTTTTACTCACTCACTCAGTCACTCAGTCACTCAGTCACTCACCTCCTCACTCCTCTTCTCCTTCTGCTTTACATCACTACTCGGCTCCTCAGTAGTCTTCATCTGCCTCATCTTCATCATGATGTCGTACTTAATCGCAACTCCGTGGAACAAAACCTCTCGCGCCATTCCCATGTTTCGCATCAGGTCCTGGTACTGTTTGTTGGGAACTCGTTTTTCCTGCGCAAACACAACGCTCGGCGCTTTGTTGTGCATGTCACTTGTCTTCTCTCCGGTGTTGGACACGCCCCTCATCTCTATTTCCCGGTACCCAACGATCCTCCTCTCGCGGCTGTTCTCCCTCTCTTTTTTGTCGTCCTCCACGGCCAAACTCTCGGAGTAGATGAAATCAACCAAGTTGGTCAGGGCTTTTTTCACCGATAGGTAGGTGGTTTCGTCCATGGGCGAGTTCACTCCGGCTACTCCCCAGACATCGTAGCTCTTCATGTGGAACCTGAGCTGCTGAATCTCTTGGTCAAGGATCGAAAAATCTGTAAACACGGGGAGCTTGCTTGTGTTGAGAATAGTCACTTTGGGCAAAAATTGCAAAGCGGCTCTCCTCTGCCCAAACCGCCGCCTCATGAAACTTAGCGCTAGCTCGAACAGCTCGTCGTTCTCGTACATCATCAAATCCATGCAGATGGTGTCCAACGGAGCCTCGGCCATCTGTTCAATGTCTAGCGCAACGCCATCTTTGCTCGTGAACAGCTTTGGGTTGGTTTGTGTTGGTTTGGGTTGGTTTGGGTTAGTTCAGGCTCAACTCAGCTCAGCTCAACACAGCGTGGTGTACCTTCTCAAACTCCTTGAAGAACTTAGACGACGCCTGGCCGGTGGTGTCGTCCACAAGCTCAATCTTCTCTTCACACAGGGTCTTAAACTGGTTCAGAAACTGCCCAATGCGAAAGTGCGCGCGGAGGTTTGCAATTCCACCGAGCGTCTGCAAGATGTTTATCTTGCACGTCATTACCCGAACGGTGTCGGCGTCCTCGCTCCAGCGGTTAAACTCTTGACGGCCCGAAATTTGAAGTTTGAGCTCTGCTCGATGTTGGTTTGGGTTAGGTTAAAAAATTGGGTGGTTGGAATCAACTCAACTCCATACACTCACCTTCATACTCGTCAACCTTGGAAACAGCTTTCCAGCCCGTTTGTAGACTTAGTCGCCTTTTGTTGTCGTCGCCGCCCTCTTGTTTAAATATTGGGTTCGTCTCATAGCCCGTGAAGGAGGACCTGCGTTCCAACTCATCGTCGTTGAAGTCGGAGGGAGAGGAAGAAATTGCTTTGCTGCGAGCATCTTCCTCCTCACTGATCTTCTGGTCAGATCGACCGTCAAGCACAGCAACCAACGGCTTGCATAAATCAACAATCTTCGGCAGAGTCGCATAGAAGCCAAACGACATAAGCTGCGCAGACATTTTGATCACCACCGAAGTCAAGTCATTTTTACTCTTATTACCGATTGTCTGCTTCCCCTCCATGGAAACGAGGTATTCGTTGATGAACGTTCTGCGCCGAACGAAGCGAGGCGAGGCGCATTTTCAACGAAACACGAGTGCAGCGAGCGAGCAAAAATAGTTGAGTAGCTTAGTTCAGTAGTGGATGTAAGCCGTCTGTAGCCATTTCGCGCGCTTCATCGCGAGTTTTTCTCGTCTTCCAAAAGGCTCGCTCGCTTCGCTCGCTCACCTAACGAGATAGAATTTAGTATGGTCCTTCATTGACAAAAAAGTCTCATTGGAGTGAAGGAGGGGGTGACCAGACCCAAGGTCGAACACGGGTAGGGCGCCAACCTCAGAGGCAGATTTCTTATTGAGGGAGTAGTTCACCCAGGCCAGGTCGGGGAGTTGGGGTCGCCCACAGTTTGGGGAGTGGGGGTATCTGTCGATCCACAGCGACAGGAGGAGTTTGCAAAAGGCGAATCGGAGGGTCTCCGGGTGTGAAGAGTCCGACACGATGCCAACGATCAGGTGGTAGGGATAGTAGTCTTGGAGCTGCGCAATGCAGTTGTAAGAGCGCCCGTGACACATTGAGGCCATGAGCTCGATCTGGCACACAAAGTATTTGGCCACGTCGAACTGGAGAAGAGGCGGCGGAGAAGAAGAAGTTAGATGCGTTGTGTTGCGTTGTGTTGCGTTGTGTTGCGTTGCGTTGTGTTGCGTTGCGTTGCGTTGTGTTGCGTTGCGATGTGTTTGTCTCCTCACTGACCTGCTTTCGTCTTTTCGGATTCGTGGATCTGAAGTTGTCATCGTGCAAGAACTTGCACAATTCGCCCATCGTTGCCTGTTTCTTGCCATAAATGGTGAATTGGTTCAACGCCTCGATCTTCTCCCAGCTCACCATCACTTGCTTGAACCCGTTCAGGTAGTGCGACTTTCCGAGGAACACGCCGGGCATCGGCGCCCCGCTCCCGGACCTCTTCTTAGCTGCACCCTCACCCTCACCCTCACCCCCAGAATTCCAATGACGCAAAGGGAGGTCTTCCGCCTCAAAAACGTGCAGGAGAATTTTCTCTCTGGCTCTTGTGTCCATCCACAGCATGGTGGAGCAAGTCTCCTGGTTCGACAAAATAGCCTGGCCCTGACAGCTGCAAATTGATGAAAAAAATTGCATCAGCCTGTCTTGAGGCCCACGCTCGAGGATTAATCGTTGGAAGGCGAGGATAACCTCGCTGTCAACGGCCGTTTCCAGCAACAATACGTTCTCACTAATCAGCAGGTTGAACGCCAAGGCCGCACCGACTGGGTCGGCAATCTGTGAAATGATCCCCGGGTTGATCCAATCTTTCTGCCTCGCAAAGTAGTTCTCAGAGTTTCGGTTGTTCTTAAACAGCTGGGACATTGCTGCGTCGAGCGAAGAAGGTGCGAAGGGGTTAGTAGTGGCTCATATGCTCTTCTTCCTCACCCCCCTCCCGCTCCGCTCGCTCACCCTTCCAGCTCAGTTTGGTCACGTTTGCAATCACTGCGAAGGCCTGGTCCTCGTACACCTCCCTGATCTCGTCATACTTCATTGACAAATTGTCGACCTTCTTTGGACTCATGCACACCTCAAACAGAGCATCCATTAACTTTCCATCCCTGGCAATGTCCTGAAAAACACTCGAGGCCGAGCTCTGGAAGTTCAAGGCGTCCAAGGGCTCGTGATCGAATCTGGAACCGAGTTTTGGGTTAGGGTAATGCATACAAAAATTATAAATAAAAAAAATTGCTGCTCACCTCCCCACTCGCTCCTCGTAATCATCCTTGTTGTAAAAATGGTCAGACAGATATACGAGCTTGGACAGCAACGTTTCCATTTTCGCAATATCGGTTCTGCGGATTAACTTTTGGCTGGCCATTCTCGCCGCGAACCACTTGGCGGTCGGGATGAGGGAAAGGACGGAGGAGATCTTATCCGAAAATGGGACCGTTTTGGGAAGCGGCATGAGCACGAACGCATCATTGTCTCCGCGATGGGACAAAAACACAATGTCGAAGGATTTCTGCTCGATCTTCGCCTTGTTGGTCCACTTTGGTTTGCAAGAGGAGGACATGTGGACGGTCTTCGAGCCGTGCTTCTTGTCGACGAAGGTGTGCTCGAGTCTCATCGAGACCTGGGTGGAAGGGAGGTGCTTCCCTTGAACGTCGGTTGCAATGAGGTTGAAATTGGACGAGGGGTCGTTCTCCTTGGAGGTCAACGTGGTCTGGTAGACGCCCTTGTTCGGCTTCGGGTTCACGCAAACGTATTTGTTTGTTGCAAGATGCCTAATCTTAACGGAAGCGCCCCACTCTACAGCTTGGGAAGATTTCTTAGTGTTGTACTCAAATGTGAAGATCGACTTGATTGACATGTTTTCGTCAGCTGTTGGGAAGGCGTCTTTAATTTTTCGAAGGTAAGGCAAGTGATCTGTTTTTGCTGAGTTGCAAGAAGCAGAGAGGAAACACTCGGACTCGGCATGGTAGAAGCGCACGAAATCAGTGTTGGTGTGGATGACAACCTTGGATTGTTTGTTCACTCGGTTGTATTTGATGATCTTCATCGACGAAGCGTCCGGGGAGAGGTTGAGCTCGTTGACGAGGGGAGCAAGTTCCTCGCTATCGTAGGGTTTTTCAGTGATGCGGATGGAATACCCGGTAAGCTTTTCGTTGGTGAGCTGGATCATGTCTCCGAAGTAAGCCGCCGAGCCCTCGTTTCGAACCTTGAACCTTTAATGAAGCACGAGAGCAGCATAACCGCGAGCAAAAATAGTTGAGTTGAGTGTAAATAAAGTTAGTTCAATAGTGGATGTAGCCATCCATCCATGTATAGTATAGCAATTTCGCACCGAGCTTCGCACTCTTTTGTCACAACAAGGCTCGCTCGCTTCGCTCGCTCACCGGGGCATAATTCGAAAATGGCAGAACTCGTCAACATCATCTAAGGAGGATTTCAGACAATCTTTCTCGCAACTAGCGGTGACGGTGTTCGCTTTGAGGAACTTTCCAGTGGCAACATGGCGAAGCTGGATGATTTGTCCGTAGAGAACCTTTGCATTGTTCGTGCCATTTTCGATTGATTCAAGGATAGCATCGTTTTGCAACTTTTCCTGCTTGATTCTGGCATCGACCATCTCCTGCTCGACTCTTGAGGAGGAGAACGAGGGGCGCCGAACAAGCTCGCGCTTTGTGGTCGCCGATTCGCAGTTCAACATTGGGGTGACTTGGAACAGGCACTGCGCCGGGGGACGGAGGGAAGGTGTGGAAGGGAAGCGAAGAAGGTGTGGAAGGGAAGCGAAGAAGGGAAGGTGCGAAGAAGGGAAGGCGCGAAGTGAGTTGAGTGGAATAATGTTAGTTTTAGTTTTAGTTGCTGTTATGGTTATGTGTAGCTGCAGCTATTTCCTTTCGCGCGCTTTTTCATCATGGGCGTGTCGACATTCCCATCAGCACACACAGGAAGCGCGGACTGGTGTGTGAAACTCACCTCCTCAAAGTTCTGGATTTCACGGTTGGCAGATTCAGTCTGGAACCCAACACGCTCAAAACATTTGTCAGCATGAATGTAGCCAAACATTTTGTTCTGCAGCACCCCTCTAAGGTACACAACATCGCCATAAATGACTGACTCTAGTTCAATTTTGTCGTCTGTTGTTTCCTCCTCCAATTCTTCTTTTGGGAGGTCTTTGGAAGGAGTTGTATTGCCTCCGCCCCCGAAAATGGAAGATCGCCTTCTGGAACTCGGTGTCGTCCTGAAATGGATGAGATACAAATTTACAAAAATGAACGTTAATTATATTTTTTATTGACCTGGTTTATGCCATCATTGGATGCAGTTAAACAGAACACAAGGTGAAGCTTACATTTAACAATCAAGTTTGTAATAATCCCGGACTTTTTCTTGGCTCTTGCTTGCTAAAAAAAAAAAAGCAAAAAAAAATCTTTTCTTTTTACCGCAACTGATCACTTTGTTTTCACAACTGCACATAATAAAACCTCAACGAGCTCTCTGCCACCCTCAACTCCCAGTTGAATATTAAGGTAGAGACATGAGCAATGACCGCACAAGCGATCTCGTGTTGCTGAAGACAATCACAGAAGACTCAATCGTCAAGAGTTTAAAGTCGCGTTATGCATCAGATAAGATCTACACGTACATCGGCACAGGGCAAGTTCTCCTTGCAGTGAATCCTTTCAAGAACATCCCCAAGCTCTACAACCCTTCGGTGCTCCAATCTTACCAGAATAGACGTCCCATTGAGAACCCTCCTCACATTTATGCCATAGCGGAAACTGCGTTCAAGAACTTGAAGAACAAGCACCACCCGCAATGCGTGCTGGTATCAGGAGAGTCTGGAGCTGGGAAAACGGAGTCTGCCAAGAAGTTGATGGAGTTTATAACCACCTCTTCTACTGGTGGCAAGGACGAGTTCACCCAAAAGATCAAGGACAAGATCTTGCGTTCCAACGTTCTTCTCGAGGCCTTTGGGAACGCCAAGACGCTCCGCAACGACAACTCATCCCGCTTCGGGAAGCTGATGGAGATTTTGTTCGACTATGGAGGCTTGATTGTGGGTGGAAGGGTAACTGAGTACCTGTTAGAAAAGATTCGAGTGACTCGCCCCAAGCAGGGAGAGCGAAACTTCCACATTTTCTACCAGCTCTGCGAAGCCTGCTCTCGGGGCGAGTACTCCGAGCTCGGCCTCGGCGCTCCAGACTGCTACACCTATCTTTTGAAGAGTGGTTGCTTCAAGGTGCCGAGGATCAACGATCTGAGTGAGTTTCACGCCACGGAACAATCAATGGATGCGGTTGGTTTCACAGAGGAGGAGAAGAACTCGCTGTTCAAGGTGTGTGCCGCGATTTTGAACCTTGGCAACCTAAATTTTGGCTCCTCGAGCGACGAGGCCGAAGGCAGTTGCATCTCCCCCGAGTGTGCCGACTCGTTAGGGTGGTCGGCATTCCATCTGAACATGGACGAAAGCATCCTTGCCCACAACCTCACTCACCGGAAGATTGACGTCAACGGCGAAATTTACGAGAAGCCCATTCACCCGGAGGAGGCTGCTGAGGCCCGTGACGCTCTCGCCATGAGCCTCTACTCCGTTGCTTTCAAGGATATTGTTGTTAAGCTGAACAAGTCGATGGCCGTGGGAAGCAGCGGCGAGAGCAGCAGAATCGGGATTTTGGACATTTACGGATTCGAGGTGAGTGAGCGAAGCAAGCGAGCCTTTTGGAAAAAACTCGAGCGATTAAGTGCGCGAAATAGCTACAGACGGCTACATCCACCACTAAGCTAACCCACCCTAATTCGTTTGGCTCGCTTCATTCCTTTCGCTCGCTCGTTTCGCTCGTCCTTCAAAAAATGTTCCTCGCTTCGCTCGGCGCAGATTTTCGATGAGAACTCCATGGAGCAGCTCCACATAAACTACACCAACGAGAAGCTCCAGCAGCTGTTCATCGAGCTTACGCTGAAGGCTGAACAGGAGGAGTACGGGAGGGAGGGAATCAAGTGGGAGAATGTCGACTACTTTGACAACCAGCCGGTGGTCACGCTTATTGAGAGTAAGCGGCCGCCCGGAATTTTGGCCCTGTTGGACGAGGAAACTGTCATGCCCCGGGCGACCGACGCAACGTTCGCGACAAAGTGCGGAAGGCACATTCAGTCTCCGTCGTTCGTTGGAATGGGAACGACCCACTTCCGGGTCACCCACTATGCGGGTGACGTGGTTTACACAATCGACGGGATGCTGCAGAAGAACAAGGACCAGCTGAACAAGAATTTGGTGGAGATGCTGAGCAACTGCAACAGCGACTACATCAAGATGCTGTACCCGCCTCCGGAGAAGACCCACAAGAAGCCTCCCACGGCTTCGTTCCAGTTCAAGAAGCAGATGGGAGAGCTCATGATGAACTTGAAGCAGGTGAGCGAGCGAAACGAGCTAGTCAAAACTAGTGTACGTGTACAGACGAGAATACTAGCAGCCACTACTAACCCATTCGCACATTTTTCGCTCTGCGCAGTGCGAAGCTCACTACGTCAGAACAATCAAGCCGAACGATCTTAAGAAGGGGGGTGTGTTCACGGAGGCCATGGTGAAGAATCAAGTAACGTACTTGGGACTGAAGGAGAACGTGCTCGTCAGGAGGGCAGGATACGCGGTGAGACAGGACTACCAGGAATTCTTCATGAGGTATAGGTTGCTGAGCGAGAGCACTTGGCCGTTCGGGACCGGCGACGCGGTTCAGGACTGCGTGACGATATTGAGGGACGTTGGGATCAGCAGCGGGTTCGAGAAGGGAAAGACTAAAATTTTCATCAGGGACCCCGGAACGTTGTTCATGCTGGAAGACTGCAGGGACAACAAATTGAACACGATCGCCAACAAAATCCAAGGCTGCTACAGGGCGTGGATTGCGATCAAGTACTTTTTGGAGCTGAGGAGGAAAGCAGACGAGATCTTCGGGGGCAAGAAGAGGAGGAGTGGCAGGTGAGTGAGCGAGCGGGGGAGGGAGTTGTGAGGGGTTGTGGAACGAGCAATAACGCGAGCGAGCGTAGCGAGCGAAGCTGCGTCCATCAAGCCGAGCGCAGCGGAAAGCCGAGTGCAGCGGAAAGGGGGGTGGGTGGTGGGAGTCTGGGGGCCCCCCCCCCCCCCCCCCCCCCCCCAAACC
>Ga0302114_10001900_pt1 | contig 13647 bp, 10 predicted proteins | sample AG5_Surface_MG_FD_203107 | JGI IMG/M metagenome (GOLD analysis project Ga0302114, IMG submission 203107) | Marine microbial communities from Western Arctic Ocean, Canada - AG5_Surface | ecosystem: Environmental > Aquatic > Marine > Oceanic | place: Canada: Western Arctic Ocean | collected...
GAACAGAGTGAAATTCCCCCCCGAGGACATCATCTTCGACCCCAACGTCCTCACAATCGGCACCGGCATGGAGGAGCATTCCAACTACGGAATCGACTTCATCAACGCGTGCAAGAAGATCAAGGAGCAGTGCCCGTACGTGAAGATTTCCGGTGGGATTTCCAACCTGAGCTTCGGCTTCCGCGGCGTAACGAAGATCCGCGAATCCATCCACGCGATTTTCCTGCACCACGCAATTGTCAATTCCGGCATGGATGTCGGAATCGTCAACAGTCACGAGCTCCTCGCCATCGAGGACATTGACGAGGACATGCGAGTCCTGTGCGAAAATCTCGTTTTTAACAAGATTCCTGAGGCCACAGACGACATGCTGGAGAGGACGACGTGGGAGAAGGCTTGCCTCGACGCCAAGAAGAAGAAGCTCCCGAACCCGAGGAAGCCCAGGGGCAGAATAGTCAACAAGCCGAGGATGAAGTTCCCTTGCGACGACTTTGTCCCCAGGAAAGCCACGGCGCCCCCGGCCCCCAGTTCCGACGTCGCCCAGAATGCGACCCCCAACCCCTACCTCAACACGAAGCTCGTCCACCCGAAGATTGTGGCTGCGAGGGCCAAGTCCACGAATGCGAGGGACGGCGCTGCCATTTGCGGAAAGGCTGCTGGATGGAGCGATTTGAAAATCGACTGGGCCCAAGATTCCTCCACCTACCCTGCCAACTTCCCCCACTTCGTTCGCGGCCGCGACTCGGTCCGAAACTACATGTGCGACCTGCTCCAATCCCAGATTGCCATGTACGACGGGGCAATGGGCACCATGATCCAAAACTACGGAAAGAAGAACAAGCTGGGCGAGACCGAGTACAGGGGGGAGAGGTTTGCCGACTGGACCACCAGCGTGAAGGGCAACAACGACATGCTTAGCCTGACAATGCCCCAGGTGATCAAGAACATTTACTTGGAGTACCTAGAAGTAGGTGGGAGCAACATGATCGGAACCAACACTTTCTCCGCCACGACGATAGCCATGGCCGACTACAAGATGGAGGAGTACGCGTACGAGCTGAACTATGCCGGAGCGAGACTTGCCCGCGAGGCGTGTGACGAGGTCACCGCGAAGGATCCCACGAAGCCCCGCTTCGTTTTCGGTGCCCTCGGGCCCACGAACCGCACCGGCTCCATCTCTCCCAGCGTGGAGGACGCAAGCATGAGGAACGTGACCTTCGACGAGCTTGTCGAGACGTATTTTGAGCAGGTGAGCCACACGCACACCCCAACTACACCCCAACTACACCCCAACTACACCCCAACTACACCCCCAACTACACCCCCAACTACACCCCCAACTACACCCCCAACTACACCCCACTAACCCCACTCAATTCAGACCTGCGGCTTGGTCGACGGCGGCTGCGATATTCTCATCGTCGAGACAATCTTCGACACGCTGAACGCCAAGGCTGCTCTTTTCGCAATCGGCGAGTACTTGGAGTTCAGCGGCGTGGACATTCCGGTGTTTGTGTCCGGGACGCTTGTCGACCAATCTGGCCGAACTCTCTCTGGACAAACTGGAGAAGCATTTTATGCTTCGATCCGCCACGCCAAGCCCATGTGCGTCGGCCTGAACTGTGCGCTTGGCGCCCAGCAGATGGTTCCGTTCGTCGAGCGGCTCTCCAAGGTTGTTGAGTGCTTCGTCCACGTGTACTCGAACGCTGGCCTCCCCAACGCGATGGGCGGTTACGACGACACTCCTGCCGACATGGCCAAGTACAACAAGGTGTTCTTCGAGAACAACTGGCTGAACATGGTTGGCGGCTGCTGCGGCTCCACCCCACCCCACATCAAGGCTCTCCGCGAGCTGTCCTCCAACTACAAGCCCCGCCCTCTGCCTGACGTCACTCGTCCCAAAATGTGGCTGTCGGGCTTGGAGGATCTTGTCGTCGACGACGTCCACAATCACCTCGGCTTGCCATTTTTGAACGTCGGCGAGCGTTGCAACATTGCTGGGTCGTTGAAATTCAAGAAGCTGATGATGGCCGGCGACTATGGAGCCGCCATGGACATTGCCAAGAAGCAGGTCGAGGACGGAGGTGAGTGAGCCGAGCGAACCCACAGACGGCAAACATACCCATACAACACAAAATCCTCCTACTAAATACTAAACTAACTAACATTACTACCGCGCAGCTCACGTGATCGACATCAACGTCGACGACGGCATGTTGGATGGCGTTGCAGCCATGCAGAAGTTCGTCAAGATCGCAATCACCGAGCCCGAGATCTCCAAGGTTCCGTTCATGCTTGACGCCAGCAAGTTCGACATTGTGATTGCGGGGCTGAAGTGGTGCCAGGGAAAGCCCATTGTGAATTCAATTTCGCTGAAAGTTGGCGAGGAGCTGTTCATCGAGCACGCCACGCTGCTGAAGAAGCACGGCGCTGCCGTGGTGGTGATGGCCTTCGACGAGGAGGGCCAGGCTGCGACCGAGCCTGAAAAGGTCCGCATTTGCAAGCGCTCCTACGACATCCTCGTGAACAGGGTGAAATTCCCCCCCGAGGACATCATCTTCGACCCCAACGTCCTCACAATCGGCACCGGCATGGAGGAGCATTCCAACTACGGAGTCGACTTCATCAATGCGTGCAAGAAGATCAAGGAGCAGTGCCCGTACGTGAAGATTTCCGGTGGGATTTCCAACCTGAGCTTCGGCTTCCGCGGCGTAACGAAGATCCGCGAATCCATCCACGCGATTTTCCTGCACCACGCCATCATGAACTCCGGCATGGATGTCGGAATCGTCAACAGTCACGAGCTCCTCGCCATGAACGAGGTCGAGGAGCCGCTCAGGCAGGCTTGCGTCGACCTCGTATTCAACCTGAACGAGGAGGCAACCGAAGCAATGCTGGAGTTAACCCAGAAGGAGAAGAAGGCGATCGAGGAGAGGAAGAAGGGAGGGCAAACAGTCAAGGTGGTGGAGAAGTCATGGCGTGACGGAAATGCAACGCAGCGATTGGAGCATTCGTTGGTGAACGGAATTAGCGAATACGTGGACAAGGACGTGGAGGAAGCCCGAGCCCAAGCCGACAAGCCCCTGAGCGTAATCGAGGGCCCCCTGATGGACGGTATGAACGTGGTCGGTGACCTCTTCGGCGCGGGAAAGATGTTCCTGCCCCAGGTCATCAAGTCCGCTCGCGTGATGAAGAAGGCCGTGGCCTATCTTCTCCCCTTCATGGAGGAGGAAAAGCGCGCGAAGGCAATCGCCGAGGGCAAGGTGAGACATAATCTCATACAATAATCACCCCCAACATAATATCTAACAATTCCGCAGGACCCTGATGAAGCCGACCCCGACGACGACTCCGCGTTCGCTGGAAAAGTTCTCATGGCCACAGTCAAGGGAGACGTCCACGATATTGGAAAGAACATCGTCTCTGTCGTCCTAGGCTGCAACAACTACAAGGTTTACGACATTGGAGTCATGTGCTCGTGCGAGAAGATTTTGGACATGGCGATTGAGAAGAATGTCGACGTGATCGGTCTATCCGGCTTGATTACGCCGAGTTTGGACGAGATGGTCGACGTGGCCAAGCAGGTGAGTCTCACTCAGTCTCCGCTCGCCTTCTGGAAAACGAGAGTACGAGCAACTACTAAACTAACATTTAATTATTCCACTCAATTCACTTCGCACCTTCTTCGCTCGGCGCAGATGAAGGCCCGCGGGTTCAACGTGCCCTTGTTGATTGGAGGTGCCACCACCTCCAAGATGCACACTGCCGTGAAGGTTGCGCCCAACTACTTCTCTACCGTTCACCCCGTGATTCACGTGCTGGACGCATCGCGAAGTGTAACGGTCGTGTCAAGTTTGTTGGGCGAGAACAAGGATGATTATGTTGGTGACATTGAACAGGAGGTGAGTCTCACTCAGTCTCCACTCCCCTTGTTGAAGACGAGAGCACGAGCAACTACTAAATGCTAACATTATATTATTCCACTCAATTCACTTCGCACCTTCTTCGCTCGGCGCAGTACGAGGAGATGAGGGAGGACTACTACGACGGCCTCGAAGACCGTAACTTCTTAACGTTCGAAGAGGCCAAGGCCTCCAAGTTCGATATCGACTTTGACAAGTTCCCCCCCCAGCCCCCCCCCAGGAAGACCGGTGTTACCGTCATCGACTCAACCTCCTTGGAGGACATTCTTCCGTACATTGACTGGAACCCGTTCTTCCAGACGTGGGAGCTGCGCGGCCGGTACCCCAACCGCGGGTACCCCAAGATTTTCGACGACGGTGCCGTCGGTCCCGAAGCGTTAAAACTCTTCAACGAGGCGCAGACGATGCTGAAGGAAATTGTTGCCACCAAGTCGATGACTTTGAAGGGCGTAGTCGGTATTTTCCCGGCAAACAGGAGTGACTGTGGCGAGGATGTTCACATCTACGAAGACGAGGCTAAGCGCGCTGCTGGCTCCCCGCTCGAAACGTTCTGCATGCTCCGGCAGCAGAGCGAAAAGGAGAGCGAAGACCCGTACCTGAGCCAGGCCGACTTCGTCGCCCCCAAGGGACACACCGACCACATGGGCATGTTCGCAGTGAGCTGCTTCGGCTGCGACGCGTTGGTGAAAAAGTACGAAGCCGATCACGACGACTACAGCAAGATCATGGCGCAGGCTCTTGCGGACCGTCTCGTCGAGGCATTTGCGGAGCATCTGCACAAGCAGATCAGGACGGACCTATGGGGCTACGCCAAGGACGAGATTTTGACCGAGAGCGACCTGCTGAAAATCAAGTACGAGGGGATACGACCTGCCCCGGGCTACCCGAGCCAGCCAGATCACACCGAGAAGAAGACGATGTGGTCGGCAATTGATGCTACAAATCTGGCGGGCATTGGGCTGAGCGAGAGCTTGAGCATGATGCCGGCGAGCTCCGTGAGCGCGCTCGTGTTCACGCACAGCCAGAGCAAATACTTTGCTGTCGGGCAGGTGTGCAAAGACCAAGTTGAGAGTTATGCGGAGAGGAAGGGAATGGGATTGGACTTGGTTGAGCGTTGGTTGAATCCGATTTTAGGATATGAAAATTGAAATTGTCCAGGGATAAAGAATGAAAAAGGAATTTAATCGAATCGTCTGTGTTTGACATATGTGTTGTTGCCGCCGTTGTTGCGGTTGTTGTGGTTGTGGTTGTTGTTGTTGTTGTTGTTGTTGCTGCTGTTGTTGTTGTTGGTGTTGTTGTTGGTGTTGTTGTTGCTGTTGTAGGTCATGTTTGGGTTTGGTGAGATACTTCGCTTTCGTTTGTTGTCGTTGTTGTTGTAGCCCCGGTTGTTTCCATTCCCATTCCCAATCCCATTTATCCTCTCCCCCCCCCTCCCCCTATCCACCACAACTGGGGCCTCCTCAACCACCTCCTCCATCCGACTGAACTCTCCAGCCAAACGAATTTCTTCCTCGGCAATCGTTTGGTTTGTGGCGCACTCGTGCAATCTCGGTCGACGACACTGAAAGTTCAAATGGCCAGCCTGCCCACAATTGCTGCAGTATATTTTTCCCGCGTTCTCCATGACCTTCCCCCCGCTGCTCCACTTGAGCTTCCCGCACATAAAATGCCCGCTCCTTCCGCAGCTCAAGCACATCGCACCTCGTCCGGAGAGCTCCGCGCCCTCCTTCGTGCACTGGTACCTCGTGTGGCCGTCCGAGAAGCAGGTGGTGCAAATTCTCCTCGGCGCAAGCATCCTCCGCTCCTGGCAGTCCCGCCTCTCGTGCCCGCTCACGCCGCAGTTGAAGCAGATGATCGTCAATTTGCACCTCATGTCCCCGTGATCGATTCCACAGTATGGGCACGGTTTCTTAGATTTTGGGTTCGGGCACTTGGCCGCAATGTGACCGACCCCCCCGCACGCGTAGCACTTCGTTGCAATGTCCTTCTGCCAGTACCTCTGCGAATTTTCCCCCCCGCCGAGGCTTTTGCGGGGGCGGGTAGCCCCAGGTTTGGAGCCCTGCGATTCCGCCTCGATTAGGTCGATTCGGACCGCTCGGCCATCGATTTGCTTGTTGTTGGAAGATTCGATCGCCTTCTTGGCAACCAAATTGTACGCCTCCGAATTGCCCTTGTCGCTCGGATCAACAGCCTCCTCAATTAGCGTTAAGTACCCACGCCCAGTGTTCCGATTGGGTTGTATGTCGTCCATGAGCAAATTGACGCTCTTGACCTTCCCAAACTGACTGAAATGCTTCAGCAGAGTTGCCTCGGTGGTGCCGTACGCAAGATTGTTCACCCTGATCTTCGACGTTTGCTGCCGCCTGGATATTTGGTTTTTCTTCTTGCCATTTTTGTTGCTGTTGTTGTCGTCGTCGTCGTCGTCACCCGAGTCAGAATCGGCATTCGAGTAATCCATGCTCGACAAGCTGTAGTCGTCGTCCTGCTTCTCCAGGTGGTCGGATTTTTTAATCTCGCTCTCGCTGTTGTTCTTGTTGAACTGCCGGAGGAAGAAGGAGTCTAGGGGAATGATTTCAGGAACGAGAATGTCCGCGACAGGACGGTCAGGATTTAAGAAGCGGGAGGCCCACGTGGAGAGCTTCGTGACTGCTCCGGGTTTTGCGCTGGTTGGGGGTGTGGGGGCGGTTGGGGGTGTTGTTGTGGTACTGGTGGAGGCGGTTGTGGTCGTCGGTACCTCTGTTTTTCGTTTGGTTTTAGTTTTGGCTTTGACTTTGCTTTTGCCTTTAGTTTTGGTGAGACAATCTTCATCTTGATCTTCGTCGTCGTCATCTCCGAGGAAGCCCATCAGCTGGTAGCTCGTCAAGCTTCCAGAGTCAAAGAGCGCCCCGTCACCATCACCATCACCATGGTCAACTTTTAGCTTCTTCTTCGCGCCTGGCTTTGTGGTCGTGCCATCATCATCGTTCTCAGAAGAGGAAGAGCACTCCATATCGCTGTCGCTTTCATCGTCAGCAGTGTCATTCGTTTTTATTGAGGTGGCTGAGTGGACCGACCAGCCACGCTTGCGGATTTTTGACTCAGGCGTGGGAGGACGATTTGGATTGGAATCTGTCCGGGTGACTGGCTTTGTCTCGACATTATTTTTTGTCTTTTGGGCTCCCCCTCCATCCTCCTGCTGCTGCAAGGCCAGAATCGCAGCTATTAACTTTGGCTTCGTTAGCTTTCCAGAGGCTCCGCCGAGCGAGTCGTGGTGCAACCGGAGGTCTGCCACTTTCAACTTCTTGAGACTGTTTTCCCCTATGTGGGCTGATCGTTTTGGGGGGTTGTACTTGGGGCCTTTCTTCTTCTTTTTGGGTTGAGACTGGACACCCATGAACGCAGCGAAATTGGGGTCCATTAGAACGTTTGAATCGAAATATGTTATTATTGAATATGATCATTTATGTTGGCCCACCAGTTTTTATGGTCCGCGAAGCAAATGATTTGCTAAAGTTCCACAACGAGTTTCCTTCTGGCGATGATTCAATCACTTCGCTTCTGGCCGATTTAATCCGTGTTTCAACGGATCGCACATGGCTGCTAGATGAAGAAGGAAGCAATCCACGAGCATCCTCCACATTGCGTGCCTTGGCAAGATTTGTGATTGATCCCCTAGCGAATCGAGTCAAAGAAAGTACACAGAACGAAGAGGAAACTCACAACCTCCTCATCACTCCTCTTCGAATATTGAAGAATAGCGCCTGCTACTCTGGACCTAACCGGGCAATTCTCGGAAGCATCCCGGAGCTGTTTCAGCAAGTGTCGTGTTTGTGCGAACAAAACCTGGAGCGCTCGCTGTCGTTATTGCCAACAGCAACAACAGAGCAAACTCGGTGCAGGCAAATCGTCACGGAATGCTGCGCATTCTACCGAAACACGCTCCACTCGGGGCGAGCCAACGGAAACTCTGAAAGGGCGATTTCTCTCGGCGCGGGTTCTCTCCTCATTAGGGTTATAGAGACATTCACCACGGAAAGCGGCGAAATGAAAGAAAACGTTGAAAAAAGCTGGCGAGAGGCCGTTTTTAGATCTGCAGGGGCACTCATATCTGTGTGCGAGCTTTCTGACGATGTGGTTAAGAAAGTTGTCGGCTCTGACACCCTTTTCAAACTCTTGTTCAACTTGCTGGGGAAAAAAATGAAGTTGACAAACAAGAGGCAGCAGGCGCCTGTTCACACCGGATTCTTGAAGTTACTCGTGGGTGTTCAGAGGCGATTAGTAGCAGAGGGAGAAGAAGGAGAACGCGAGTTTTTGGAAATGGTGTCCAACATATTAGAGAGGGACCGACGGTGGAAGGAGAAGCGGCGAGTAGATGTGGCGCGGCAGCAGCAGAAGTAGAATTGGTGGTAGTTTAAATTTGGTGATTTTAGGTTTTTTATTGAAATAAGTTCTTTTGTTACTTTTCGTTCTCCGCCTGTAATGATGCAACTTGTGCTCGCAGCAGATCAATCTCTGATAGTTCTTTTTGGTGGGGGTGGTTGTGGGGATGGGGAGGATGTTCCTCGTACTTTTGTTTGAATTTGACTAACTATTAATACTTAATGAATGTACTCTTTGCTCTTATTTCTCCGTTTGCGTGAAATTTGGCCATGACGATGCAATCAGGGCATCGACCGAGGTGTTTGACTCAAAAATGTTACAACTTTCTACCACCGCAAAACACCGCCTGGACTCACGCTCGAGATGCTGTGTGTGCATAGCAACGGTACGATCCCCACACGCGTCTGCAACAACGAATGTCGGATAGCCGCGCAAAAACAAGCCAGCAGCGTTGCAGTGAACGCAGCACGAAGTCACTAGGCCGCAAACAAATATCGTGGGCTTGGTATCACTGGACAGTGAATCTAGATATGAAACCATCCCCGAATCTACACCGGTGCCATCATAACCAAATTTGACGAAGACCTTTTCGCCATTTATTTCTTTCGCAGCAACCTCTGCTGCCTCTATTGTGGCATCCGCAGACGAGCTTTTGCCAGGGTTCATTTTCTTCCAAAAGGAGTACCAAGGAGAATCATCCTCGTTCGACCCCTCCCTTAGATGAACCACCTCGAAATCCGGTTGGCTTCTTGCAAACTCAACGAGAGAAGAAATTGATTTTGCCATATTTGGGAACGCTGAAGAAACCCTGCTGTTGCGCGAGTAGAAATCAAGTTGGAAGTCAATAACAATTAAAACACATCGTGAAGACATGTTGAGTTCTGGGGGGGCTTTAAAAAATTTAACAAAAAATTAAAAAAAATTAAAAAATTGGATTTGCTTGATTTTGCCGCCTTGAGTGTTTGAGCACGTGTTGAGGAGCATTTCTTTGTTGTGAAGTCTGAAATCCCAGATCGACTAGAGTTGAACAGACCCTGACTTGTAAAATAATACATTATGAAAGATCTGAAAGATATAGATAAACAACCCCTCATACAACCATGACCAAGAACATCCTCATCCTTCTCCTGCTCGCGGTGTTCGCACCATCGTCTTCTGCAATGTCTGCCGAGTCGACCGCCACGTCACGAGTTGCGGTTCTCAACGACCTGCACATGAAGGTGCCCTTCGACTCCGTCTACGCCAACGAGGTTGCGGCCAGCATTACGACCGCCAACGTCGAGCTTGTGATCTTCAACGGCGACATCGTGGACATGGACGGCTGCGGCGGATCGGGAGGCTCTTACGTTATGAAGGAGGAGTGCACCCGCTTGGTCGAGGACGTCGCGATTGCCCTCTTCGACTTGATCAACATGCCTTTCCTGTTTTCCCTCGGAAACCACGACGGTTATGGCGAGGTCCGCCTGGCCTTCGCCACTGCGTTCGCTACCCATCCGCTGCACGCGGCCACGGCCTGCAACGAGGGCTACGGCGCCTGCGTCTACGAGCCGCTCCAGATCGCGTTGCTCGACTCGGGAACTTACGACTGCGACGCGTGGTTCTTATCCAGCCACTACGCTTGCCCCGAGGAGTCCGACAGCGAGTGGATCGACGGCCAAGTCGAGAGCTGGCCCCAGAAGGAGCTGTTCCTCCTCGCCACGCACATGCCGCCGCCCGAGGCGAACTTGCAGACGTCTTTCCGAGTCCAGGGCCAGCGGCACGAGACCATGCGGTGCTGGAGGGAGGCGTGGCTGAAGGATCACTTGCCCAGCAGCCAGCCGCGCATTCACATCTACGGCCACGACCACGACAACCTGGCGATTTACCAGCCGAACGGCGGGGCGACCAAGTACACCTACGGGCTGAAGAGCGGCCAGAAGGACTGGAACCCCGCGGACCACGCCGAAGGCGAAAAGGCCCAGGGCTCTTTCGGCCCGAAATTCTCCTCCCCCGGCTTCACGACGATTACCCACGTGAGCGACGGCGGCGATGCTGCGCCCTTGGCTGGGTATGACGAGGCCACGGCGGGCGCTGGCGCCGGCCTCGCCGCCTCTCACGGAGACGTCCTTTGGCGCACTTTCGATGGCTCTCCGGTGCCCATTTTGGAAGGTTCCCATTTTGGAAGGTTCCGAGGCTTTTGACGGCGAGAGTTGTTGGAAGGCGAAGCAGGTTTGCGTAGATTGCAAGGGTTTCCTGATCGTCTACTTCGTCCTTGCCGTCGTTCTCATCACGGTTTCTTTGCGGCGCAGGCACCAGACCGCCGCCGATGTGGAGATGCCGGAGAAGAAGGGAACTGGCGTCATGTTCACGGCGGTTGCGGATGAAACGAATTTATGAGCAAACTCGTAAAATACGATTGTATATCAATAAACCTTCCCACCCGCGTTGACACAGTAAGTAAGTATTCACGTCCATTTGTTATTTACGAAGTTAGGGCTTTAAAAACACAAAAACAAAGGAAAGCCTGAATGCTATTAAGCATATCTAATAGCTAATAAAATTTGTCATGAGATTCGGAAACGTAAAGTGGTAAAACGGCATAGAAATCTTATTATCGAAATTCCTTTGCCTTTATAGCATAAGGTTTGAAAATATCTCAATCTCGCTCTCCTCTCTCTCGGGACAGCTTTGTTCCAGAAAGTGTTACAATAATTCACTTCCCCACGCCAAGAATGCTCCAAATGTTTCTCCTTCTCCTCTCTATTTCTACTCCCTCATTTGCCCAAAACGAGAAGCTAGCTGGAGGTGCGACATGCGGTCAGATGCAAGCCTTCTGCCCATCAGATGATGGGACTAATTATGAGTTTGAATTCCTGTCGTCCAACATACAAGAAACGAGCTGCAATAGTTGCAACTTCGGATGCTTGTCCACGCACCCGGGTGAACAATGGTTATATTTCCAGGTGACTTCCTCCGGAAACCTTCAGTTCACGACCTCCTCTGCGAACGACCATGACTACGCAGTTTGGGGTCCTTATGACAACAAGGCTGCTGCGATCCAGGATTGCAACTCCCTTGCGATGCCAAAGGACTGCTCGTTCAACTCCCAATCATCTGAAGTGATCAACCTGGGTCCTTCGTCAATGGGCAACATGGGCCAGCCTGCGCCGATGACCAGTCCGGGAGCGCTAGCTGGGAAGACGTACATAATGGTCCTAACCAACTATGCCAAGACAACACAAGATTTGATTACATCGGTTGGGGGCAGCAACACCGCTGGTTTTGACTGTAGGTGAGCGAGGGGAGCGGGGGGGGGGGGTTGAGGAAGACGAGAAATATACGAGCCACTACTAAACTAACAATTTTTTATTCCACTCAATTCGAATTCGTTTGGCACCTTCTTCGCTCGGCGCAGCGACATCGTGGCGCAGCCCAGTGCGCACCCCTCGGCCCCACCCTCCTCAGCTCCATCCTCAGCTCCTTCCTCTTCAGCTCCATCCTCCGCACCAACGGCGGAGCCAATCTTGAACGAAACACGTTGCGAGTGCTGGTACAACGCGGACGTGATCGCGTGCCCCATAGTGCGACAAATGCTCGACTTCGAGTGCGGAGGGGGAACGGGTAGCTACGAGTACATTTGCTCGGATGAGCAGATCGCTGAAGAGAATTCGGCTTACTTGCTGTGGAATTTCTTGCCGGTTCTGTACAAAATTGTGTTCTTTGGTTGCTTGCACGTTTTCCTAGGGTGCAGGAAGGTTGACTTGGGTTTGCGGAATGTTGCCTGCTGGAGGCTCAACAACGCCACAATATTTTTGATTTTGGGAAACGTGTGTTTGGTTCTGTTTATTTATTTGAGCCGATGCTTCTGGCCAGTATGGGCATTCTTCATGATCATCTGGTTGCACTTTGATATCTGCATGTGCCTGCTGAACCGCCACAACAACAAGATGGGAAAAGCCCCTCCTCCTCCGGAGGCTCCGAGGAGTAATTTAGAATTGTTTGCGTATACCAACCACAAGAAAAGCTGGAAAGAAAAAGCCTACGAAACTGTGGAATTGGGGAAGCACAAGAAGAGTGCAAGCATAGCTAAGAAAATAGAGGTGAAGATCGAGAAAAAGAAGGCGAAGTTGATGAAGGGAAAGAGAACAAGCTACCATGGGTCGATGCTCTAAAGTGTCTAACCAAAGCTATTTTCTAATTACGACTTGCTCAACGAGCAATTGGCCACACGCTCCGTCGGTGTCTCTGCCTCCCGCGCTGCTCCAACGGACGATGCTGTGTACTCCGGAATCCTTGAGAATTTTGGCGAATTGATTGATTCGCTCGTCAGAGGGAGTCTTGAAGTTGAAGTTCGCACCAGCAATAGTGGGATCTGCGCCGGAATGGGTTAGTCGCTTCGCACTCTTGCGTCACCCCCCCCCACCCGCTTCGCTCGCCTCACTGTAAGGTATGAGATTCACGTAAGAATCCTTCGCGAAGTCTGCAAGTGATTTAGCGTGGGAAGGCTCGTCGTTGACGTTTTGAATCAGCAAGTACTCCAACATCACACCACGCCCATTTTTTAAGTTGAAGAAGTTCAAAGCATCTCCCAGTTCCTCCATCGTTGTGCCTTTAGCGCTTGGGATTAATTTCTCCCGCAGCTCTTGTGTTCCGCCGTGCAACGACAGGGCAAGATTCACCTGAGGCGCACACTCTGCCAATCGCCGAATCATGCCGGGACTCCCTCCAACGGTGGACACGGTTATCTTGCTAGGTGCCAAGCCAAACAAAGTTTGGTGACTCATGCCCCGGAGCGATTCTACCACCGCGTTGAAGTTGTCAAGCGGTTCTCCCATCCCCATGAACACCACATTCTTAAGGGAGCTCAAGGGTATTCCGCGTTCCATTAGGTAGAGACGCGCATGGTAGAGTTGCTCCAAAATTTCGCCCGAGCTCAGATTACCCAGTAGCCCCATGGTACCCGTAGCACAAAAGCTGCAAGCTCTCGCACAGCCAACCTGGGAGGAGACGCAAACTGTGTAGCGCGTTTTAGAGGAGGACGATATGTGCTTTATGAGAACCGTCTCGATTGAAAGCCCATTCGCAAGCTTGATCACGAGCTTTGCGCCCCCAGAAGTGGAAGGATGAACAGATTGAAGAGTGGAAGTGGCTATGGGGAACTGGGAAAGAAGGTGAGCTGCGGCGGTTTTGGGAAAGCCATTTTGGAGGAGCTGATCTAAGAGGACGGAAGAGTCGGTGGTGGGAAGGGCAGAAGTTCCGCACCCATTGGCCCCTGACCTAAGCAACTGACTGTACAGGGTCTTTACGTGAGCTTGTTTGAGATTGTGTCTCTCTGCAAATTGCTCAACAAGGGGGAGATCAAACAGACTTTTTGACTTTTGGATTG
>Ga0302114_10001907_pt1 | contig 13607 bp, 12 predicted proteins | sample AG5_Surface_MG_FD_203107 | JGI IMG/M metagenome (GOLD analysis project Ga0302114, IMG submission 203107) | Marine microbial communities from Western Arctic Ocean, Canada - AG5_Surface | ecosystem: Environmental > Aquatic > Marine > Oceanic | place: Canada: Western Arctic Ocean | collected...
TGGTGGTGGTGGTGGTGGTGGTGGTGGTGGTGGTGGTGGTGGTGGTGGTGGTGGTTGTCCTGCGGGAAGAGGAAGGCCGCTGACCGTGCCTGAGAATGTTTTGAGGGGTGGGCCACAACACGGCCACGGCCTGGATGGGGGGATGGAGGGGAGGGGAATGGGCGACAAAGACGAAGTCTTCCTGCAAGGTCAGAGTCAGAGTCAGAGTCAGAGTCAGAGTCAGAGTCAGAGTCAGAGTCAGAGTCAGAGTCGTCGAGGATATACGGCTCCGACGACGACCGCCGCTGTCCCCTCCATGCGCGTGGCGACGCACGTGCGCCTACACGGGGCGGCTACCAAGGCATTTGCCTCTGGCGCTGTCCGTCAATCCTCCTCCTCCTCCTCCTCCGGGACCTTCGCCTTTGCCGTCCCTCTCCATCTCGTCACCACCTCCACAATCCCCATTTCTCACTACAACCCGTACAACCTCCTCAGCGGTCCCGCCTACACCGCCCAGAGCTGTGCTGAACTACCGCTGTTCTTCACCGTTAGTGAGAAGGGCGTTACGAGTTACGTTCGTGTTCGTCGCGGAAGCGGCAGCGGTGTTAGTACTGCAAGTACTGCAAGTACTGCAAGTAGTAGCGCAGTCGTCGTAGAGGCAACTTTCACAACGACCTCGACCTGGTCCAGGCACAAACTCGCGTTCGACCTGCTAGTCTCTCCATCGGGCCCGTTCAAGCTCTTCCTTCACTTCCGCCTCTGGAAGGTCTTCGGGGGCTGGTCCCGGGAGGTTCGAAGGCGGAGGTGGGAGAGGGCCAGGGTCGGCTTGGAGGGGAGGATGCTCAGGGGAGGGAGGGAAGGAGGGCAGGGGAGGGCGGGAGCGGGAGCGTTCACGAGGGTTTTGGCGGAGGTTAGAAGCGGGTGCATAGAGATTGAAAGGGGAATGGAAGGGGCTGAGGATGAGGAGGAGCCGCCGCAGGAGGAGCCGCCGCCGGAGTCGGCGGCGGCGGCGGACGCGAACGCGGACGCGGACGCGGGCGGTGGCTCCGACCGGCAGGGGGTCTTCACCCCAGTTGAGTGGACATCATTCATGACCTCCCGTCGCACCTCTCGCTTCAAGTTGATCGAATCGCTTTGGTGGGGCGTTGGTCGAAGCCTCGCGAAAGGGTGCGCGGAGTGTCTTGCGGGCGAGGGGCTTGTTGATTTTGTGATGGCGGGGGAGGAGAGGAAGAGGGAGAGGAGGAGGAGGAGGAGGAGGAAGAATGGGAGTGCCAATGACAACGACAACGACAGTGATCCGGAGGAGGAGGAGGAGGAACGAGGCTCCTTCCACCACTCTCAGCACTCTAACTACGCTTTCCCCCCCACCTTAACCTCCTCCCATCTCAAGATGCCCTGGTCCGTCGCCGCCCGCCAGCGAACCTTGTGCTCGAAGTTCCTCCGACTATTTAACCTGGCCCAACTCATGGTCAACGAGGCGTTTAGACAGATGTTCGTGGGGCATACTGAGGGGTTGCTTGATATGTTGTTGCCCGGGGCGAGGGGGGAGTTGGAGGTGAGACGAAGCTACTCAACTCGAAGCTCAACTCTACAAACCAACTAAAAAAAAAACATTTCAATCCGTTTTCGCGCTCCGCTCCGCTCCGCTCCGCTCGGCCTAGCTGGGAGACGACATGGCTTTCAAGGCGTACGGGAAGATCACCGCCGAGAAGGAGCAAGAGTGGAAACAAATGTTTGTCTCAACGTTCAAGAATACCACATCAAGTACAAGTACTAGCCCAAGTAAGAATCCAAACGACGACATGGCCATGGAAGCGGTCTGCTCGGTTGACGACGCGACGACAATTGCTAAGCCTCTTCTCACAAAGATTTTTACTTCCTTGGCCCACGCGTCGAATAGACAACAAAAAAACTCGTACATTGACCCTCACCTGATCAACCTCTCTCGGTCAAAGATTCGCTCCTCCTTCCAAAGTAACGCCAGGCCCAACCAGATCACCAATGACATCCTCGGCGAGCACGAGTTCGTCCTTGGTCTAAAATCCTTCCTAGCCGACGAGTCTAAAATCAAAACCTTCTTCAGGTTCCAGGTCGACGTCGACCACGCTCTAACGAAGGTGTTCCCGGACCCGGACGTTGAGCATTTCATCGACTCGATTAACCAGACGAACTTGTCCGTGCTGTATGTTCTGGCAAACTTTAGGCCGATTACGACGTTTTGGGAGATTCGACCTTACGTTCGTATGGCGATGGGAAGGGTCGCGAACGAGGGGGAGGACGACGAGGAGGATGACGGCAGGTCGGCCTATCTCGACAGGTGAGCTGGGGGCGAGCGAAGCGAAGCGAAGAAGAACGAGAAACAGAAACTAATAACATTATTCACAGCAGCGGCGACACCTCTGAGCAGTTTTTCTGGGACCCAGAATCGGACCTCATGGACCAGAAGCGTTTCGACGTTGAGTGGGTGAAGACAATTCTCGAGGTGAGCGAGGGAAGCGAGCGAGCCTTTTTGAAGACTAAGCTAACCAAACCAAATTTCCTCGCTCGTTTCGCTCGTCCTTCATTAAAAATGCGCCTCGCTTCGCTCGGCGCAGAACGACGACAAGTACACGACGTCCGCCAAGAATCTAATAAAGGCTGCGACAATTGCCTTTGAGTCGATCGAAATCTTCCTCCAAAAGCACCTCAAATTGATGCTAAAGCACAAGAAGGCCATGGAGTGGGACGTTCAGGAAGCTGTTTGCAAGCGCCTCCAGTCCAATCCTGACGACGAGCAAATCACAGCAACGGAAAAAGCCTCCTCCGACTCCGACTCGGACCTAGATCCACTCGAGCCTCACCTGAACGAGAACAAGGAGGTGAGCGAGCGAGCCTTGAGGAAGACTCAAAGCGAATTGAAGTGCGCGAAATTGCTACAGACGTACGTCTACGTCCACTACTGAACTAACCTACTCAATTATTTTTGCTCGCTCGCTGCATTCGTGTTTCGTTGAAAATGCGCCTCGCTTCGCTCGGCGCAGCTCAACTCCCTGACGAACCTGACCTGGCTGGACGACATAGTGAAATCCCACATAGCCCACGATCGATCAATACGCGCTCTCCCAAAGACGGAACTCAACGGAATCTTCTTCCTCGACAACACGGAGCTAACCAATTCCCTTCTTCCTGGCCCGACCCGTTGCCTCTCCCACCTTCGCGTTGCGTTGCCCCCCTTCTTCCGAAAGTACGCAAACGGAGTTCTCGAGAAGCTCAGCCTGGCGAATCGTGACATGAGCAGCGTGTGTAGAACCGTTGCGGAGTACGTTACGCAGCTTGAGTCGGTCAAGCAAGTGGAGGATCTCTTCGACGTGGTTGAGAAGGAGGTGGTGAAGATCAACGGTTTTTATGATTTCTTGAAGGCGAAAGGATTTCTCGCCAAGTCATCAAGACGCAACGACAATGGCAACGACAACGGCAAAGAGAATGGCAACGACAACAACAATATTAGCGACTTAGACTTAGATGACGACCCCCGCACCAACCCCGACTCGTCATTCTCGACCGAGGACATGCTCGCGCAAGCAATCAACCAGGAGATGCAGCAGGTGAGTGAGCGAGCTGTGAGCGGAGCGTTAACGTGCCTGGCGTGTTTTTGTTCGTCCCTGAACAACTCTCTCGCACAAAATGATGCTCCTGGCTGAACTCGCCACCGTGTCCAATTTTGAGCGTCTAAACCCTCCATGCGTTTGAGTTACGGCCGATTCCAGTGATTCACCGTTTTTTGCAATTCGTTTTGGCTCACTTCGATTCACTTCGCTCGGCGCAGGTTGCAGCAACCAAACGCACCTGCCGGCAAACAACCGACAGCCAGATGGCCAAGTTCCGGAACTTGCAAAAAGATGTCGACAAGGTGCTAATTCTTCAGGATACGACGTACATTGGAGGTGAGCCTTGTGGGAGACGCAAATACCACCACCAAACTAATACTAAACGAAATTGCTTGTTCCGCAGACTCGTTGAACCACGAGTTTCTCAACTCATCCAACACCGACCCATCTAATGCGTTGAAGAAGCTGGCGAGTTTGAAGCGAATCTCAGCTTCTCTCAGGACAAAGATTTTCGAGTTCAAGCGCGGGCAAAAAATAATGAATGATACCTGCAGGGAGCGTGGCTTGATCGACTCCGATCAGATGAAGGACCTTCGAACACTCCGATTCAGCGAGGTGAGTCTTACGCAGTCCTCGCTTGCCTTGTGAAGAAAACTCGAATACTAACCCCACCCTTAGGCTGATCGGGTTGAATCCTCCCTCAACGACTACACGGTTCTCTGGACATCCCTCGTAACTGCCAGCTCTATTAAACAGCTCACCATCTCCCACACCGTCACCACGTTCTCCCGCACCATACACGTCATGAACAAGATTTCCCCTCTTTCAACCTCCATTGCCGAAATTGAGCCCCGCTTCAAAAATCCGGTCGTCCAGCACACGAAGCATGTAATTCAAGAGACCAACCTAATCGCTGATCTTGTCTACCTTCTCAAGCACAAGGACATAATCGGTAGTTACCGCGGCGACATTGAGCGTTTGTTTCCTCTGGTACAGAGAGGTTTCGACGACGTGAACAACGAGTCCGACGATGATTCCGAATCCGCTTCCGAACCAAATTCCGAATCAGAATCCGAACCAGAATCCGATCCAGAATCCGATCCAGAATCCGATCCAGAAACAGATCCAGATTCAAAATCGGAGCCCTCCCCCGGTCCGGCTCTCAGTAGCAACAAACGGCGAAAAAGACAGACGACCATACGTCTGAAAAAGCGACAACAAACTTTTAATTCGAACTGGTGGTTTCGCAAACTAAAAATCTCCCTCCTCCTCTCCCATGGCCTTCTTCACCCTGCCACCCAAAAGTCTATCCGCCGCATATCGGCGCAGGCACACGCGTCCGCCATAATCAAGCTGACGTTGGTAACGATTGAAAATCTCTGGGCGCAGACGGTAATGAGGTGAGCGAGCGAAGCGAGCGAGCCTTGATGAAGACGAGAATATATATACGAGACTATACTAAACCTAACTAACTAACCCACTCAATTTACTTCGCGCCTTCTTCGCTCGGTGCAGGTTCGAAGTGGTTAGGGGGGATGATTTATCTGACTTCTCTTCCCACTCGGCTTCTTACAATTTGCTGGCCAACGAGCAATTTTTGAAAGATGCGGTCGGACAATCAAAGCAAGTCCTCGACATTTGCGCCTGTGCCCACGTAAATCTCACCGCTTACCTAGACTTGCAAGACTTTCTCGTCCGAATGCGAACAATTGTGACAACCATTCAAGACTTTGTCACTATTTGGGCTCAAGTACAGCACGTCTGGAGCTCCTTGTACGTCGCCTACTGCTCCCACGATGCCCACAAAATGCAGTCGAAGAACACGAGCCGCTTCATTGAGGTGAGCTAGCGAAGCGAGCGAGCCTTGTGACAAAATAGTGCGAACGTTTTGTGCGCAATTGCTAAACAAAGCTACACCACTACTGAACTAACTCGCTTCGCTCGGCGCAGGCGCAAAAAGATTACGTGGAAATTTTGGATCTGATGAACAAGTATCAGCGGATCGATCTACTTGTCGTAGAGGAAACGGACTTGCTGCAGAGATCGCACGCGATATTCGACACCTTCTCGCACTGCCGAACGGATCTCGAAGAGTGGCTTCTTCTCCGCAAGGTGAGCATTTTTTTTCGTATAACGGCTCTGTGCGTATACTAAAATTATTATTAACACGCTCTTCCCGCAGTTCGAGTGCCCTCGGTTGATGAGCTTGTCAGACCACGACCTGGTACTTTTTTACGTTTCTTGGATGACTTCCGAAAAGGCGCGTGTTACCGGCGCAATTGACATGTACATCAACAGGATGTTCGAGAACGTGTCTCGCGTCGATCATGACGACGAAAAGGCCTTCGTAGTGGGCTTGACCTCCGCCGGGGAAACAGAGTCGATCACTTTTTTCAACAAAATGCCCACGCACGGAAGTTTGGTGCTGTGGATCCAAAATTTGGAGCAAAGGATCAAGAACACGTTGTCGACCAACGTCAAACACTGTCTACAGCGGCGCCCGGCCGTTAGTAACATTGCGAAAAAGTGGCTGCGGAAGAACTCTTTGGGCGGGAATGGCCACGGCGAGCCAAAGAAATTTCACTCTTCCCCCTCAACCCCCCTCCCGTCCTTTGGAGAAGGTTCGGCTCTTCCCGTTCAGAACAGCCACGTTAACGAGCACATCAACACGCTAATGAAGCGGCGCCAAACGAAAATAGGTGAGTTTTAGTTGGTTTACGAATTAATAACCACCCACCCACAACCACAACTACAACCACAACCACACCCACACCCACACCCACACCAACATCCACAACCACTCGCTCACCCGCTCCGCAGCTCAAAAACTCGACAATGCAAGCAAAATCAACTACCTGATTTTGCAACCAGGCCAAGGGAAGGAATTATTTGAGACCGCAAATACGGACATTTGGCTCATAGACGACAGCGACAATGTTCCTATTCAGTCCGCCCTCCTCGCCAGCCAAATTGATTTTGTGGAGAAAATCGAAGCCACCTTTGTCACCAACATGTCCGAAAGAAACGGCAGAATGTCCGCAATGCAGCAGCACGCGCAGCAGCACCATGGCGTGACCGATGTTTTTATGAAGCAGGAGGACAGCAACATCATGCTCAAAGCAGCCCACGACAGGATTATTGCCAGGCTCCACTCCATTGTGGCTGTGCACGTCGTAGCCCAAACTTCCGAACGGCGACTGAATGCGTTGTCGTCGTTACTCTCCACCCAGCTCATCCACATGAGAGACATCTCCACTCACCTGCTTCAGTCCAAGGTTACCTCGGCGGAGTCCATAAACTGGCAATTTTACCTCGCCAATACCTCGCGACCAACCACACGAACTCCGACGTGATTGTGAAAATTGGCAAATGGGAATTCCCGTACGGGTTTGAGTACCAGGGCGCCGTCGCGCGGTTGGGTTTGACTCACTTTGGAGAGAAGTCGTTGTTCAAGCTCGCCTACGCGATGAAGAACCACTTTGGGGCGAGGGTCCACTGCGAGGATTCGGACAACGAGTCGGTCGACGTGACCAAGTCGCTGCATTTTAGCTGCTTGGCGAGCATCCTGGGGAGACAGTACGTGACTGTGAACTGCTCAAGCGAAACTCACGTCGAGACGATCACGAAAATGTTGCAGCAGGTCATTGTCTGCGGGAGCGTTTGCGTGCTGATGAGTGCGGATAAGCTGAGCAGCGGGGTGGTGCAAAACTTGTGCGGTGTGATTAGCAAGGTGAGGGAGGCCTGGTTCGACGAGACGTGCAACATCGTTCAAATCCCCGGAGCCTCCCTCAACATTCCGATCAAGTCAAAATCGTCTTGGTTGCAGTATGGATTCCCCTTCTTTGTCTCAACTGAGGACAGTTCCTACCCCGCGGCTGTGTCCGTGGAACTGCTGAGCATCTTTCGTGTCGTGGCAATCTCCACCCCGAATTTGTCGGTCCTTCTCTCCGCATGTTTGCTAGCGGCCGGCTTTGTTTCCTGCGACAGTCTATCCACAATTTTGATGGAAGCGGTAATTGCAGTCTCCATGGAGCTTCCCGACGAAGTTGGGCCGATCCTCTACACGACGATTGCCGGCGCGGTGAATTCCGCCTCGCGCTTCATTGACCAAGAGCGAATGCAGAAATCCGAAATCATTATGGAGCTCGAAAACACCAACTCTGTCTGCTGGGTTGAGCACAACGATGCCGAAGAAGCTAAGGCGGTGAGGAACGAGCTCGTCCAGCACATCTACCAGCAGATTTGCAACAGACCGAACGCGGAGGAGGTTCGGAGAAAGGTTGAAATAGTCGTTACAAGCGTTTTTGATAAATTTCAAGTCCATCATGAGGACAGCCAGGAGAAGTTTAACGAAACGGAGGAGGACATCGTGTACCAACTCCACCTGCTTGAGAAAGCCAAGGCCACTACAACAAAAATGAACATCAACCCCACGCAATCGCAACTAGAGGCAATGACGCTGCTCTATTCCCAGCTAAAGGCGGATTCTTCATTGGGGGTTGGTCGCGTGACGGTTCTTTGCGGTCCGTCAGGAAGCGGCAAGAGCGTCGTTTGGAAGGCCGTGTGTCACATGATGACCGGCGATTGCAAGGCGCTACAAGTCAAGCACGAAACAATTGCAAACCAAACTCTTTCGAAAAATAAAAATACTGAAAAAGTAAAACCGCTCGAAAAAGCTGAGCGTAGCGCGCTGAAGATCCTGCAACGGAACGCTAAACAGTTTATTCGGCGCAAGGGCCTAGGCGCTACCACCGTCAACAACGAAATTGCCATGAAAAACATGGCAGCTTCTCCGATGCACCTGGAGTACATGCGTGTTGGCAGGTGAGCGGAGCGAGCGGAGCGAGCGAAGCGAGCCAGAAAAAAAACTTCCTACTAAACCATCAACTCAATTCACAGCATTGACAAACACAACTTAATAGGCTTCACGGATCCGAAAACCAACGAGTGGTGGGACGGCATGCTGCTGAGGCGAATTCGTCAGCTGACAAACGTTGCGGCCCAGAATCAAATCAAGCAAAATCCCTGGAGGAGCTTAATTGTTTTGGACGGTTTGGAGGGTGAGCTGGTGGAGAATTTGGCAACCAGCCAGCATCTCCAAATAACTCAAAATAGTATTTTTCAAGACATGGTGCTGGTCCCCTCGTCAATTAGCATCTTGATCGAAGCCAGCACAATGAGAGATGCTTCGCCAACTGCTTTGTCTCTGACTCGCGTGATCAATATACACGTCGACACGTTTTCTGGCGTTGAGGAGGTGCTGCAGAACTTGATCAACAGCTGGGCTAGAAAGGCGGTCACTGAGCTCAACTACGACCCCATATATGCCAAGGCGTTGAAGTGTTTGCTGGAAATTGGAAAAGGTAGCATCAACGTTCGTGACGATGATGGATTTGGGTCGTCGTCGTCGTCGTCGTCGTCGTCGTCCAGCAACAACATGAATGCGGCCACTGTCCCTATGATGGTTAGCAGAATGTGTACAACACTGTCGCTATTGGAGCGATGCTTGGAGTCCGTTGATATGTTTGGCACTAGCAAGGACGATGACAACACCAACTCCTCCACCACCTCCACCACTACATCCACCCGGCAACTCTCGCAAACGTTCAACCAGTACAACATTTACAAAAGCAACCCATTCCTCCAACTGTTCCCACACCTCGACGTGTCCTCTGTCACCCAAGCTCAATCGGTAATTTTAACGAAAGTTTTCCTCTCGTACATTTTCGCCTACACGTGGGGTTTCGGAGGTGAGCCAGCGAAGCGAGCGAGCTTTGAGGAAGACGAGAAATAAATATATACGAGCCATTACGAAACCAAACTAACATTATTCCACTCAATTCGTGTTCACACCTTCTACACTCGGCGCAGGTCACCTAATCTCCTCTTCTGGCCGAAAGCACTTTTCGGAGCTCGTACGAGCCAGGTATGAAAATTCCAAAGGCGACTTCGCCGGGTTGGCCGCCAATGGCGACCTGTTCGATTACGTAGTTGACACCAGAAAGGCCAGAATGGTCAAAATCGACGCCACCATGCCCCAAGTCTCCGACTTTCCGAACTTCAGCCAGTTTGCACTTGCGAAGGACGTCATAAAGGAGGCCAAACCACCCAACTCCAACTTTTCCCCTTTTCCAAGCTTGATCATGATTCCGACTCAGCGAACAGTAATTTGCAATTTCCTGACCGCCTTATATCTCAGTGCCGGCTTGAAACCGATGATATTAGGGCCAATAAGTTGCGGAAAGACTGCTACAATCACGAGCATGCTCACCGAGTATGGAAGGAACTTCCCCAACTTTTGCAAACTGGGTGCGAATTTTAATTCTGGTGTTGATCAAAATAACGAGAAAGTGGAGAGGGTGTGCAAATCGGACCCCGTGCGCGTGCTAAGTTCGCTCACGGACCGGTTGAAAAGTACCAAGGCGAACTACGGCTGGGACTCGCTAGTGAACGACATTGAGTCGGTGGACAAGCACGCCATCAAGGACAGGGACAGCTACAGCAACTCAGAGAACAAGAGGCATTTACGCCACCACATGGCTAAGAAATCGCTGGGCACGGTGTACGTGAGTTTGAACAGGGGAAGTACGGGGTTGAATGTGGCGAATACCTTGTTTGGGGCGTTGGATCAGAATATGGCGGGCGGCGTGCTCCACCCTCAAACTGGTTCGCACGCAATAATCTTCGTGGACGATCTCCATATGGTGGCACTGGCGACAGATAAGCTCGGGACGAGGGAGACCTTGAGGGGTCTGGTCGACAACCACGGGGGTGGAACGAGGAAGAATATTTGCAATACTGCGCTTGGCACGAGTAGCATGGCCAGCTTTGCGCCAACAATTCACAACAGCATTATATCTGATCCGTGCAGGGCACTCATGCCCGTGGAACAGCACACTTTGCTACGCAACAGCACACTGGTAGCTGCAGCGAGCAAATCGTTCCCCGAGATGTGCACCAAAATGCCGCAGTTGTCGAGGCATTTTTCTCCGATTGCAATGAACAGTGCGGGCGATGATGAGATTCAGCACATCTTCCAGCAGTGCATCGTGAATATTTTCACTCGGAGGGGAGTCTACTCTGCCTTGAATCTTAGAGAACGGAGAACGGACGACGGCATGTTCAGCTCCGACTTGACGCAATGCGCGCCAGTAATTGTGGACGCCACGTGCAATTTTTTGAACAGAATGGGCATCCAAATCAATTTCCTTGCAATCGCAAAATTTCTAAAAGGGCTGACCTTCATTGAGCCAAAGGTGGTGACGAATAGGTACGTGTTGGCCAGAGTTTGGGCCCACGAGTGCATTCGGGAGTTTGTTGACCCAATGAACAGGACCATTGATAGGGAGAACGCAATGTTCGAGCTGGCCGACAGCGCGGCATACTTCAATTTGAAAGACGTGAGCTTGGCAAGATTGCAGTTCACACTGAAGAACCAAAGCAAAACTCCCTTGCTGTTTTGCGATTTCCACACAATTGCTGGGATGTGGGCGGTAGATAAGGAAGAGGAGAAAAACGTCAGCGATGACGAGGGGGAAGATGGAGCCGAGAAGATTGCCGCGATGCCCGACCGAAAAATGTCCAACTTTTCCCTAACTGGGACCGGAAGAAGAACGCCCACGAGGCAACCCGACGACGTGTGTGCTCACGCGCACGCGCACATCAACCAGTTCATCTATGAAGAGATCTGTTCGAGCACCGAGGCAGAGGAAGCCATGATTCCAGTTTTGAGAAACGCCGGCGGTCGCAATCGGAGCGGAGGGGCCACCACTAGACAGGATGTGAGACACTCGACGGTGACAATTCCTAATTTCGGGAGCGGTGTAGGTGCGGGTGCCAGGGCAGGAGGAGGAGGGAGGAGACGCCGGTCGTCGATAATCTTGTCGGACAAGAACAAGAATGCAGTCGTCATGACGACCCAGAACGGCTACGGGAAGGTTGCCATCCGCAACCATCTGGAGAACGTGATCCTTGTTAGCAAGAACAAGTGGCTGAAGCACTGGCCAATGTGCAGTGGCAAGCCGCTGTTGCTGGAAAACACCGTGGAGCAAGCTGTGGCCTTGGTGAGACTTCTGAACATGCCTGCAGGCCACTGCGTGTTGAGTGGGCGAAAAGGATTGGGAAAACGTTCGGCCGCCTATCTCGCCAGCATACTGACAGATAATCACGTTGTGGTTATTCAAGCTACGACCCTATCAGAGGAGGTGATCCTTGCGAGTAGGATCATTAATTCGGTACGGGGAATTAACTGGAGGGCGTGCATGAGAGAGGCGATACTGATGTGCATCGGCATCGATTTGGTTGAAAAGAGCTACAACAAACCGCGCAGGACAACGCTAATTGTGAGGAGCGTGGACAAGCTTGTCCCGGAAGCGGCTAACTGCCTTAACTACCTTTTGACGACGGGGAATGTGGGCAATCTGCTACACGAGGGTGAAATTGTGGAGATTTTGAGCTTGTGGATTTTTCAGGAAGAGACCGAGCAGGACAACAGTTCGAATGGAAAGGGAAAGTACAGCAACGACAAGAGGATGATGGTTGACGGCAAATTGAACCCGAATTTTGACATCAACGCGTACAACAGAAAGAAAGACAAAAATCGCAAAGAAATGGAACTGCTTTACGACGATCCAAGATTGAAGTCGACGAAGACGAAAATTTCACACTTGGTGCTGCAAAATCTCACAGTCTTTTTGTGCGTCGACGAGCATTCGAGATCCTCCGATGCGAACACCCACCTGTTCCACTCGGCGGGGCTGCTCCAATTCCGCGAGTGGAACCTGAAGGAGCTCCAGGCGGTTTCGTTCAGGATGCTTGTCCAAGGGCACGACGACCACCACGTGGACGAGCTTGTTACGAGCGGAAACAAGCTGCGCGGGGTTACTGGGAGCTCGCACGACATGCTGCTGAATCATTTTAACGAATTAAGCGAGAACAATCCGGACGACAAAATTTCGTCCCGGCTGGAAGACCAAACTTTTAGTTTGCTGTGCGAGTGGATGGGCGTGGGCGCAAGGACAATCTGTAAACTGGACAGTATCGCCCACGCGTTTGCCAAGGAGAACACGATCGCGGCCCTGCACATTAATTGCCCGCGACACGCGTATATAAAAACGCTGCGATTGTACAGGAAGCTGTCGAGGACGGCGGTGAAATGGAGCTGCATGAGGGTGGAGAAAGTGAAGCAGAGGTGTGTGTCATGCGAAGCGAGCGGCGAGCGAAGCGAGCCACGCCTCGAGCCACGCCTACATTTACTAACATCTCCTTAAAAACGCAGCATCGAGGCAATTGGCGGACATCTGGGAGACATTGACGGCTTGCAGCATTTAATTGAAAAAATGGAGCGAGGCATTGACCCTGAACACGACATATACAGCGACGAGCAATCAGTCCTGCACGGAAGCTCCCTGAAGGAGCTGCGACACCTACGGGAGAACGTAAAGCAAGTCGTCCCAGCACTGAAAGAAGCCAGGGAACGATTGATGGGAGAGCTGGTGAAGAACGAGGAGTACGTGGAGCGATTTCCCGGCGACGCCATCGTGCTGTGCGCGGCGGCGGCCTATGCCTCCGCCTGGCCCCACTTCGTTAGGGACAACTTTGTCAAGAGCGTGATTTTACTAGGTGAGCGAGCGAAGCGAGCGAGGTTTGAGGAAGACGAGAATACTCGCGTTGAATAACGCGAAATTGCTACATACATAATGGCTACATCCACTACTGAACTAACCCACTCAATTCGTTTGGCTCGCTCGTTTTGCTCTCGCTTCATTCAAATTGAACCTCGTTTCGCTCGGTGCAGTCAAGAACAACGGCATGGCCGTTTCCGGTCTCGAGGAGAACGGCGAGAAGAACGGAATGAGCGTGCTCGGGAGCCTGGTGCAAAAAGTTCAAACGAGAGTTTGGTGCGGCCCGGAGGAAAAGGGAAACTTGCCCAAGCACCGGTGCATGGTTGATGCAGCCGCTCTCCTTCTTTGCGGGACCGGCTGGCACGTTGTCATCGATAGCAGTCGAAAAAGCGTTGGGTGGTGAGCGAGCGAAGCGAGC
>Ga0302114_10001908_pt1 | contig 13606 bp, 11 predicted proteins | sample AG5_Surface_MG_FD_203107 | JGI IMG/M metagenome (GOLD analysis project Ga0302114, IMG submission 203107) | Marine microbial communities from Western Arctic Ocean, Canada - AG5_Surface | ecosystem: Environmental > Aquatic > Marine > Oceanic | place: Canada: Western Arctic Ocean | collected...
TTTTTTAACTCAAAAATGGAAGGCCAATGTTCTAAATTCATCAATATCAAGTCTCGGGATGGATCAGAGACTGCTTTTAAATTGCCCCCTCCTATTCTTACTGCTCCTTCTTTTAAAGAAGAAGAAGTACTAAAAAATCCCAAGGGACAGACGGATCTAAATGTACGGTTTTTGGGAGACATAGGGACGTTTATACCCTCATCTGGAACTTACTCGGACAATGAACTTTACATGTATCTTCACAAATTACTCTCCAAATTCCTTGAAAGTGAACACATTGCCGCTATTCTCAACAAAGGGACCATTTCGTTCTGGCGCACCTGTTTTACCCATGTATCTTACGATCCAAATTACGACAAGAACTACGAATCGTTAGAATCCGTGGGTGATAAAATTCTTTCTTATACTTTCAAAACTTATCTCTATGGAAAATACGAAAAAATCACCGCATCTCAACTCAACAACCTTGACCAGCATTACATGTCGACGCACCTACAGGCACTTGTTTCGTCAAAAATGGGACTATCGAACTGGTTAAGGGTCAAGGGTGAGGTTCCAAAAGGTTCCGAGAAGATTAAAGAGGATCTGTTAGAGGCTTTTTTTGGGACGATTGATACTCTCTTCATTAGGAAGTTTGGTATCGGATACGGCGTTAAGACGTGTATGAAATTTATCGATAAACTCTTCCTTGACGTTGACCTTAACATGAACATCGAGATCCCCAGAACATTTGTAACGCAGATTTTCGATCGGCTTGGGGTCGCCCGTGGAACACACTACGATACCACAACGGAACAAAAAACAGACAACAGTGCATGGACAACGGAAATCCGAATTAAAGAGTCCGGATTACGTGTATTCGAAGCCTTGAGTATAACATTAAGTAATACCCCTCTGCTATTTGAAGAGTCGCGGGCAACCAAAAAGCCAACAGAATACGCAGCTTTCACCAAAGTGATGATGTTTCTTATCAATAAAGGGGTCACATCGGCGTGGGTCAAAGAAGTTAAGAGAAAAGAAATGATCAAAAACCAAATCGGGGAAGATATTTATCTTCTGGTACTCGCAAAGGCCCAGAAGATCAATAAAGATATCGCAAGGATAGATGTTCTAGAGACGTACAAGAGCAAGCCCGCAAAAACCGTGTTCCAAATAGTAGGCACCACGTCGGAAAGGGTAAAAATAGTCCTAGAAAGTTTCTCTTCTTTCGCTGACAAAACGGAGGGTTTCGAACAATTAATTGATAAATTTTTGGAGTGATTCGATATTTTCGACGATATACCCCCGTTATTAACGAATCACCAAAACCATACAGTTCATCATCCATTTATAACTACCTATTTCTATTATTTTATATTTATAAAATTGTAATTTACTGATAGATATTCAAATATTCAGCTTTTGTCCTAATGTTTTATTAAATAAATAATAAATTGAAATTGAATTTATTATAATTTTTAAAAGAATAAATGTTTAAAACTTTAATTAGACGAGCACCGAATATTACTCAACTTAGATATTTAGCAACTAATAAAACTTATACAGATACACATGAATGGTTACATGAAAGTTACGAGTCAACACGGATCGGGTTAACCAAAACGGCGATTGAAGAATTTGGGGAATTACGCAATGTAGAATTTCTACGGAACAAAGGTGATATTGTAGATAAAAACGATGATTTGATAATAATTAAAGGTTGCACACGCGGCGTTAACGTAACACATTCAATCAAGGCACCTTATGATTGTATTATTTTAGGAAATAATATAAATCTTTCCGCCTATTGGTTTGGCCGTCGGGAGGATCGGCTTGATATTACTGTATTGTATATTAAACCCGAATGTGAAAATGATGGTTGGCTTGTTAAAATAGACAAACGATCTTTGTTACCGATCTGTTATTTTAGTTGAATTATATTTTTATAAAATATAATAAATTTGTATTTAATTAACCATTAGCACTAACTTCTTTCCATTCAGGAAGACGGTCGCCGTCTCTCCAGTAATAAACGTCCCAACCGCCAGATGTCCAGGGTGGAAGGGGGCATGTGCACGGCTCGGACAAGGAATGGTTGGTCGTAGATTCGTGTGGTGATAAGTCCACCGAGAACGGTGAACGCGGGCCGTCGCACTCAGATCCGTGGGGTAAAACCCGCCACCGACCGGGAAATTCGAATTCATCGAAAGAGAAGCACCCTTCAGTGCCAGAAAATACTTCCCGTTAATAAAAGCCATACCAGAAACATTGGCTTTACCGTCCACCCTTGGGTAAACCCATGAATTGTCCAGACGAGCCGTCCCTGGTTTAATCGGCTTCACTGGGGGCTTGAACTTGTCTTCGTAGTGACAAGGAATCGATGTTATAGTATTCCCTGATTTCAGAGCTTTGTCTGTACGCGTACAGACATTCGTGATGTACCCGGGAGAATGGTCCGGGAGATGAATCGCTAGATCATGTTCACCTCCTTTACTTATTAGTGTAAAAAGATCACTTACAGTTCGTGGGTTTACAGAACACGAGGCCGCAAGAGAAGTTTTCTTCCTCTTCGGAGAAGGAGCCGCGTTCATCACCATCTCGTTAAAACTGTCTGTAACAGACTGAGTATTTGTGTTAGATTTACAATTAACAATCACAACCTCGCCGCCAACGATTTTGTCAAGAGTCGCAATTGTACTTGTCGGGGTTCCGATAAGATCATCGAAGTCCTTACTCTGAGCCTTGGCAGCCGCAGCCGCCTTAGGTGTCATTGCCGGAGCAGCCGTACCTGTGTTGTGGAAAGTATGGGTTTTGATAGTCAGATAATCTCCTTTCCGACGGCGGAGGGGCCACACAATTGGAATAACCTCGTCCGGATATCCTACTTCGCGGATAATAACTGTAGCATGAACGTCTCTGGAAGTTCTTTTATTAAAATTATCAACCTGGATAGTGACGGGTACACGACCAGAACAGGTGATGTTTTCAACGGGTTCTGCTTCGTTTCCGCCAATACCTGCGTCGAAATCTAGCTTATGGTTACCTACGTTTTTACAAGACCAGTAACATCTTGTCCTGTCTGGAAGAACAATGTGTAGATCAAGATCGTCTTTGTACAATTTACCGTCCCATAACAGAGAAACACTATAAGGACTCGATACCTTGTGCTTGGCAAGAGCTCGGTTCAGACTGTCCACCTGATAATTTTCAACAGATGAACGGTTATTAAGGGAGGCGATAACCTGCTCTTTGCTGTTCATAGTAAGAAGACTTATAAAATTCTGAGAACTCGAAAAATCGAAATGAACTGCCCCCCCGGCTCTACCAGTCATCATCGCGAAAATACGAAGTTTCATCTTCTCTTTGTGTGTTAGATCGACAATATTAAAATAGGTTGGGAATTTTTCCTGAATGTTTATAACCCATTTGATCGCAGAAGCGTAAAGCTCGGGTCGTTCCATTTCGGGTAGACATTCCTCGATAATGGGCATACTCGCCCTTGCATCCCGGGATATAAACTTCGAAAGTCGTTCGTCGATACTGTGTTGAAGCAGATTCCAGAGTGGTTTAAGGCGGTCGACCAGTTCGGGGTCGGTAACTTTGCTCGGAAAGATTGTCCAATGGTGAAACTCTTCACCAGTTCGAGTTCCGTGCGGACTTGTATACTTAGTGGGAGGATAAGTTTTGAGTGTAACCATTACCGGCTGAAAATCAGAACTCGGCTCGCAGTTAAGTTCGGCATAACCGCGAAGTGCATTCATTATAGGCGTTAGATTTTTCTCTGAAGGAAAAAACATCGGACCGTTTTCTCCTTCGTCCATCACAAGCTTGAATGCCCGAGCAGTACATTCCTTACAACCGTCTTCAGAAGCAACCACTTTCACCCATTCTCTGTCCACACAAGCATACCGGTTAACCCAACAAACAGTGAAACTTTTTCCGTCTACTTTAAATGTAAATGAATAAGGTTCGCTTTCTGGGACAGAGCTCACGATTTCCTTGTATGTAAGCGGCATGTTTTTTTATTTATTTTTTTAGTTCAGAATTCATTTTATAACCTTAAATTTTTTGGTATTTTCTGACGAATCGTTGCTTACAGAATATCATGCTTCGCCCCGGATCGTTTTCAGTTTCCAACACTTGATCAACCAGTCGCGGTGGCGTGGATACTCTCACTGAACGCGCAAGGCGCATAGAGTTGGTACAAGAAACTTCTACCCCAAACTGACTTTCCAATCAAAACTTCTACAAAAAACTTCTACCCCAAACTGACTTTCCAATCAAAACTTCTACAAAAAACTTCTACCCCAAACATGAATGACACTATTTCTTCCGCCTTCTTCGGTAAACTCACTGGTCTTCTCGAAAAGGAACTTATCCCGAAGTTCTCCGATGCTGCAGCAGAATTGTTTATGGGGCTGGGGGACGAACCGCCCTCAAAGGAGTCAATGGTTATACTGCTAGAGGAGGCGTTTAAGAAAGTGTTGGGGTCCCCGAATAAGGGGGGTAGCAAGAAGAAGGTGTCAGAATCAAAGAAATCGCCCGAACCGAAGAAGAAGGTTACTAAGAAGGCAAAAGTGGCTGCCCCCAAGCAGAAGTGGGTTACCAAAGAGGAAATGGAAAAACTTCTTAGTGGCGGCGAAAATTGTTTTTGTGGGTTTGTTGCGGACCGGGGTCCTAAAAAGGGTAAGTTTTGTGCTTGTGAGCTCACAGACGAGGCACAGAACTGTGGTTTGATGACAGATGAGAAGGTTTGGGTCCCGCATTCGATTGAAGAAGAAAAGGAGCTTGCGGGTGAACTTGCGGGTGAACCGCATCACAACTTTCGTTGTAAGAAGTGTTGGGCGGTAGGGAAAGACGGGGCGTATCGTAAGGACGGGGCGTATGATAGGATGTACAACGTTGTCGAAGATGTTGATGTTGATCCCAAAGACGATATTCCCGATATCCCTGAGATCGAGGAAGAGAAAGAGGTTGAAATCAAGAACGATATCCCTGAGATCGAGGAAGAGATTATGGGTGCCGGACGGAGCATTACCGTCGATGCTATGAAATACTACACAACGAAAGGTCTTGATTACATGGACTCTACGCCAAAGGCGGTGTGTGATGAGAAGATTGTAAGTGACCCAGAGACTCTAGAGACTCCAGATTCTCCGTCATATGATCCTTATGGCGACGATACTGATAATGAGAACAATGAGAACATCCTTGATGGTCTTTTAGAGTAGTTTAGGTTTACTTGGCGTTAGTGGTAAAGAAAATTTATAAGAAAAATTTATAACATAAAGTGTTATAAACTATTGCGCTTAACGTTGTTTACGAATATCTTCGGGAAAACCGAGTAGACGCTAGAATAAATTAATATAGATTTATGTTGGTATGATAATTAGGTTCCCAATATATGATGTCGGGATGTGTATATCCTCTAATATGATTAAAACTAAAATTCGTTGAGATCCATTATGGATAGAACGTTAAAGTCAGAATATCGTCTCAGCGTTCTGTCATTTTCGACCCCGGTAAGTGTACCTATAATAAGACCGCAGTGCGCACTCCTTCCCTCAAGCATGTCGGGGACAGTGTCACCGATCTTGGCGATTTGCGATGGCTTTACCATTAGCGTATCCGCGAGACTATGTATCATGTAAGGGTACGGTCTTCCTTTGAACACGGATTGGCTGGAAATATACGCGTCGATTCTTCCCTCGAACCCCAGATGCTCGATAAGTCGGCGCTGTAAACTTTCGGGATAACCCGTATTCAGAGCGACCTTGATGTCTCGCTTTCGTAATTCGTCAAAAAAATAGAGCAGTTCTGGGTGAATTAAACGCACGTTATCATTATCAAAATAGTTCTCTTCTAGTTTTTTGATGAGGACAGGCTCTATGTTTTTAATGTAGCCTGACTCTAACCCCGTATACGTGTTTAGTACATCCCTCTTATCTTTCCCGTACCACTCTTTCATATCTCGTTCCGTAACGCCAAAGCCATAATCGTTCAATACGTCTTTTATAGTTTTGTAAATTATCCCATTCTCAAATACTGTGGTTCCTGTCATGTCACAAACCAGGAGCTTTATATTTTTAGCCATCAATCGAGACATTTATATAGAATCAAGTTTAAGTAAATACAACGGATGCCTGTTGGGTTATGTACAAGAAAGGAACGTCATCGGCATGAATAAAATTAGTGCGATAAATAAAGTCACTATTGTTCCGCCGTCCATTTTAATACACTAAATACACTAAAATGATTTTTTAACAAAAGCTATAACCCAAAATGACAAAGACCCACACCTACGATACCGAGACCAAGAGCGTCACCCGGAACAAGCGGGAACGAAAAGGTGTACTCTCCCAAAACCAGAAGCGCAAGATCTTCAAGCACGATATGAAGAGCAAAAACGATAACGCTCGGAAGCGATGTATAGATATCAAGTTTACACTAAATAATAGAAATAATTAATATTTGTATATAAAATGAGAGTTGGAGGACTTTTAGTTATCGTGTTCTGTCTGTCAATTATCACTGGTTTAGTGTTTATTATATTAGAAGGCGTGAAAGCCCAGGACAATGAAAGGCAGGATAAGACGACGCATGAGTCGCGGCGAGATGCATTTTTCCAATCGACTGTCGTTCTTGCTCTGTTAGCGGTGGTAATCAACCTCCCATTTGGAGGCAAGACCAAAAAATAATTTTACAATAGATTGTAAAATTTTATATATTGTAAAATGGACCAGTATTCGAATTTTATAAATCAAAAACTCGGGATTGTCGTGGATATGGGTACCGCAGATATTGGCAAAATCTTCAATTCTAAGTTTACAGTCTTGATACCGACCGTCGTTGCTCACGAATTTTCTGTTGAAGATCACAGATATAAAGATCTTATAGACAACATTAAGGTCTATACGAACTATGTGGACCCTGGTGGCTCCGGAAAAACGGCGCACATTGTATTGTTCGTTAGTCACGCTAATTCTATAAATCCGGCATACGGATATTTTTACGGGAATATAAAAGCTACTTATGGCGATAGAGTGGATATAGTTTTATATGACCACCCCGTCGCTATGCACGTGGGGCTTGCAAGAGCAGCAATAGCCACATTTATGGTTAATTTACGCCTCCTACAAATTGCTCATAAAATCCAAGACGTAAACATTGTTCTTTCAGATGATCGCAGAAAGTTGAAGCCTGATCGAAAAACCCATATAGATAAGTTAATAAACTGTATGATCGAAACGCTGAATTTAGAAAATTGGCCCGGTGTTTTAAAAGATAAGTGTGGAATCAGAAACGACGATGTTTATACTCAGAGAAGGATTAAAGAATTCAAGGACACCGACCCAAGTGGCGTGATTATAGGACCACATGGTGGAAGGTGCAGCAACGCAGCAGAAAAATTTCTTGGAAACGGGGAAAAACAAACGCATTGTCAAGCGCACACGATTGTGGCGCAGGTACTTTTTGGGAAGCTTTCTACCTTTGTTAACGTGTATTTACATTGTATGCAAACAGACAATTTTGCCCCATTTGCCCCGCTTTTTGAAGACTTTGCCTTCTTTGTGATAGCAACAAAAGAGGTACGCGTCGCCATGTTCACAGTTTCATTTTTAAAGAGAGTGACGCGGAGCACCGTAGAGACTGTCGCAAGAAAATCTTATGAACCAGGAAGTTTAACCGATGTGTCTGAGCAGGCGTTAGTACAGGCTATCGAAAAATCGGTGTGTAAGGGTATCGATACAAACAAAAAATTAAAGGTTCGGGTTGGTCGCGATAAGTACGATATTGTCACAACAACAAAGAAAGATGGCGTTTATCAGGCTGGCGGTTATGACGCCCACGCAGAGACGTTAGTTAATTTCGGGTACGCGAATGATATTGAAGGCACCTATAATATCACAGATAACCCTAAAGTCTTGGCGCTGAGTACATGTCCCGGAATCAAACACGTATACGAACCTACACAGAGTGTTTATGGCGGTGGTTATATAGGGGCCCAAAATATTCTAATTCCACCTGGAGGATACCCAAACCGACGAGGTCGAACACGACTGTCTGAGGACCAACTTGCTCCTTCGAATCGCCGTTCTCGTGGAGAAGAATCATGGAGGCCCGGATGGGACGACAGCGAAAGTGACGACGACCGGTCAAGATCAAGATCAAGGTCAAGGTCAAGGTCAAGGTCAAGGTCAAGGTCAAGGTCAAGGTCACCTTCACCGAACATTGCCATGTCCCAGAGTGTTGACGGCGCAGCGTGGGCGAGAGACCATCCGAATTTTAACGCTCATTCTGTATTAGAACCAAACTAAGTCTCTACTCACTTTTTGGGTGATTTGGATTTCGGTTCAAATCTAAAAACTAATTGTCGCTCTACTCACTTTTTTAGGGCGTACCGAGTGTACCGAGCGTACGAAAGTGTGCGGAGCGCGAGAGATCGAGATTTCGGGCCAGTTTACCGCGGTCACCCCCCTTCGACCGACCCCCAAAACCGATGAAACAGACCTATGAAACAGCCGATTTTTAGCAATCAATCGATGTTTTTTGAAGGGAGTGACTCATAAACGTCTTTCAGTCTCCAGGCTGAAGGGGGGGTTGTTCCTTAAAAGCGACGGAAAACGCACCCAAAATGGGTAGGAAGAAATTCGGTTTTTGGTATAAATGCGCGAGCTCAAAAACTTAAAAGTAATTAAAAATTAATTTTAATTCAAAAAAAGTGAGTAGAGAAAAAGTGAGTAGAGCGCAACTCTCAAAAAAGTGAGTAGAGAAAAAGTGAGTAGAGCGCAACTCTCAAAAAAGTGAGTAGAGAAAAAGTGAGTAGAGCGCAACTCTCAAAAAAGTGAGTAGAGCGCAACTCTCAAAAAATTGACTTTCCAAATAATCTTTTTGATAAAAAGATTAAATTATGATTGCCTCATCTCCGGTTCTCGGAGGGTTCATTACGAAACTCGCGAGTTATGAACCAGGGTTAACTAAAGATATTATGGGGCGAGTCTTGGTGGAAATCACTGCCACCAGTAAAAAAGATCCCGATTTTTCTCGATTGCATCGTAAGGACATGAAGTATATTCTTCGTATTCCCTCTTCACTCACCAAAATTGGGGATAACGCCTTTAAACGGTGCACTGGTTTGATCGATGTCCATTTCCCGGACTCACTCACCTCAATCGGGTCTGGTGCCTTTGATGGATGTACCAGTTTGACCAAGTCCCATTTCCCTCCATCCCTCGCCACGATCGGGGACGGCGCCTTTCATGGATGCACCGGGTTGACCGAGATCCACTTTTCACATTCACTTGCCACAATTGGATGGCGTACCTTTGTTGGGTGCACTGGGTTGACCGAGCTCCATTTCCCGTCTTCGCTCACCACAATCAAACCACATGCCTTTGAGGAGTGCACTGGGTTGACCAAGGTCCACTTCCCGTGCGACATTGCCCTTACCAAATTAGGGTATAAAGCCTTTAAAGAATGCACCGGCTTGACCGAGGTCCGCTTTCCAAATTCGTTCACCGAAATCGGGGAGTGTGCCTTTCAGGAGTGCACTGGTTTGACCGAGCTCCATTTCCCGCCTTCGCTCACCGTAATCGGAGATAACGCCTTTAAAAGATGTACTGGATTGATCGAGGTCCGCTTTCCGGATTCGCTCACCAAAATTAGATGGTGCGCCTTTGACGAGTGCACCGGTTTGGTCGAGGTCCACTTTCCGGATTCGCTCACCGAAATCGGTGATTGGGCCTTTCGGGGGTGCACCGGTTTAATTGAGGTCCATTTCCCGCGCGATATCAAAACCGGGCATAAAATATTTAAAGGGTGCAAGGGTTTAACTGAAGATCAGCGTTCAGGCTTTCTTCGATAGATCCTACTCGAGTTCTAAACTGAGTTAATATCTCTTTCCAACTCTCTTGAGTCTTCTGTTCATTGGGTTATCTACATAAACCCTCTTCTTCTTGGGAGTCTTGGGAGCAGAAGCCTTCTTCTTGGGAGTCTTGAGTGCAGAAGCCTTCTTCTTGGGAGTCTTGAGTGCAGAAGCCTTCTTCTTGGGAGTCTTGAGTGCAGAAGCCTTCTTCTTGGGAGCCTTGAGCGCAGAAGTCAAACGTTTTTTATATAAAGTTTCAAATTGTGCAGCGACAATTTCTTTGGTTGCCGTATCATTAGCCCCCTCTTTCCTGTATTTTCTTAAAACTGTATATACAACTTTAGCGTTACCCTTAGCCGAAACTACAGTTCTATAAATTTCATCATGGGCCTTTTTATTAGGATGTCCAGATTCATCTCTATATAATCCATAATAATTTTTAGCGTAATGTGGTACCCTCTCTCTCTTATCTAGAGTGGTCTTTTTGGAAGGCTGTGAAACTACTGGTTTAGGTTTTGGTTTCTCAGAGAAGTCTTGCGAAACCCATCTATGTATACCATTTTTATTTGGTACCGATAGATACATGTTTCCGTCATTTCCGACTCTCCATTTTCCTGGACATTGGTTTGCGGGGTAGGGTGGAGAATTACGTTCTGTATATTTTTTGGTAGTCTGTTCATCGCACATTTTAGTACTATAAAATAAAATTAAATTATTTAAACAGAATCATCAAAGGACCTCTTCGATACTCGTAAGGGACTCTGGGAGATGGACTTCGGTCAGTCCAGTACATTCTTCAAAGGCTTCTTTTTCAATTTCGGTAACCCCATCGGGGATATTTAAGATGTTGACCCTATCTGGGTCATACTTCTGGCGAAACTCAAGATCGTCTCGATTCGTAGCTGTGATATGGACATCTTTGAGCCTCCGTATCACTAGCCCTATCGGCATACCGGTGGAAAGCTCTTGGTAGATTTTGAAGTACATACGACGCAGACTCCCGTCAGCTGCCGCTCTTCCGGCCGGGGAGGTCAGTCGTAGCTGAAGCAAGTCTTATAGTAACCCCAACTTGGTCAGGATCACATCAGAAACCTCTGGCACGGCGAGGGGTTCCAACAGTGTTGTTTTCATTTTATTATAAATACAAAAGTAATTATTTTCGTAAACGTTTGGGGGTCGTTTGGCGTTTTTTAGGTTTAGGGGTCGTTTGGCGCTTCCGAACCCGCCTCATTTTGGGTGACATGGGCTTGGTGACCCTAGACGGCGATTTTGTCGACCGTATTGGAGACTTGTACCTTTTCCGCGATGCCGGTTTTGTTACTCGTTTCAGGGATTGCATCATCGCTCTGGCTTGAGCAAAGGCCCGCTCTCTAGGAACCGGACTCGTCAAGTACCGTTTTTTTCCCTTTTTACGGACTCTGTACCCCCCTTTGACTTTCACGACTTCGTACATTTTATTTTATAATAAAATGTATAAAAAGAAAGAGGACTTTTAATTTCAAAAATGAGTTTAAAACATTATTTAATTATATAAAACAATGAGATCTATAAAAAAGCTTGCACCCGTTATCGTTAAAGTTGTAAAAATACCTCCCGTAAAAGATATAATTTTCGTTAATCCTTTATCATGGGGTGGACAGCCTCCTTATACCCATTCGTTTACTTGGGGCGGATACTCTTATCAATATAAATAATTTAGTAATTAATTATAGAGTGCGAACTTGGAACTTGGAACTTGGAACTTCGAGTTTGGGTGCCTTGTTTGTGATGATATATTATAGAATGTACCGGATTGTATAAACATGTTAAAAAAACCACTTATTTTTTTTTTAATTTTATTTTTTTTTATCATAAAATGGATTCAGATTTCGCAATATTAATGAAAAAAAGGGGTAATAATATTCTTCTTTATACGGTCACTGTAATTTTGGTATTATTTATTATCTTCCCCTACGTTTTTATCAGGAAAAATGGATTGAGGTCGAGTGATATGATGTTTGATAGAGATATCGTACCAGATAGCGACTTAAGTATCGATTTGGGTTCTAATGATAAGAGGTTTAACACTATCCACGGTAATAAAATTTTCTTAAATAGCGCCTCTGCTCTGGCAAGTACTGGAGGTGATGGATTAAGTGTGCAGGATGAGGTTGATAATCAAACAGCACATATCCATGTAGGCCCCAATTTTATTTCGGCGCATCTCCATCTACTTGAGGGGGGGTTCTCTACTAAACAAATTCAGAATACTGGGCAGTCCCACGACGAAATTGCAAATACTTTTATGACTAATGATTCCTCCGTTGTTTCTTTGGCAAGGGCAGAATTCGGTTCTCTTACATGCGAAAGACTAGAGTGCGACGACTTATACGTTACTAACGCAGTTGCGAATATTTTGACATCAAATATGACGATCACAGACCAGGTAATTGAATTGGGACATGTCGATGGAGGAGATGCTATTAGACCCGATAACGCAAAATTTGGTATAATGGTTGAAAGACAGGATAGTAATGTGTTCATGGGCTGGGATGAGGGAAATGATGAATTTTTATTTGGGACAACACAATCATCAAATGATGTGACCCCGCTCGATATAAATGATATGGCAGATCTTCGATGCGGTGGTATAACGACAACAGGCTTGTCAATTGGTGACACAATTGTTTCTGCAACTGCCACAGAGCTGAACTACCTTATTAATGTTGGTAGCTCTATTCAAGAACAATTTACAACCCAAACAACCAATGTTGACGCAAATACCGCTTCAATCTCCGCAGAGAGAGATAGAGCTACTGGTGTTGAGGATGCATTGACAACCGATGTTGCCGCAAATACCACTTCAATCTCCGCAGAGAGAGATAGAGCTAGTGGTGTTGAGGATGCATTGACAACCGATGTTGCCGCAAATACCACTTCAATCTCCACAGAGAGAGATAGAGCTACTGGTGTTGAGGATGCATTGACAACCAAGACAGCCACATTAAATTTGGATGGAACACGACTTTCTGGTATTAAGTCAATTGTAAGAAGTCTTAATGGTACAGCAATAATGGATTCTCTGGCTGCTGATCGGACATATAGTGAAGATCAACTTAGAAATGGATATATTAGACAAACAGTCAACGCTGATGGTGATTATAACCGTAAAATTAGTGCATCCGTCTTAAATGCACTCTTACCAGATTCTGGCAATTATATGGAATTAGTTATTAATAACGAATCTGGTTCTAACATCGGTGGAACTGCTACAAATTATAAAGTAACTTTGATAGCTGATTTCGATTTTCAAGGTGGTTCTATATATAGTGATTCAGCAACCACTATAGTTAATGGTGGTACCATCTATGTCATAGACGCATATGTTTCAGCTCGTTTTCTAATTAGACGGGATATACTTGGTTCGTTCCATATATTAAGTTTGGGTGAAAGTAATATTACTCAATTTGATGGCTCTGATTATAGCGTCTTGTCATATCCTCTAGTTGGAACTGCCTCTGGAATTACTATTACACCTCAACAGCTCAGTGAAAAGGTAATCGTTGAAGGCGATTCAACCAATTATTATACTGTTGAGTTTGGTGATACTGTTGGTGTTTCTTTTGCCGATGTTATTGACAGATCTGGAGAAATACATGCTTCAATAACAACGGGTTTTGAGGCAGATATCGATTTCACCGGTTTTAGCTTGTTTAAATCTATATCCGTTAACACTGGTCAAACATTAACATTAACTGCTGCCCAAGCAAATGGTTTAACCAT
>Ga0302114_10001910_pt1 | contig 13600 bp, 13 predicted proteins | sample AG5_Surface_MG_FD_203107 | JGI IMG/M metagenome (GOLD analysis project Ga0302114, IMG submission 203107) | Marine microbial communities from Western Arctic Ocean, Canada - AG5_Surface | ecosystem: Environmental > Aquatic > Marine > Oceanic | place: Canada: Western Arctic Ocean | collected...
ACAACCCCCTCCCCCATCTCTCCTCGAAACCATCTCTCAGTCTCCACCCTAAACTTCGAGCCCAGCTCATTCACGCAATCCACCGGCGACTGGGCTGGACGATCAGGTGAGCGAGCGAGGCGAGTGGCTACATCCACCCACACATCCACCCACATCCACATCCACATCCACCACCAAACTAACCCACTAATGCGCAGCAAATTTCGACAAGCTCACAGGGGACCCAATTCCAGTCCCTTCCCAAGAGCTCAGTGAGGCTCAGCGCGAGTGGGGCGAGTTGCCCCTCTCCTATGAGCATCTTACGACCGAATCCACCCAATTCCTCGAGCCGTCCTCCACCAAATCTCCGATGACCCTCTCCCGAACCGAACTACAGATCTACCCTGCGACTGGGTGCGCAGTCGACAATCTCCCCACTACGCGGTCCACAGCCTCCACAACCCTTTGGCCAAACATTCAACCCCGCTCGAAGACCTTCAGCTTCGGCGATGGAACGTCGATGCTTGATATATCTCGACCTCCTCCAATTGCCTTCCCCAACCAACCTCACTTTGACCTCACGACCACTTTCGTGGTGCCGAATAGTGACAGTAAAAAGCGGATTAGAGTGAGCCTTCATGTGCTGCCGCGGGAGCGTTCCCTGAGCGGAGAGGTTAACGTGATTCGAGAGGTGAGCGAGCCTACATACGGCAAAATAACTAAATCCATCCACTACCAAACTAACCCACTCATTCGCTCGGCGCAGCGTCAAACCAGCACAATTCCAACTGGTCCCTCCTTGTATGCAAACGGTGGCTTGGATTCCCATAAACTGAGCCAGCTTATTAACGATAAGACCTGCTTCGCCACAGGAAGGGCTCCGCTTCGGCGCAATCTTGAAGGGACGTGGCGCCGCTACTTTCTCCAGCGCGACGATGCAGGCAACGACCTGAACGTTCAATCTCCCTACAAGGAAATAGCCATCCCCGGAGTGATCAGCCGTCGCGACGGTGGTCGTGAGGGCGCGGAGGGGGGCGAAGAAAACCTGCTGAGGCTGCCCGGGAACATTGTCGTTTTTTGCGGGATCCAGGAAGCCACCCAACACTTTGTCGTTGAAGTTTCGATGCTGACCCAAGACGATGTTGGCGAGGACAGCAACAAGGAAAGAAAATGGCGGAGGGCCTTTGTGCGACGCAGCTACGATACAACCACCGGCCTCCTCGTCGACGGCTCTATCAACCATTTTATAGAACGAAGGCACGAAAAACGAAATTAAACCCCAAAATATTATATTAATTCCCTCCCCCCCCCTCCACCTCCACCTCCACCCTCTTAAATCCTCTCTGTCCCATCGCTATGCTACTGCTACTCAGCATACTCGCTTCCTCTTCGTTGATCGCCTTAGGCACTGCCAAGAAGCTCCTCTTCCTTCCCGGAATAAGCGTCTCCTTCATGACGCTCCTCTTCCTGCCCTTCGGCGTGTCCTCGGACGCCAAGTTATGCTTCCTGAATCCTTCGCTGTGGTTGCTCTCGCTGTCCACGTCGGCGATGTACAGTTTGTTCCCTTCGATTGTCTGCTTGAGCTTGTAGAAGGTCACGAAGCAGAAAAACGCCGAGAACAGTTTCGTCACCACCACAACACTCGCGGAGCCCTGCCACATCTGCGCCGAGCGAAGCGAAGCGAAGCGAAGCGCATTTTTAACGAAGCACGAGAGCGAGAGCAGCGAGAGAGTAAAAATAATTTGAGTGGGTTAGTTCCGTTGTGGATGTAGCCACTATAGCAATTTCGCACGGAGCTTCACACTCTTTTTGTCACAAGGTTCTCTCGCTTCGCTCGTTCACCTGATGCATCGCGAACACTCCGCACGAGTTTCCCTCCACGCAGCCCGTCACCATGTTCTTCAGCTTGCACCCTGCGTCCATTACCGCTCCCATAACCAGCGGGCCCGGGATGCTCCCAAGGAACTGGTAGAATAGGCCATTCACGGCTAGGGACATTGCACCGAGCTGTGCCGAGCGAAGAAGGTGCGAGTAGGAATTGAGTGGAATAATAATAATGTTAGTTTTGTAGTGGCTCGTATATATTTCTCGTCTTCATCAAGGCTCGCTCTCTTCGCTCGCATACCTCCGTAGGAATGCACCGGAGGAGGATGATAGTTGTTGGGGTGCCGTTCATGGACGTGAACAGCAGACCGAAGAAGAATATTAGGAGGAAAGATGAGAGTTGTGGGCACTGTGCGATCTCGCAGATACCGTCTGAGAGTTTTGTAATGTTATTATTGTTGTTATTGAAGTCTTCTACGGGGTAGCAGGAGCAAGATTCTCTGCGCCGCATGAGTTAGTTTAGTTTTAGTGTGTGTGTGTGTGTGTGATTTTGAGGTGTGGAATTACTTAGAATTGTGTCGGGGGAGACCCCCGAAACCCCCCTCGCTGCGCTCGCTCGCCATTTACACACTCATTTACCTACCTCAAAGAGAAAAGCTCGTCGTTGGTATAGGAATCAATATTGGCAGTGGAGTCCCAATTCGTGCAACCCGCGTAGCACGGATTGAAATAGCTCACATTCCCCAAGCACACCGGTGCGTACCGCCGCTCGCACTGGCACCCTGTGCTCAACGAGCAACCTACGTCCACCATCTCAAAGGTCGCCTCGTTTAGCCCTTGAACCTCCACCTGGGGGCATCGGAGGAAGAACATTGGCAAGAATATCAGTGCCGACATGAGCGCGCATTTGAAGTTGAAGAGAGATGTTTGCGTGAGAGATTTGTTTCTCTTGCTGTCCCAACCACCCCCTGTTATGTTTCCAATTCCCATGGCCGGCACTAGCGTGATTCCCAACAAAAAGCTCGCCATGCCCTTCTGTACGCTGAAGTAGCTGCGCAGAGGAGCGAATTGATTTTATTGGGTTTAATTTCGTTCCATACGCCCCCCCCCCGCCCCCTCCGCTCGCTCACTCACCTACTCAGTTGCTGCGCGCCGTGTGTGCTGACCGCGCTCAGCATAAAATTCTCACAGGCGGAGCCGCAAGCGCACATGATCCAGATGTCGTCGGTCAATATTTCCTTGACGATGGTCCATAAATTTTGTGTTTCGCGCCCTTTCCTTACAGCTTCAAGTGCCGCAACCGAGATGAGGGAGGATTCTCTCTTTTGTTTGCTGCGTTTTAAGTTGGAGCTATCTTCGAGGTTTCCACTATGCTCCGACTTAACATGTACCGATTTATCTTTACTGATTGGGGCGACCGAAGCCTTCGGCAGCTGTGCCAACCCCCCCCCCTTTGTGCTCGCTCTCCGTTGAACTATACCTCGTGGCTTCGGAACCGCCGGTATCGAGTGCATCAACGCTGCGAGGATGAGATAGCCGAAGCTCCAGCAGAAATGCGGAACGTACCACGCTCCTCGGTTAATGAAGATTCCAACACTGATGAAACCCACAGTTAGCCCAACGGTGGCTCCTGTGAACACTAGACTTATGTACAGACTACCAATGTTTGGAGAAGCATTGGCGTTGATCATGGCAATGCCAGATTGCCCCCAGCAGGAAGACCCAATCGCGGTGCAAAAATAACTAAACATGAACATCCAATAATACCAGGAACCGAAGCCTGTATTCGCGGCTGCCTCCTCGTCCTCCACGCTCCCTAAACTGCAATCCGCGGTGTTGTTATTGAAAGGGTTTTCCAATAGATTCTCAGCTCCATTTAAACAAATCTCATATTCCTCTCCTGCCTCATGATTTAGTAGTGGATTTCCAAGCGAGACACAAACGTTCGACTCACCTTTCTCGGTTGCCTCCGCCTTCAGGAACCCAGGCAGGGCGTAGAAGAAGCAGCCCGCGCTCATCAGCAAGCACTGCCACGACAGGTGAAACGGAATGTCGCTCTTGGACACGTAGAAATTGAACGGAATCACTGTAAAAACATTCACAATGCTGTAAAATGTTCCGAAATATGAATACTCGACTAGACTCAAATCAAACTGGGCCTGTACTGTTGAGGCAGACCCATTCTTGCACCCGAACTGCGCGAGATGCAGGAATCCAATCAGCATGGTGATGACCATAAAGGATTTGATTGATTTTAACATGGTAAATAAAAAGTTGCTGTCGTTTGAGTTTGGAGGTCGGGTATTAAATAAATTCTCTTCCAGCTGGTGGGAAGGAAGGAATCGGGGGTGGGCAGTTGTGGGGCTGTTGTTTGGGGTGTTTTACGTATAATGCAAAGGAGCTGCTGTCGCAAATATGCATGTGGATTTTGCAACTGAAATCCGTGATGTTTTTTTTCCTGCACTAAATTTTATATAGGACAAGCCGAGCAGGAACACCACAGCAACAACAATGGTGCTCCACACGAGACACATGAACTCAGAGTCCAAGGGTTTCATTCTTGACGCTTCAGTTCGAGGTATTGGTATTACATCAATGATGTACTTGATGACTGCTTATTTGGACATCGCAACTGCCCTGGCAGATGAAGACGGTTATTTGCCGACCCTACGTATCAAGGCCGATGGCATTTTGGCCCTTAGCAGTTCGGTCAATGGGGCGATTCAAATGCTCGCAATCCCAATATTAGGCTCAATTGTTGACTACACTCCGTACCGTTGGGAGATCTGTTTTTACAGCCTTCTGTTCGGGTACGCCTGCAACATTTTAGTTTTTTTCACGCTGCATCACTACGAGTGGTTCTATGTTCACATCCTGCTTGGCTTTCCCAATGGTGTAATGTTTCAAATGCATCTGATCACAATTTTGGCCTACCTGCCGGAGCTGACTCACAGTAAACAGGACCGGAGCGACATCAACGCTCGCAGCAACTTGGTTGTCCATGCGGTACAAGTTATAGCAATTGCGGGCATCACTATTATGTCATTTCTAGTGAGCGTTCCCAACAATTGTTTTCTGAGTGAAATTGCTAGCTGCACCGAGTCACTGGATGAGGGGGTGTGCATTTATGATAACGCCACTACCTCTAACTCAACGATGCAAAACCGATTTCTAACAGCAGCAGAAACGAACGAAACATTAATCATAGAGAGCAAAAATTGCAGCGACACCATGATGGTGATATACGACTCGGTAGGAACCGCCAGGATTTCAATCGCCGCAGCTTTGGCCTACGGCCTCGTCACTTCCTGCTACATTTACTTAAAGCTGATGGGCCGCAGGCCCGCAATGCAAACAAAAGACCCTGGAGTGAATCTTGTCAAGACTGGATTTAACGCCCTATTCGCTACTTTCAGGGGTTTACGGCACGAGCACCGAGTCACGACCTGGTTCCTCGTTACCTACATGATGGCACAAGCATCGATGCATTCATTCATTCCAATCGCAATGACCACTATGAACAACCATCTAGATATGAAAGGCGTCGAGGTTATGATGGTGATTGGACTGTTCTGGTAAGCGCTGTACCGTTCAGCCTGTTGGTTGGAAGATTTGTCACAAATAAGGTGGGAAGCAGGTGAGTGAGTGAGTGAGTGAGTGAGTGAGTGAGTGAGTGAGTGAGTGAGTGAGTGAGTGAGTGAGTGAGTGAGTGAGTGAGTGAGCGAGCTGAATTCTAAACTAACATTGTTTGGCTCGCTCACGCAGCGCAAGCTTCAGAATGTGTTTGGCCTACTTTGCAACGGTTAACACGGTTGCAGCGTTCCACTTCACGGGACCTGAGAACAAAAAAGATGCGTATTTGTTTGGGATGTTTTGGGGCGTGGGTTTTGGGTGGATCTTTCCGGTGCAGCGAGATGTGTTTGTTCGGCTGATTCCGGGGGGGAGGGAGACCGAAATGATGGCTATCTACGCAACTTTTGGGTCTCTAATCACGTGGATGCCAACGTTAATTTTCAGCGTCATGGTCGACATGGATATTGGCATGAACTACGGGCTCCTGTTGATTGCGTTCTTTTACGTGGCGGGTTTTCTGGTGTGCCAGATTTTGATGGTTCCGGGGTATGAAGCCAAATGTGTCGAGCTTGAGGCCTCAAGGACCAATAGAATCATGGCTAAAGATGACGGGAAGCAGACCGAACGCAATAGGAGGAAGAGTGCATTCTGGGCGGGGCAGGCGGAGGCCATGAGGGATGAGGCGGGTGGTGCTGGCGGCGGCAATAGTGAGAAAGTTTTTCCAACAAAAGAGGAATCAGGCTAAAAAATGAGGAATGATATAATCCACTCAAATTTGCTATTTATTCAATTATTACACACCGTTCTACTATGCCTTTCCTGCCCCTCGCCTCGCCTTCCTGGTCGCATCCCGGATGGTCCTCACGTTTTCCACTGACTTTTTTTGCAACATCCATGTAGTGAAGCCCCAATTCTCACTCGGTTCCTCCTGGACGAGCTCATTTTGACCATATTTGGCTTTCTGGGGCAGCTTCGGGCTGAGTGCGATTATCTGTTGGGGGGGGGAAAGAGTTGTTCGCTTCGAAGAGAGGCGAAAACTCCCAGTGGCTTGCACCGAGGACAGCAATGCATCCTTGAAGCTTATTCCATGACTCAGGCCCCTGGCCTCAGCATCCGAAAATTTAACCTCTTCGAAGCTGTGACAAGAATTGATTGAGGTGAGAGATGTTGTCGAAAGTATCTCCCACGAATCGTTCTCATCTAAAGTAAAAGACGTTTCCAGTTGCTTCATCATTTCTCTGTTGAGAAAAATGGCGAGGAAGTGTGTAAGAAGATCTTTCGAAAAAAATCGTGGGTTGCGCTTGAATATACTTCTTTAGGATCTTGCTTGTGTGTGTAATTGGCTTTAAATATGGTGCGTACTAGGAGAAATTGACAGATCAGAATTTCAAGGCCAACTTGTTCTATAATTTTTTAAATTCGAATCAGTGCCTTGCCTTGTGGCCAAACTTCTTAAAATTTGATTAGAATATCCCAAAACCCACAATGTTAAAGCTACGCAGGAGCAGCAATTGTTTTTCTCTTATCCTCAAACGCAGTGGGTTTTACCATTCCTGTTTGTATTCTACTTCGCGAGAAGAACTCTGGAAATTTTGTTCCTCTTCAATTTCTCAAACACGGTTGTTAAGCCACGGTTGTTAAGCTTGGGGACTGCCTTTCTGAGTATGCGTACTACTTTGGGTTCTCATATCTGATTGGAGCGAGAACCGACTACACAGTTTCCCTCAATCCAGGAGGGTTGATTCTTTTCTTTGTGGGTGAAGTTGGAAATTTTCTCGCTCACGTTAAGCTTGCCTCTTTGTCGGCCGTTAAAACCAAGGGAAAACTCGTTTTTCCCCACCCCCCCATGGTTTGTTCGCATTCACGACCCATCCGCACTACGGCTATCTATAGCTGGCTGGGGTTCAACTTGTTGATTGGCTTCTCCTCAAGGTGAGGCTTGTCGTTCATGTTCATTGGCGCATCGGTTATTGACAATTTACTCAGTTGAGCGACGAGCGACACAACACCTACCCCCCCCGATCCATTCATTCACGAACTCCAATTTTCCCCTTCCTAGATCCCCGAACCACCGGCCTCCCTTAGTGGGATAATTAGTAGACTTCTAGTTTTTTTATCCAAAATTATACCCATCGACGAAGTCCGCCATTCGGTATATGCGATTATAGTAAGAATTTCCCTCGATCTTTTCCTTCTTGTGGATCACGATGCAATTCTGGCCGAACTCTGCGCCGAGCGAAGCGAGATTGTGCGCGTTTTCAACGAAGCACGAGAGCAAGCGTGGGTTCGGAGCGCAGCACGAGAGCAAGAGCAAGAGCAAAAGCAAGAGCAAAAGCAAGAGCAAAAGCAAAAGCAAGAGCAAAAGCAAGAGCAAGAGTGGGTTAGTCGCTTCGCACTCTTCTGTCACAAGGCTCGCTCGCTTCGCTCGCTCACCTACGGACTCTACCAGCGCCCCGATCCCTTCTATGTACGGATCGTAGAATTCCTTATTGACGAAGTCCCCCAGTCCCTTCATCTCGTCGACGATGTTCAGGTTCTGTTTCCCAATCCTGTTGTTGTATAAAGTGCCATTCGTCCAAAAACTAGTTTCGATATCCTCAATGATGTACACCCCCCCGAACTCCAGCCCGTGCTCGAACAGGTATTCGAACGCCATCAGCTGGTGCTCCGGCACGTGGCTTCCGTCGTCAACGATAATTTCGAATCCCTTTCCTCCCTCTCCCTTCTCAGCCTCGATCATTTTTTCGAGCCACCCTACCTCCCCCGCGTCCCCGCTATAAACATACACCCCCTCCCCCAGCTCGCAGGGAAAGCACCGCTCGTCGAGCGTGATGTCGACCCCGACGATCTGCGCGGACTTGAAGTACCCGCACCAGAGGTTCATGCTGCGCCGAGCGAAGCGAGGCGCATTTTTAACGAAGCACGAGAGCAAGAGTGAATTAGGAGTGGGTCAGTCGCTTCACACTCTTCTGTCACAGGGCTCGCTCGCTTCGCTCGCTCACCTGCTTCCCTTGGCCAGGCCAATCTCGAAGATTTTCAAATTTTTCTGCAAGCTCTGGACCGTGCGGAACTTGGCGAAGTGCTTCTCGTAGAACCGGTCGTACCCGTGGTGGGTGACCTTGTCCGTGCCAGTTTCTGACCCGAGGTTTTTCATCGAGGGGAGGAGGATGTTCGTTGCAGTGTCGGTGAGTTGTTTGTGGAAGGGTGAGCCGAACTGGCATTCTGGTGTTTCCTTAATACATTTTTCACGCATCACCTCGTTAACGAAGTCGTTGACATCAAAACCATTCGGCAGCCTGTCCTCGCAGTACTTCCTGTTGTACTTTTCCTTTTCTGCCCTCAGCTCCATGAGCTGCTTTTTGTCTTCCACGGACTTGACAATGCTGCCCACGCAGTCATCGAGGTTATCGTCCTCGTCTAGCAACTTGCGGCAGAACGTTCTCGTCGTTCGGTCAACGTCCTCCCCATCGAACAGCGCAAAGGTGAACATTTCGCCGTCCTCCGCTCGCTCGATGTCGGCCCTCAGCACCGGGTAGGGGTTGCCGAGTTTGGTCGCGTTCGCCTTCTTCTTGAGGTGGGGCCTCTGGGCTACGGAGAGGGCTCGGAGCTTATTCAGGACGAGGTTCGAGACTGAACCGGGATCGTGGAACACGTCAGCGGGGTCGATCAGCAACCCTCCGTCGGTCCTAAGCATCAACGTCGGATCGAGACTGCGCAAAAATATAAATGTTTAGTTTAGTTCAATTCGTTCGATTGAATTTCGTTTTAGTTTTCACTGTTGCTCACCTGTTGTAAATGTAGCTGCCGCCCAAACTGCCCGTGCTCCTCGTGAGACTTATTTCATTCGCCATGCTCGAAAAACTACTCACAACGAAAACTGCCCCCCGCTCGCAAACGTAGTGGTCGATTGCCGCCAGGATGATGTGAAAGACGCTGTTCTCGTTCGAGTCGTTTACCAGGAAATCGCTCTTGGTCTTGATGTTGATTTTTCCGTCAAGGGTGAATTTTTTTAAAGCCTTGCTCGGATTCTTGTCCCCCGTCGCAACGTACACAGTGGGCGTGGCGCCCAAATCCAACCCATTGGCCAGACTCGCCTTGAGCTTCTCGAAGACCTCCTCCTCGTCAAAAAACATCTTAAGCTCATTAAAGTGTCCCATCTCCCTCAGTCGACAATGCTTCCTCCAGTCAATTTCCGTCCTGAGGTGCACCGCAACGAAGGATCCAACCCCGCCCAATTCCCCGACGATGGCAGACCCGACCTCACGAATCGAGGGGGAGAAACGAAGGGCGGAGCGGACCTCGGAGGACATTGAGGGGAGGTTCATCGTGTTGAGGGGGAACTGGGCGAGCTCCCCCGACGGGCGGTCGAGGAGGACGTACTTGGCGTCTGAAAAGGCGTCCTGGTTAAAGAGGTTGGTGTAGAACGACAGCTGCTCCAAGTTTCCGTGTTGCAGAGTGGGGATTTTTACGTTTCCGCGCTCGTCCAGCTCAAGCTCGAGCTCCACCTCCGCCATGGTCGCAAAACAGCTGTTCCCCTCGAGCTGCACCTTCAAAAACTCCACGTCGAACACCTCCCCAAAGTCAACCACCTCCCCCATTCCGGCCCCGCCGCTGGAGATTAGGTCCGCGAAGAGGTAGGGAAGGACGAGGGTTCGCCCGACTAAGTTGGCGATAATTATCGCGTTGAGAACGTCGATCTTTTGGTTGGTTAGGCCGTGGATGGGGGTTCGGTACAGGAGGTAGGAAGAGGGGCAAGCGGAGGCAGAAAGCTTACGAAGAGGCCGTGTTACGTCGGAAGAAGGGGGGGGGGGGATGTTCATCGACAGAGCGATCGCCCTGTCCCTTTCTCCGTCCCTCTCCCCGTCATTTACATTTACATTTACATTTACGTAGTCGTGAACCCGCGCGCGGATGTACAAGTGGTGCGGGTAGATGGTGTACCACGGTCCGATTTCCCTGACAATTTCCCCCACCTGAAACGGTCTTACGAGCTCCTCGCTCAGTGGCTCCCCACTAACAGCATCGGCGAGCTGCAGGGTCAGGGAGTGGACCCCACGGGGAAGCATACCCATCTCGAGGGAGGAGAGGGAGGGGAGGATCTGGGGGACAATGTCGTCGAGCTTGTAGATTATTATTACGGAGGAGGGGAGGAGGGGGGTGGGGAGGGAGGAGAGCTGAATGGGGTCCAAGTCTACAGAGAACAGGATTGGAGCTGAGTAGGGGTAGACGGTTTGATGGGGAGGGTGGGGTGAAGCAACTGTTGGGGTGATGGGGAAATTGTTGCTGTTGGAATTGCTGGAACCCTGCCAGGGAGAATTCGACATTTTGTCGAAGTCAACATCCTCCTCCTCAAACAAGTGAGATTGAGATTGAGATTGAGATTGAGATTGAGATTGAGATTGAGAGCGAGAGTGAGAGCGAGAGTGAGCCAGATTGCCCATTACCTCGGAGAATATTGCCATGCAGTCTACATCGGTGATGGAGAGGAGGTGGCAGTGATGGGCTAGCGTGAATGAAGGCCGTTGGCCTTGGTGGAGGGTTATTTTGGTTGTTTTGTTGATGTTTTTGCTGTGGATGTTGCTCACGAAGCAAGCAAAAATTAAAAAAAAGGTCGTCAGCCATGTAGAATTTGAAGTGAAATAGATAGTTTGGGTTGAAACCATGGTCCCGTTGTGTTGTTAACTTCAAAATAGAATTTTAATTTTTTATCAAAATGATTCATCATGATAAAATATTCCTTTATCCTTTTCCGCTTTTCCCTTAGAATCATACACCTATGAGTGTTTGCAATGACTATCAGGCAGCAGATAAATCTGCCCGAGCAGCGTTTGTCAACTCTTTCTTCTCAGCACTCTCTCCCCAAGAAGAAGCCATCATGAGCCAAGTAAAACAAAACCTCTCTACGTCACAAAATGAGGAATCACTCGACGACAGCCCATTCTTCCCCAAGCTTGTGAGCAGCAAAGATGGGGGTATCATTGGGACCTGCACCGGAATAGTTCAAACATTCCCAGAAGACCTACTCGCCTTCATGTATTTGATCAACACACACGAGGCTCGTGAATCCCATATAGCTGCCAACGGTCTAGACAGCTCCAAGTATCCAAACAAAACGATCCATGCTGTCAACGACCACCACCACATCATCTACTCGTGCAGAAAACTCCCTCCTCCTCTGAAACCAAGGGAGTGGCTTGCTCGCGGTATTTTCAAGCAAGTAGACGAGGATAACTTCATCCTTTTCTCCACCCCTGTCGCCGACGACGACCCTGATCTTCCTCCCAGTTTCACCAAAACAACTTTGAAAAATGCAATCCGAGGTGAATTCACAGCCATGCACAAGTACGAGCGTCTTCCCTACAATCAAACAAGGTTCACAATAAGACTGAAGGTGGACATCAAGGGAAGCGTTCCCAAGGCGATCGCAAACATGGGCATGTCAGGGCTCCTTGACATCATCTATAAAGCCTACAAGTATTTCCAGCGTGACGAGGAGATCGACGAGCTGGAGGTGAGAATGAATTGATATGAGTGTTGACAAATATAACCCGGGGCTAACCCACTCTCTCCCTCTCTTCGCTCAACTAAATTCAGCGCTCGTCGTTCATCGACAGCATTCACTCAGCCACAGCAACATCAACAGAAGAGAAGAGTCTGATCAACCGCAGCTTGCAATTTGCCGACATGCTTAACCTCGGAGGAGGCGTTCAGCGTCAGCAGAAAACAGCTGAGACGGACAGTGATAAGCGCATGAACTGGACCCGGTTGCGTGACGGCGATTTGAGCGTGAAAAAGTTCAAGAAAATGAAGGAAGGAGACCCCTCAGCGTGGGGAAAAGCTTCCACAAATGTTCACACCACGGCTGAACAAGCCCTCGCTTTTGTGTGGTTCTACTGCAGCAATTTGAGGATGAAGGAGCACCAGAAAAAGGACGGCAACCTCCTCCGAAAGATGTACAAGCCCGTCACCACAGACACCGCCACCGTCCCCTCCGCCCAACTCCACACCCAGCACATCGTCGTGCAAAAATCCATGCCGACACCCTTCTATCCGAGAGAAACTAGCATGAAATACGTGTGGAGCGAAACGAACAATAATAACGAAGAGCGCTTTAAAACCCTAATCGTGGCCTTCGAGCCAGCAGAGATCAAGCACATCAGCGAAAGAAGGGGACGAAGGAGGATAACCAAAAAATTGGCAAAAGTAAACTCTGATTTTTCCGTGCATCCATCCAACACCTACGAAGGCGAGGAGGAGCAGAGTCTGGGCGTTACTCAGGTCGAAACAAAAGGCGTGTGGGTTATCACGCCCCTCGCGCAGAACTTGTGCAGAATCACTTTTGTGGCGAACATTGTGGACAAAGGGAAAATTCCCACTTCGCTTGTCAACGCGAACATTGGACGTGCGCTCGACCCAGTGGTTTTCCTCAAGGCGTTCTACGAGCGCACCGGGCTGGTGGTGGATGCGGAGGTGAGCGAGTGAAGCTAGCTAGCCTTGTGAAAGACGAGAAATATATGCGAGCCACTACTAAACCAAACCTACTCGGCGCAGCTGCGAACCGAGTTCGTCAAGAACGTACCCAGAACGGTGAATTTAATCACTGCCGAGCAGCAATCATTCGTCCAGCAGGAAATATATTCGACTGACTACAAGGACGACACTGGGTGGGAGAAGCTGGACAAGGACTCGAGTGTCTTCGTTAAACTGTCGAAGAAGCACAACAAGGGGGAATCCAACGCCTGGGGCAAGGCTACCACCACAATTGACACGTCCGCCGAAAATGTGTTAGCCTGGATTTGGGACTACTGCTCCAACGAGCGCCTCAACGCCACCAAGAAGTTGCACAAGAACCCTCGCGAGGTCATCAAACACAGTGCACCAAACCAAAACGTGTTCAGTTCTATCAAGTCGCTGCCCTGGCCCTTGAGATCTCGGCAGTTCGTGAGCGAAAACACGTGGACGAAGCAGGACGACAACATGTACGTTTACGCTTGGAGACCACCAATCACCCATGAATTCGACGACAACCATCTAGTTGACATTGGCAACCACAAAGTAAACAAACTGGTCAGGGCCGAGTCAAAAGGCTTCTGCACGTTGACAAATGTTGGCAATCAGAAATGCGAGCTGACTTGGATTTCGCACCTAAACATGAACGGCAATATTCCGGCGAAATTAATGGACAAACAAATCCCCCGCTCTCTGGGCGCTGTCTTTCAGGTCC
>Ga0302114_10001911_pt1 | contig 13596 bp, 13 predicted proteins | sample AG5_Surface_MG_FD_203107 | JGI IMG/M metagenome (GOLD analysis project Ga0302114, IMG submission 203107) | Marine microbial communities from Western Arctic Ocean, Canada - AG5_Surface | ecosystem: Environmental > Aquatic > Marine > Oceanic | place: Canada: Western Arctic Ocean | collected...
GAGGGCACCTTCGGTCGAGTGAATGGAGTCAGCACTCTCGGCAGCGGCTATCTGAATTTCGTCGACTTCTTCATGCGTGCGCTGGGTAGTGGGGTCGAAGCGCCGGATGCTCTCGATCTCATCGCCAAAGAAATCGATGCGATAGGGCTCGTGCGCATCGTAGGGGTAGAGGTCGATCAGGCCACCACGGGTTGCGATCTGTCCAGGCTGTTCGCAGATGGCTTCGGAGTCGTAATCGAGATCGCTTGTGAGTGTGGCGATCAATTCGGAAAAGGGATATGACTGACCAACTCTAAGGGTGAGGCGTTGCTGTGCAAAGGCGACTTTGTCAGGGCAGGCACCCAGTAGGGCTTCGGGAGTGGCGATGAGCAGTCGTTTCCCCGCTGGACTGGCGAGGAGCGCGCTGAGCACAGTGAGACGGTCGCAGATACGGTCGGCACGGCGCTGTGCGTCGATGTCGGGCGGAGGGTCTTCGGGAAAGTAAAGGACTTGGAGGGGTGTTTTGGCTCTAGCCCAAAGAGTGTAGGTGTCGAGTTCGGCGGCGAGCTCTTGTGCGCGCCGCGGATCGGCGACGAGGGCGACGGTAATTTCTGCGTCGTTGCCTTGCGCTAGGGAGTAGAGCAGTGGGGCACGTGCCTCCGTGCATACGCCGTGGTAGAGCGTGTGTTTGCTAGGCGAAGGTTTTTGTTTTTTGGGCACAGGTATTTCATTCGTGGCGTGCGAGCAAGCTCACGCTACGTTACGCGAGATTTTCCAGCGCGGCCTTCGCTGCCTTGGCTTCGGCGGTTTTTTTCGAACTGCCTATGCCACGGCCTAGCTCCTTGCCACCTAAAGACACCGTGGCGGTGTAGCTGCGCTCGTGGTCGGCACCCTCAGCTGAGAGTTCTGCGTAGGTAGGAACTTCGCCTTTGTGGTGTTTTTGCGACCACTCTTGGAGCTTACCTTTCGGGTTCTGATTACCGGTAGCTAGCGCGATGGCTTCAATTTGGTTGTCGAATAGATGCAAGATGGTCTCGCGCGCGGCCTTGATACCGCCATCTAGGTAGACGGCACCGATGAGGGCTTCAAGGGCATCTTCGAGCATCGCCTTACTCGGCTCGGGGTGGTGCTGGCGATGAGCGTCGCCGACTTCGAGATATTTATCGAGACCTTTAGCGGTCGCGGCGCGAGCGAGGGATTCGCCATTAACGATACTGGCACGGCAGCGGTCGAGCGCGCCTTCATCGGCCTCGGGGAATTTTGCATACAGAGTTTCTGCAATAATGAGGTCGAGCACAGCGTCGCCTAGGAATTCGAGGCGCTGGTTGTCGCCACCAACCCGATCGCAACTAGAGTGAGTGAGGGCGAGTTTGAGCAGGGATTCATCCTGGAAATCGTGTTGAGTAATAGGTTCGTTGGGCATTTTAGTGGAAAAGTTGAGCTAATTGGGTTTACGGCTTGCCCAAAGGTAGAGGGTGCGATTATGGCTTGTAGTAGCTCATTTTAGGCTGGCTGCAAATGCCAGAATCGTATTTCGCAATCATTTATTTTACATACCTTGCCGAACGAAACAACGCCCGCGTCGAAGACTAAGATTTTTGTCCTAGATACCAATGTTCTCCTGCACGATCCGCAGTGCCTGCACAAGTTCGAGGAAAACACTGTCGCAATACCCGTCGAAGTCCTCGAAGAGCTCGATGGCAAGAAGTCTGCTCCCGGTGAATTGGGCTTTTCAGCACGAAAGATACATCGAGACCTCCGGGCACTCTTCGATGAGGGCTTGGAATCGCCGCCCGAGCTGAATGGTAAAGGTAGCTCTGCACTAAGCCGCGACTTACCCAATGGTGGTCGCCTCGTCGTTGTGATCAACGACTACATGGTGAGCGGCGATTCGGATAATCAGGGTTTGAATCGTTTAAAGGCGACGCTCGTCAACATGGAGAAAATGGACAGCCGTATTTTGGCCTCGGTTTTTTTCCTAAAGGAGGTTTGTCCTGACAGTCGAGTGATTCTGGTAACGAAGGACGCCAATATGGCACTTAAGGGTATCGCGCTAGGTCTCGAAGTAGAGGACTACATGAACGATAAAGTGACCTCTGCCAAGCTCGGTGGCGGTTGTAAGACGATTGAGGTCAGCGACGAAGATTATGAACGCTTTCTCGAGGAGCACGGCGTGGACCTTCTTCCCGAACAAACGAACCATTTATTTATCAACGAATACATCTTCCTAAGTAACGGAGAGATTAGCGAGCCTGCGCGTTATCGTGGTGATGGACAGGTTGACAGTTTGATTCTTGGTTCAGATGTGGGTGTGAAAATACCGAAAGGCATTCGTATTCATCCCCTTAATTCAGAGCAGCGCATGCTTATGGATGCACTCTTGGATGAAGATATTAAGTTGGTCACTTGTAGTGGAAAAGCGGGTACAGGTAAAACACTCGTTTCCATCGCTATGGCGCTCTTCCAGGCGATTGGTGAGGATAACTTATACGAGCGTGTATTCATTACACGTCCACTAGTGCATATAGGCAAAGACACCGGCGCGCTGCCTGGGACCTTAGATGAAAAAATGGCGCCCTATATTGCCCCGTTTTTTGATAACCTTGAAGTGCTCTTCAGTAACCGCAAAGTGGTCAAACAACCAGATGCGCATGAGGATGATGCGGTGAGCCGTATTACTTCGACGCGCAAGCGCAAGAAGGCGATGGCTAAGCTAGCCAAGCAGCCGAACCAAGGTGACGAAGACGAGGACGAAAGTAAGCCACGAAAGCCTTTCCAGTTTCTCTTCGACTATGGAATGGTAGAGGTTGAAGCGATGACCTTTATCCGTGGGCGTTCGCTTTCAAACACAATTTTCATTATTGATGAAGCGCAGAACTTGACCCCGCACGAAGCGAAGACGGTTGTCAGTCGAATGGCTGAAGGTTCGAAAGTGATCCTACTTGGTGATCCCTATCAAGTAGACAGCATGTTTCTTGACGCTTGGTCAAACGGGCTGGTGCATACTGCGCAACGACTCAAGGGTACGGACATCACCGCACACTTGGAACTGACCACCGGGGTGCGCTCTGAGCTCGCTGATTTGGCGGCAGACTTGTTGTAGGAATGGAGTGTCGCGCTCCTGCGCGACTAACTTCATCTGCGGATAGGCAGGAACCTAGCCTTTGCTCTAACCCTAATAAGGCAGCGGATACTTCGACACTAGTTCAGCGATGCGTCCTTTGACTGTTTCAAGCGTGCCGTCTAGGTCGTCGGTATCGATTGCTTTAAGCACGCGATCGATGCAGTCAGCGATGATCACCATATCCTCCTCGACGAAGCCACGGCTAGTCACGGCGGGTGTGCCGAGGCGTATACCCGATGCTTTGAAGGGAGAACGTGTCTCGAAGGGGACGGTGTTTTTATTACAAGTAATGTGAGCTAGATCGAGCGTCTCTTGAGCGACCTTTGCGGTGAGATCGGGCAAGTTGGCGCGTAGATCGACAAGAAACAGATGGTTATCTGAGCCGCCAGAAATCAATTTATAACCGCGTTCCATCATGGCTGCAGCGAGGGCTTTTGAGTTGGCCACAACTTGGGCTGCGTAAGTCTTGAAGCTGGGCTTGAGGCACTCGCCAAAGCAAATGGCCTTGGCTGCGATGACATGCATGAGTGGACCACCTTGACCGCCCGGGAACATGGCTGAGTCGATTGCTTTGGCATGCTCTGCTTTACAAAGTATGAGACCGCCGCGTGGACCACGAAGTGTCTTGTGCGTGGTCGTGGTGACAAAGTCGGCGTGGGGCACAGGGGAGGGGTGCATTCCGCCAGCGACGAGCCCTGAGATGTGCGCGATGTCGGCGAAAAGATAGGCGCCGACGGAGCGGGCAATCTCGCCCATCCGTTCGAAGTCTATGATGCGCGAGTAGGCGGATGCGCCTACGGTGATCATCTTTGGTCTTTCCTTCTCCGCGACAGCAGCTAATTCGTCGTAATCGATTAGACCAGTGTCTTCGCGGACGCCGTATTGAACAAATTTGTAGAGCTTACCCGAAAAATTGACTGGGTTGCCGTGGGTGAGGTGACCGCCGTGGGCAAGATTCATACCTAGCACTTTGTCGCCGGGCTGTAGCACGGAGGTGTAAACTGCGAAATTGGCCTGTGAGCCAGAGTGCGGCTGCACGTTCGCATGATCCGCGCCGAAGAGCTCTTTCGCGCGGGCGATAGCCAAGTCTTCGACCACATCAACATGCTCGCATCCCCCATACCAGCGTTTGCGTGGGTAACCTTCGGCATACTTATTCGTGAGGACGCTTCCTTGCGCTTCCATTACAGCTGGATAAGTAAAGTTTTCGGAGGCGATGAGCTCGACGTGGTTCTCTTGGCGCTGGCGCTCGGCGGTGATGGCGGCGGCGATCTCAGGGTCGATCTCAGAGACAGTGCTAGCGTTGAGGGCGGGATTGGATGTGGCGGTGGTCATGGTATGAATGATGCGTGAATTAGAATTAAGAAATTTTCGTCTAAAGTATTAGTTTAGAAAGGCCAGACCCAATCGCGAATGGAGCGGTCATTTTTTTTGCTTGTTTCTTCGGCCACTGAAGATTCGGGGATATTTTCCACAGTCGTTCCAACAGTTATTTCTTCGTCGGCCTCACCTAGCTCTGGCACATCTGAAGCGTCTGTCTCGGTTTCGTTTCCGTTAATTTGTTCTGCTGAAACTTTTTCGCTCCAGAAAGGCCACCACCAAGGGTCTGTCTCGCTGGCTTCTTCAAATTCTTGTTCGAACATGTCATCGGGCGATACTGTGGCTTCGTCTTCACCAAAAGGCCATACCCAGCGTGAGAATGTGCGTCCCCAGCCTGAGGTTTCTTGCTGAGCGAGGTCGATGCCAGCGGCTTCTGCGAGCTTAACAATTTGTAGGGCGACTTGTTCGCGCCCTTCTAAGTGTTCGGCTAATTTTGCGCTGTCTGCAGGCGCGGTGGCGCGGGTACGAGTGGGCACACCGTCGAGTGGGCGACCTGGGCGATACTCGTAGATCACGAAGCCGCGCCCAATGGGGCTGAGGATTTTACGTATCCCATCGTCCCAGCGCATAAAGAGGTCTTGCCCTTGCAGACGCCAGTCACCTTCTAGACCACTTTCAAGCGTGGAGCTGAGCCCACCGAAGCGAGAGAGAGCGATGCGTTCAAACCGATTTTCGGAGAGCTTTACGATCCATTCTCCACGGTAAAAGGAACGGGCGTTCTTACGACTAGAAAAGGCGATGCCGCCTGTATAGATTTCGCGTTCTACCCGGTAATTAGTCACCCATTCGTGGGGCACTCTATCCTCTATAATACGAGCGACTGGTCGCATCACTGTCTGATCGTCCTCGATGATGAGACCTGGCTCCACCATCTTGTAAACAAATTCGCGCTTGTTCGGGCGGAGAATAGAATAGTGTCCGCTATCCCAAGTAATGTGTAATTCGCTGCCTTGTTTGGCCCAAGATCCACGGAGGCCGTCTTCGCCACCGGCGGTCGTCGCGGCGGAGCGGTCGGACTCGACGAATATATACTTTGCATCCGTGTCATCTTCGCCAATTTTCCAGATCCCGAGAAAGCCTTTGGCTCGATCGCGGTCGGAGACGACCTTGCTTGATTTAGAGGGTGGCTTCGCCCACTGACCAAGTATTTCGGCGGGCACTTGTTGTGCTTTGGTTGTGTAGCGCTCTTTGCCACCTACGTCGGTATGTGTAATAGCAAAGCCAAGACCGTCGGCCTCAATTCGGTGCTGGCTGCCGTCTGCCCATGTAATAGCGGCTGTCTCACCTTCGTTCGCCCATGTGCCTGCATAGACAGTGCGGTCGGTATTATCGCCCCAGAAGTAGGAGGCTCGGCTCTGGCTCTTCACCATCATAATAAGCGCCCCGTTTTCCGGCGTATCGATCTGCCAAGTGCCTCGGAAAAGTTCGTCATTACTCTGCGCGTGGGCGCGAAGACCCAGTAAGCTGAAGATCACGAGAACGCAGAAAAGTGCGGTTATAGATCGGGAAAATCGGGTGCATCTCTGCTTGGAGAATGTAATCATACTAATTGCCTATTTTTCGCAGTCACAACAGGCAAGAATTAATCGTGAGGCTTTTGCGCTGAGGCAGCGTGGATACCGCATATTGGTGGTAGGAGCTTTATTCATGTAGGCCGTCGTGCACGGGTCATTCTGCAGTGGTCCTTCCCTTTTACAGTGAAGCAGCTGAAAATCAGTTGCGTTTCCCAATACGCGAAAAATCCAGGAGGCTGCGACTAATCCGGCCGCTTTCAAGCACGGCACGGTCGGTATGCGGATTTGAATCAGTGACATAGCCATCCGAGTAGCGGAAGGTGAACTTGCCTGGACTGGACTCGGCAAATAAGCTGCCAAGTTGAAGTTTCGCAGGAAAGGTATCAATGATAGGGGTGTCGGCGACGGTTTTGACTGGGAAGTTTACATTCACCACAATACCAAGGTGTTTTTCGGGCGCCGCAAGGGTTCCGACTGCCATCTGCGCGGCGTGGGCAGCGGCGGCTTTGAGGGAAGAATTGAAATCACCGTCAGCTTGCCCCTTGGCATCGCGGATCTTTTCGAAAAGGTGATTGGGCACACATTTACTGAAGGCCATTGCTGGCAGATCCCAGAATACACCCTCGATCGCGCCGGCCACTGTGCCAGAGCTCAGGATGAGCGATTCGGTAGTGTTAAAACCAATATTGATACCGGAAAGCACGATATCTGGCTTTTCGGGAAGCAAGTTGCCAAGGGCGATGTTGACGCAATCTGTCGGTGTGCCGCTGATCGACCAAGCTTCGACGCCATTAGGAAAATATGATGGGCTGTGTATCGCTTCAAGCTCGCCATGCCGTGTCATACAACGACCCGTCCAGCTCTGCTCGCAGGCTGGCGCCGCGACGGAAACACGAAAGTGCGGCAGAAGCGCCTCTACCAATCGGTGTAAAAAGGCGGATTCGATACCGTCGTCGTTGGTGACCAATGCGTGTGGTTTCATGGTCTAAGCTCTAAAGGAAATAGAATATGAGATAAAGTGAGATAATGGAATTTTCTTTTAACTACACGACTGGTGGTTTGAGCACCTCGGCGGGTGCTTCGCTTATCCGCTTACGCAGATCATCGCTCAGCTCGGCAGACTGCAGTTCGCCACCCTCGTCAATCTTGGCCAGGATCGTCGTCATGTGTCCTTTGCCCGCTTGCGTGCGGCTGCCGTCCGCGTTGCGACGGAAAATACGGAATTGGTAGTCGATCGCTCGATCTTTGACCGATTTAACGGCTAGGTGGATATCAATCGTGTCACCAAATCTCAGTGGTGCAGAGAATTTGCACTCCGCCCGCGCTCGGGGCCAACCGACCAGTTCGCCCGGCTCGGTGCGGATCAAATCCACTCCTGCAGCCTCGAAAAAGTCGCGTTCCGCCGTCTCCATGTATTTAAAAAAATTAGAAAAGTGGACGAGTCCCGCCATGTCAGTCTCGGAGAACTCGATTCGGCGCGTAGAAGTGTGTTCGTATGGCATATATATAAATAAAGGGCAAAGCAGCGCCCATTGGCAACACGGAGCTTTGATTTTTTGACTAATAATCTCTAGCCCTCAGCAGGGTCAATTAGGGCTGTTCGTCAGCAAGTTGCCACCTGTAAATAAATATAGGTATATACCTCATTCATTTATAGGTAATATAACTTACTTCTATATAGATTTTATACCTTATTTTTGTAGCTCGAATAAGCAAGTAGCATCCAGCCCATCACCAGGCATAGTCCACCGAGCGGTGTCACTGGACCGAGCCATTTTGGCCCATCGAGTGCTAGTCCGTAAAGTGAACCTGAGAACAGTACGGTGCCGACCACGAAGCAGAGACCAGTCATTTTGGGCGCGCACTGCGGTGCGCGGATCAGTGACAGTAGTATAAGAGCTAGCGCATGCCACATTTGATAACGCACAGCAGTTTCCCAGGTTTGAATCGAGTCGTGCGCGCTCAGTGTTTCACTGAGGGCATGCGCGCCGAATGCCCCGAATAACACTGCACTGAGGGCAAGTATCGAGCCCAAAAGTCTATATTTGTGGGTTAAAGGCATAGAAATAGTGCTTAATCGGACCTGGGATAGGGTTTTAGGCTAGATTCTGGCAACTTAAGCGCCGTCGTGGCAGAGGTAAATGAGATTTTTTGGCTTGCATAGTGGGGCACATTAAGGCTTAATTACTATAAATATATGCGCATTACCCTAATGAATATTTTTGCTGTTGCGCTGCTTGCACCAGTTTTATTTGCCCCACTTTGTGCTGCCGATTCGGATGCAGCGACCGATCGTATGGGTCAATTGGAAGCACGTTTGATTGCCATGGAAGCGCGCCTAGCTGCCGCAGAACATGTGCAACCAGCTTCATCAAGTGTATCAGAGGCGCGCATTGCAGAGCTAGAATCACGCTTGGCTGACGCCGAGCAAGAAACCAAAGAAGTGAAAGCACTGGCTGCTACCGGAGGTAATGTTCCAAGTTCCTCGATCCTTGGGAATAGCGCGGTCTTTGACATTATGGCCAACAGTGCTTGGCGCAACTTGCGTTGGACACAGCCAGAGCAGTGGGAGACTATACGTCCTGGTGTTTCCGTCGAGACTGTCATCGAAGCTTTAGGAGTACCACCTCGTTCAGTTGAATCGCTCAAGCCCCGCGTCGACGAAGTCTTCTACTACGAAACCAGCATCCGTGATGGTGGCAATTCGCCACGCGGTAAGATTAGTTTTCGTAAAGGTCAGGTATTGACCGTCGAAAAAAATTTCTAGCAGCAAACACAGGCTCTTTGGAGTCCGTAAGCGCTGCTAAAAAACAACAAAACAATAACAAAACAAAACTACACTATGAAAAATAAAATAGCTATCGCATCTGCATTTATTGCAGCTTCCAGCTTTTCGATGGGTGAAATCGTTGTTAACGATTTCCTCTCTTTCGAAGGCTTTGTTGATTCCGCATACACACACACTGAATCGGATGCCAGTGCATTCGATGATACTGAGAACAGCTTCGGAGTTAACCAAGTTGAAATCAGCTGGTTATTCAACCTCGGTTCTGTGACTGCTCAAATCGATATTGATTCTGAAACTTCAAACGGAACAAATGGAGACGACGTCTACGATGAAACAGATGATGGTTCAGGTTTGGGTGAAGTAGAGATCGAGCAAGCCTTCGTCAACTTAGCACTCGCTAACGGTGATGTTGTGACTGTAGGTCGCTATGCGTCCATGCTTGGTTTCGAAGCATATGAGCCAACCGGTCTCTATCAAGCCTCTACGGCCTATGACATTGCTGGATATGACTTCGATGTTAATTCGTCATACGTGCAAGGTGTGAAATACACTCGCACATCAGACACTGTATTTTTAGGTGTCTCGCTTCAGGACCAATCTTTTGGTAATGATGCTAATCGCCTTGGCGGTGATGGTGATGGTAGTTTCGGAGTTGAAGTTGCAGCTTCGATTGATCTGGGTAACGGCTTTTCCATCTTTGCTGGTGGAACTTTTGAAAACGCAGAAGAAGATACTGAGCTCTACAATGCCTACGTGACTTACGAAACTGGCGCATGGCTCTTCGCTGCTGAACTTAACCTCGGTGAGGGTGAGCAAGATGGTGGTCCAGATGTTGAGCTTCGCAGCGGCCTATTGATGGCCAACTATGCATACAGCGATATTGCATCGGTGACCGCTCGTTTTAGCGACATCGAAGTTGAGGTTGGTGGCATCGAGGCTGACATCACAAAATATACACTAGCACACAACTATGCTTTCACTGATAACCTGTTGCTTGTGACAGAAGTCAGCTACGCTGATGGTGATCTCGAAATCGAAAACAACAACAGCACTTCTGGTGACGTTGCCTCATTCGCTGCTCATTTGGTTTTCAGTTTCTAATTAGGCCCTGCCTGATTAGAGCGTAAAAGCAAATTACATTTCAAAAGCCCTCCGGTTCGCCGGGGGGCTTTTTTGTGCCTAGGGAAGAACGCTTCCCGAGTCATAGTGATCGCGAGGCGACACCAGTCCTTGTCTTTGCATGCAATATTAAATGAGCTTGCCTGTCTTTGGGACAATCGACCCACTGCACCCTCATGACAGAACGTACGACTCTTGATGAAAAGACCCTGCTCGATTGGGCGGTTCGTCTTTGCCCTGATTCCCCGCGTAAGCGGATCAAAGAGTGGATCGCGGCAGGTCGTTTCTGCCTTGATGGGCGTGTTGTGACGAAAGCTGGTATGCGACTGGCGGATCCTGGTGAGTCACTGACGATGGGTAAGCCTGAGAAGTCGGCGGTTGCCTGGGGGCACCGTAAGCGGATCCATCCCAAGCTGGTATTGATCTATTTAGATAGCGATCTTGCGATCGTCGATAAAGAGGCAGGTCTTTTGTCCGTGCCGACCGAGAATCAATCGAAGATTTCGGCACTCGAAGTGTTGAGCAACTATTTGAACGACGCGCGAGGTGAGGCGACCCGTCGTAGTTTTTTCGGTACGGCAGATCCCGTCAAGACGCTCCCCGTGCATCGGCTAGATCAATATACGAGTGGATTACTTTGCATCGCGCTGAACGACAGCGCGAGGCAGCACCTAATCAAGCAGCTCCGTAGCCACAACTTTCTCCGTGAATACATTGCCTATGGCGATGGAGATGCAATCACTCCAGAGGGCACTTGGCATAATTACCTCAAGCTAGACGAGCGTGGCTACGATCAAAAACTTTTCGTTGAGCCAGAAGAGGGCACGACCGAGGCGGTGACGCATTATCGAGTGGAAGAGGTCTTTGCTCAAAACCACGTGGCTAGGCTACGTATTCGTCTCGAAACAGGTCTTAAGCATCAAATTCGTATACAAGCAGCCGCGCATGGTATGCCGCTGATTGGCGATCGAATCTACCACCCAAGTACGCAGAAGGCTGTTGCAAGGAAGGGCGCTCAGCTACCCTATGGTTTTAAGCGGCAAGCGCTGCACGCTGCGACGATAGGCATTATCCACCCGACAAGCGGTAAGAAGGTAAAGTTTCAGTCTAAAATTCCTGGCGATATGCAGCAACTCGAGGAGCGTTTAAAATCATCGAAGGGCGAAGCTTGAATCGAGCATCAGGCGAGAAATCATTCAAAATGAATTTTTCAAGTTTGAAGCTTCATTCTCTGCCCCTTCCTTTTCGCTTGAACTCAAGGGCAGGCTTGGCATCTTACCGTGCTTTTCCCTCTATCAACGGCTTACTATTATGAGCACATTACTCATCAGTCTTTTAACTCTCGTCCTTTTGCTGATCTCGGCATTTGTCATCTTAATTGTGCTCATGCAAAAAACCAGCCAGAGCGGCGGTATGGGTGCTGCTCTTGGTGGCGGTGCTGCAGAGTCTGCTTTTGGCTCGGACACAAACAATATCCTGACTAAGGGCACCGTTTACGGAATCATCGCATTCTTCCTCGTCGCCTTGGGCCTCTATTTGCTCTACCAAGCTCAATCGGCTAGTGCCACTCCTGAGGTGGATATGAATACACTCATCTCTTCCCAAGAAGAAGAGCCAGTCGGAGAAACGATTACTGAGGTCGTCGAATCGATAGATGCTGCTTCGGACGATCCGCAGCCCGCCACTAATTAATGCTATTTCGGGAAACGTATTTTCAAAAATTATTTAAAAGGTCAGCTGTTTGCGGTTTAACCGTAGCTGGCCTTTTTTGTACCTATTTACAAGTAACTGCCCAAGTGCGTCTGGGCGGCGAACCTGCGTCTCGTTTTATGGAACGCATCGACGCAGAAGAGGGGGCACTACGCCTGGCTGCATTTCGGCGACAACGCCTCGAAGGCGACTTTTGCTTCGAGTTTGAGTTGGCGCATAAGCCCCGCCGAGGCCGTACGATCCCTTACAAAGGAATCATGTGGGGCTCATGGAATGAGTCGGGGCCGATCACACGCTTTCGCGTTTCCTCAGCTCAGCCAAAAGATGTCGAATCTGTAGATTCGTCGCAAGTGGTTGAATTAATTATACAAAATGGAGTCACCCCGCAGGCATGGATACGACGAAATGACATAAGTGACTTTGAACTGATCGAAGGTGAGGCATTGTTTGAGCCCATTATGCCTGGTTTGCTTTATTCACCATTCGATTTGCAGATGCCATTCGTATACTGGAAAGACTTTACTTACGAGGGGCCGACTCTCATTGGGGTGACCCGTGTCGCGCAGCAGTTTTTAATGCAGCCACCAGCTACATCTGCCAGCGCAAAGCGGGGCATCAGTGGCGTACGCGTGGGCTTGGACGATACTTATAATGCACTGTGGAGAATTGAAGTCGTGAATGCTAAAAGTGAAGTAGCCTCACGCTTCGCCGTGGAGAGCTTCAAGAAAGTTCAAGAGCAATACATCGTCAAACGTATCACTCTTACGGACTATACTTCGAGAGACCGAACGACCTTCGAAGTGAAAGCTGCGTCCGTTGGTATATCTTTAAACCACAATTTATTTTGTCCTCAAAATGGGCTATCAGTTGATGCATCTATTCCATCTTCGATGAAAGAATTATAGTTTTATCAAACGTAATTATTTTAAGTTTTTTGCCGAGCAATGGCTAATGTTTACTATTAGATTTTATGTTGACTTAGAGTATATAAAAACCAGCTTGTGTGACATCCTTCATTGCGTTGCGTATGAGCAATAAAAAATCTACCCCGTTATCTTTTGATCTTCAGCAAGACCTATTCGGTAAGCTGAAAGAAATTCAACGTCAAACAGGGGCACGCTCTATTAGCGAAGTTGTTCGCTACGCAGTTAGTCATCTAGACGCTTCCGAACTGAAGCTATCAAATACATCGCACCGCCAAATTTCTGTCCGTTTGTCCGATGAACTTCGTCAACGACTGGTTAAGTTGAGCAAACAACAGAAAGTCAGTGTAGGCGAGTTGTTAAGAGCTGTGTTAGATTCTCTACCAGACCAACTCCCAGGCTTTAACCCTGAAACCATTATGCCTAAGAAAAAAGCAACAAAGAAAAAAGTAGTTCGCAAAGCACCAGCCAAGAAAAAGGCTGTTAAGAAAAAGGCCGTAAAAAAGACGGTTAAGAAAGCAGTTAAAAAAGTAGCCAAGAAAAAGGTCGCTAAGAAAGCTGTGAAGAAAAAAGCAGTTAAAAAAGTAGCCAAGAAAAAGGTCGCTAAGAAAGCTGTGAAGAAAAAAGCAGTTAAAAAAGTAGCCAAGAAAAAGGTCGCTAAGAAAGCTGTGAAGAAAAAAGCAGTTAAGAAAGTAGCCAAGAAAAAGGTCGCTAAGAAAGCTGTTAAGAAAAAAGCAGTTAAAAAAGTAGCCAAGAAAAAGGTCGCTAAGAAAGCTGTGAAGAAAAAAGCAGTTAAGAAAGTAGCCAAGAAAAAGGTCGCTAAGAAAGCTGTGAAGAAAAAAGCAGTTAAGAAAGTAGCCAAGAAAAAGGTCGCGAAAAAAGCTCCTAAAAAGAAGGTAGCGAAAAAAGCACCCAAGAAGAAGGTCGCCAAAAAAGCTCCTAAAAAGAAGGTAGCGAAAAAAGCACCCAAGAAGAAGGCCGCTAAGAAAAAAGTAGCTAAGCGCAAAGCGAAGAAGTAGACCCACTTTTTCGACTAATCTTAGGCAAGGCTTGCTTTTG
>Ga0302114_10001914_pt1 | contig 13591 bp, 18 predicted proteins | sample AG5_Surface_MG_FD_203107 | JGI IMG/M metagenome (GOLD analysis project Ga0302114, IMG submission 203107) | Marine microbial communities from Western Arctic Ocean, Canada - AG5_Surface | ecosystem: Environmental > Aquatic > Marine > Oceanic | place: Canada: Western Arctic Ocean | collected...
ATTTAAAATGCAAACCCGATCCCCCCCCCCCCCCCCCCTCCCCCCCACACACACAGTTTGAAAAGTACTGCTGTTGTCAAAGTAACCGGGTGGCAGGTAAGTTAATGAGAAGATAAGATTGAGAGAACTAAAATTTGCAATGCTAGTGCTATTTGCTAACCAACCTACCCCACCTTCCCACCTTCCCATCTTCCCACCTACCCACCCCAGGCTGTGACAACTGGTGCGGATGTTGCGGCGGCATCACCGGAAACCCAAAAATATACTTTTCTTTTTACCCGCAGCCAGCAAACGCACAAGCGTTCGTTGATGTGTGCCAGCCAGTGCAGAAAGCGTGCATGGAGCGTCTGTAAATGGAGCGTCTGTAAATGAGAGGGGGATGGGGTTATATATTTATGGGAATGGATTAACATTTTAAGAAATACCATGAATTGTTTTGATTGGGGTTTCTCATGAATCGGTGGTTTTATGTTATCAATAAGGCTGGACCGGGCAACAAGAAGTCCACCACAACGCTGGTAGGTCCATCCCCAGCCCCAGGCCTCTGTATGCACATGTTGAGGAGGGTCATGCCCTTGTGGAGGGTTCGGAGCTCGGCTTCAGTCGCCGCCACCCCCGTCGGCGCCTTGCACGTCTTCTTGTGCTTCTTCCACGCTGCTTTCTGGCACTCTGCCGAGCAGAAGTAGCTGGTTTTGCACCGTGCGCACGCTTTCGTCGTGGTGGTCTTGCAGACGTCGCACTGGCGAGTCGGTTTCAGCACGTCCTCAACATCCACCAGCTCAGCCTTGTCGTACTTCATGTGCTTGATGAACTGGCAGACGGTGTTGTAGGGGCCGTAGATCTCGTGGTGCTTGGAGGGGAGGTTGTGGAGGAGGAGGGTGGAGAAGGGGGTGGAGGAGATGTGGGTGAAGGTGAGGCGAAGGATGTTTCGGATTTCGTTACACGCATTAAGATTTTTGGCACACTGGAGGGGAGTGCTGCCAGTAACACTTAGGGAGTTAAGGGAAAGTGGGTTCCGATGGATCATTCGAAGAGCAAGAAACACGAGGGAGTCGCTGTATATCTTGCTCTCGCAAGCAATACCTCGAAGAAGATCAGAATTGTTGAATTTGAGCACTTCAAGCACCAACTCGTCATCGTGCTCATTGATGAACTTGTGACAGTCTGCATACGATCGTGATTTGATCCACCCATTCATCTCAGCCATCCAATAAACCACTGGTGCGTACAAGCGGCGCATCCCCTTCCAATCCAACGAATGAGCTTCCTCGGGAGTGTGGGAGAGCAAGCCAATGATCTCAGCACAGGCTCCACTCCTACTGGCAATGTCGATGGGGGTTTCGCCTTCCTTGTCTCGTGTGGCGAGGGCCTGTAGATTGAAGCCAATCGACATCACGCCCACAAAGGCAAGAGCATGTGTGTGTGTCTGAGCTTTCGCTGCCATCCAATGATGTGGCAGTCGTCCATGCTCATCTCTCTCCTTGTACTTTCTCAAGAGCAAATCTAAGTCCCGATCTGGGTGAGTCATGACTCCTTGTACCGCGGGCCAATCACGCTTCTTGAGCCACTTGTGGTGCTCATTGGAAGGCATAAAGATATGCTCGTGAAAAGATCTCAAACGAGGTGAGAGGGTGAGAGAGTGAGAAGCTGGGGCAAGGTAGGAGAATTGGGGTTAGTATGGTGAGCTGGCGTGGATTTTGGGGCAATACTTACCTTTGAGGAGGGGGTGATTTCGAGCGTACAATTATTACGAGGAAAGCCCGACCGATTACATGATGCCTCCACTCTCCCCCAAAACATTGGTCACAATTTCACAACTCCTCTTTCTGTTCGTTGCGGTCCTTTCATTCACCACTTTGCCCCCCTCTCCGTTCTTGCCACGTAAAACAATGTCCAAATATGATGATGGCACGAGCGTGAGCGGATCTCCTCCACCTGCTCATTTAGTAATCTTCCTTCATGGGTTCATGGGAGGCCCGAAAGATCTTTCCTATCTATCACGCTCCATTACCTCTTCCTCAACTGATGAAGTCAAGGTATATTCAATCCAGGGGAACAATGGACGAACTCGGGATGGAATCAAGGCTGGGGGAGATCGAGCATTCGACGAATTGGAATCCTTGCTCGGCCAGATGTCCCCGAACGATGGTGTAAAGCTGTCCCTTGTTGGAAACTCTTTGGGCGGCTTGTATGCTCGTCACCTTGCCTATCGGCTTTTCTCTGCCCCCCCCCCCTCCCGCACCCCCACAACGACCACAATCGTACCGCACGTGTTCGCAACGATTGCTACCCCCCATCTTGGGGTTGCGGCCAAGAATCAGTGGCTGCAGCTCCCTTTTCAGCCCCAGCTAGAGTCAATAATATCTCGGGCAATCGGCAAGACTGGCGAGGATCTCTTTTTACGAACCTCAACCATAGATTCCATGGGTTCGGACATTGGCTACCTCAATTCACTCAAGAAATTTAGATCGAGAGTTCTTTTCGCGAACTCTTATGATACTGACTTCATGGTGTCTACCAATAGCGCATCTTTTCTGTCAGCATCAGGAGACACACTTAATCGCCCAACTGGCCAGATTACTCTGGGAGAAGAAGGGAATATTTTCGTCGAGCGATTTGAGGTCGCAGCAACAAGTTCAATCACAAATTTGGACAGTCTTGGATGGAAAAAACACTTCGTCGATCTACGACGGTTGCTTCCTTTTTCTCGTGACACACCATGGTATTCAACTAGGAAGACAACCACCGAAACTTCGGCTGAGTTGTTAATCAGATTTTCGGGCAACAGGCTGAAAACCGTAATTGTGCCGACCGGCCACAATATGATTTGCGCCAACGAGGGGAAGCCTGGTTATAAAACTTTGTACAAGTCAGGGCGGGTTGTTATGGACATGCTGGCTGATATAATTTTTTCGGAATAGCGCTCGCTAAATTAATTAACAATTATTTTTCACACAATTTTTCAATTCCCCCACCTATTCAACCTTGATGTTGGCGAAGGGGTTGCTAACTTCACTCAAACTCCCTCGCCTTACGTTTTCCCTCGAGATCCTGTTCACGTGCATTTCCTCTAGCACTTCGATGTTTCCGTCCATCTCCTCCTGCAGTTTTTCGATCTGCTCCTTGATTTTCTTATTCTCGTTCCTCAGAAACTCCTCTTTCGTCTGTTTATCATCGATTTCACCCCCCTTCGTTTCAAATCTCGTCTTTTTCGTCCTTTGGCTCATTTTGCTGATTTCCTCCACCTCGTCTCTGAGCTTCTTATAGCCTTCCGCCGTTTCATAATCGCCACTCTCACAAACCTCCCCCCCCTCCTCGTCGCTCCCTTCTTCCTCGTTCAACGCCTTCTTCTTCTTCCCCTTTTTCTTTTTATTCGCTTTCTTCATTTTTATCTCGTGGGCCAAGCCCATCTCCTCCATGATCTGCATTTTGTTCCTGAGCCTCTCTTGCACCAGTTCACTCTCCTTCTCTGCTGCTTGCATTTCTTTCCCGTACACCTTGCTCTTCCCAACGTCTGCCAAAATCTGCTCGAATGTCGGCCTGTTCTTCGGGTCGTTCTCCAAGCACTTGTCGATGATTGCCCTCACGTCAGCCGGAAGATCGCACGTGGTCGGTATCAGCGGCCGAAGCTGCGCCGAGCGAAGAAGGTGCCAAACGAATTGAGTGGGATTAGGTTAGTTAAGTTGTGGCTCGTATACTCGTCTTCATCAAGGCTCGCTCGCTCACCTCCCCCTGCTGCAGCTTCGTCAGCAGCCTACTCCTGCTCTTATTGAACCTGCTGTTGGGGTTGATCTTCAGCAGCGCGTTCTCGAGCATTTTCTGAATGTGCCCAACCTGGCAGAGCTCAACGAGGCACATTCCGTAGCTGAATACGTCGCAGGCCTTGTCGTACCGCTCCCCCCTGTACACCTCCGGGGCCATGAAGAAGGCCGTTCCAACTACGGTCATAGTCGCGTCGTTCGTCACGATTCGGCTTTCACCAAAGTCGGCGATTTTCACCACCTGCGCTTCGGTCAGGAGCACGTTCTCGGGCTTTAAATCGCGGTGGATCACGCCCTCTTTGTAGCTTTCGGTTGCGGCGTCGAAGAAGATGCACTTGTGGAGGTATACCATGCCTCTGCAAATTCCTATGCAGTAGTCCAACTTCTCCCCCGTCCATGTTAAGTTCATTTTCTGATCGATAACATCTTTCAACGACCCTCCACTGACATACTCCATTACACAGCAGATCACCGCCTCGCTCCACACCGCCCCAATGAGCATTACAATATTCTCGTGCTTCAGCTCCTTCATGAACAAGCATTCTATCCTGAATCTCGACAAATTCTCGTGAAGCTCCTCGTCCTCGACGTCCGCCCTCATCTGCTTGATGGCAACATCGTGCCCTCTGTATTTCCCTCTCAGTACTTTCCCGAACCCCCCCTGTCCCAAGACGTTGTCTTCGGTGGATTCTGGGATCATCAGGTCGTGGATGTCTATGAGCACGGAGGTCAGGTCGGCGTCCTCCTCGATTAGCGATTTCTCCGCAGTGGTTCTGATAGTGTTCATGCTGTATGATAATTGTTAGCGTAAAAGTGGTTCCTTCCCACTTCACTTCACTTTGCGCTCACCTTTCCCCGCTCGCAGCTTCCACCATGTTCTCAAAGTCAATCATTTTATCACAAATGTTTATCAAATCATCAAAAAGATTCACGTAGCGCTTCTTATTCCCCCTCAAATTCACGTCAATCTCGGTTGGGTAGAGCTCGTTCTTTCTAGGCTCGATCAGCGCGTAAATTTTCATCACGGACGGGTTGTATCGACGCTTGTACATGTCACAATACATCCCAAGCATGGGCATGAGCAGTTTCTCTCGATCGCAAATGTCTCCATCGTTTCCGGCCTGAGCATGGAGACGATCGCAGCACGAGAACTTTCCGCCGAACACGTCGACCATGTCGTCGTTCTGCATTAGTTGGACGTAATCTTGCTTCTCTAATTTTTTAATCTTAGCAGCGCTTCGATTTTCTTTGTAGGAGACGTCGTCGGCTCTAGCCTCCCAAATGTCGCACATCGTTCCTCCCTTGGACACAAACGCCCCGATTTCGGCCCGGCACGAACCCCTCAATTTGTAGCTTGCCAGTGAAACCGGTAGATTGGTTTCCTTGTGGGGGTATTTGGGACCCAGGTCGGGTGCAACCATTACGAAGCTGTAAAAAATGGAATTGTTAGCAAATTGTGAAATCCACTCCACTCCACTCCACTCCACTCCAAACCTCTACACTCACCTCTGCATCAAACTCGCCATGACTGGCAGCTGCTGGGCCGCGAGCCTCCCTCTCCCCCCCACATTCTCCCCCATGGGCAAACAGCTGTAGTCTATCCATAAATACATGTCGCTCATCGCGCACGAGTTCGCCTTGCTCAGCTCCTCAACCACAATTTTGATCATTCGGAAGTGCCACTGGTCCGGGTCGGGTTCGGTGTAGCTCAACCACTCGTGGCTCAAGTATACGGTGTGGTGCTTCTTCAAGAAAGCCTCAACATCGGTGATGTTTAGCAGCTCAACGAACAGCTCGCCGCCCTCGTTCTTCAACACCTGCGCCGAGCGAAACGACGCATTTTAAACAAAGGTTGAGAGCAGTGAGCGAAAAACCCCGTTGAGAAGGCTAGTTCAGTAGTGGATGTACCATAAATAGAAAAATTTCGCACAGAGTTTGGTAATTTTCTGTCACAGGCTCGCTCGCTTCGCTCGCTCACCTCCTCGTACACGGGGATTCTCCCCAACCGCAACATTTCCGTCGACCTGACCAATATAACAGGCAGCGAGAAATTTTCCTCTCGGTTGATCTTCCTGCTCGTGCTGATCATCGCCTTCTTCCGGTCCAGCTCCTCTCTGATCTTCTGCTCCCCCTCCATCTTCTTGTTCTCCGCGTAGCTGTAAACTTCATTACGGATCCTCCCGTCCAACAGCTCGACGATGTTGTTAAAGGTTGGGCGGAGCATTCTCGTGTTGCTCCAGCAACCCGAAATCAGCGTGATTAGAGCTGGTGCCAGCGCGTTGTTTATCTCTGGGCGAATCCCCCTTTCAGCAACTTGCCTCATGACATTCAAGCTTGTTGCCTTGTCTTTGTCGAACTGAGACGTCTTGTCGGTCAGGTCTCGACGCTGGGAGGGGGGCAGAACAACGTTCAAATGCTCGTCTGCGTCTTGGTCCTTTTCAACTGCGCCGAGAGGCGAGCGAGCCAAAAAATTGAGATTAATGTTAAGTTTAGTAGTGGCTCAAATTCTCGTCTTCCTCAAAGCTCGCTCGCTTCGCTCGCTCACCTGTTTCTCGGAATGCTGTGAAGACGTCGCCCTTTGGGCAGGTCATTGCGTAGAGCAGAACGCCGAAGCTATAGACGTCGGCCTGCGGGCCGAAATCGTGCTCGCCCAAAACTATCTCCGGCGCCATGTATATGGGCGTCCCCTCCATTTCTCTGTCCTCCTTCGATTTTGATTCTCCTTGGACGTTGGACTGCCCAAAGTCGGACACTTTCGCTGTGAAAGTTGCGGTGAGGAGGACGTTGCCGGGCTTCAAATCCTTGTGGAGGACGGTATCTTGGAGTTCGCCAGACTTCTCATCGTAGTAGCAGGTGCCGTGTAGGTAGCTCATGCCCTGGGCGACGTCGGAAGCGATTTTGAGTAATGGATCCTGCGCATAATAATAATATTAGTTGTTTTTAGTGTGGACATGGCGGAGACTGAGAGAGACGAGACTCACCTCCCAGTTCCAGCTCCTGCTCACTTTAGTGCTTTTCAAAGCGGCACTCAGACTCCCGCCGCTCGCAAACTCCAACACGATCCCAACCAGATCGGCGCTCCAAACTGCTCCCATGAGCAGGATGATGTTTGGGTGTCGCAACTGGTTCATCAGCAAGATTTCGTGCTGCGGAGTGGTTAAATTAGTATTAGTTTGGTTCAGCCACTTCGCGCGCTTCATCGCTCGCTCACCTTGAAGTTCTGCATCGTGTCCTCCTCAACCTTGCTCAGTGTCTTCACTGCGACAGTGACGCCGTTGTACTTCGCCTTGTGAACGTCTCCAAACGCACCCTGCCCAATGTTTCTCTCGGTGATTGTCACCCGATCGGCGGGGATCTGCAGCCTGCTCAGTGCATCTTTCTTTCCGTTGGATGGGCTCCCTCCCTTATCGTTGTGGCTCATTTGCTTCACCATGATTTGCTTAATCAGTTCGCTCTGCCTCCCAGAAATCTTCTTCTGCGCAACAGCGTTATCCAGCCTCTGTAGCTCCACATTCGCCAAATAGTTCTTGTATTTCCAGTGCGTGAGTTTTAAAAGAGAGAGAACCAGCACAAACCCCACAAAAACAATCAGCAGCAGCAGCAGCTTCTCGAAGTATGCAACGCTTCCTGTTTTTTTCACCTCGTAGTAGGAATCTATCGTTTGATTGGCCCACATCATTTCTTCCAGGTGGCAAAACTCGGAGAATTTTTGGTTGAAATCGCACGAGCAAGGGTTGCTCGAGGCGCAGGTCAGCGCTGTTGGGTTGCTCCGAAAGGTCACCAGATTGAGAGCGGACACTGTCATGATTGTCCCAATAAAACCAAACGTGCTGATCCAATGGTCGAAATTTTGCGTGACGGACAAGACGTCAATTGCGGATTTGAGCTTCGTGCCGAGGATGAAAGCGTTGCTGATTGTGTCGCAGAGGACCGAGAAGAGTGCAATGAGCACTAGGGAGGAGGTGTCGTTGTACCCCAGGTTGAAAGCGATTCTGCAGGGAGTTGGAAATGATATTAGTAGTGACTTTTAAACAACAACACAACACAACACAACACAACAGACAGACAGACACTAAAAACTTTTTGACTCACTGACTAACTCACCTGTTGGTTCCCTCGCTGAAAAGGGCAAAAATACCGCAACTGAGGAAGATGCTGGAGGTCTCGGCGACCATTGAGTAGAAGATTGAGGTCGACCACAGCTCGTTCAGTTTCGGCTGCACGGCTTCTTCCAGCACCGCAGGCTTGTTCCTGTACACGAAAGAGCGAAGCCACTTGTCCCTGCGGTGTACGCTCGCCGTTAGGACGATGTTCAAACAGGCGTTGAAGGTTGTGGCAATCAACACGGTTTCAAAATCACCCACGCTAAGAATCATAATGCGCTTTAGTAGCATCATGTAATGCTCGACGAGGAAGATTAATGAGTGTTTTCGAGGTTGCGTCAGCTGCTTGCGGAGCTCGTCGTCCTGAGCCGAGCGAAGCGAGGCGCATTTTTAATGAAGCACGAGCGAACCAAGCGAGCCAAACGAATACGAATTGAGTGGGTTAAGTTTAGTAGGGGATGTATGTAGCCTTGTGTCTGCAGCCATTTCGCGAGATCCATCGCGAGTATTCTCATTCTCGTCTTCCTCAAGGGAGGTGAGTGCCTAATCTGGACCGTCCCTGAACACCCCTCGCACAAAAAAATGCGCCTGGCCAAATTAGCCACCGTGTCCAAATCTGAGCCGATTCAGTGAATCGCCGTTTTTTTGCATTTTTTGAGATTTCACTTGGCCTGCACTTAGCGGAACAACCCGCTCGCACAAAAAGAGGCGCCTGGCCGAACCCGCCACCGTGTCCAATTTTGAGGCTCGCTCGCTTCGCTCACTCACCTTGGAATTTTTGAACCTCAAGAACGTGACGAGGATCAGTGAGCATAGAGGGTGAACTGCCAAACAAATTATCAGCTTGGTGGTTCTTTCTCCAGACAAGAAAAGGGGGGTGATCGCGCTGGGGTAGAGGACAACGGCCAGCAAGGAAACGGCGAGTTGAAAGGATTTGACCTTGACTCCGGTCTTGTCTTCGAACAAATGAAGGGCCACGAACGAGTTGGATCTCTTGCGAGTGATCCGGTGTTTTCGCTCCTTTCGCCTTTTTTGCGCCTCGTTCTCTGTTTTCTTCACGGCAATCATGCCATCCAAGATGAGATTCTGGTTGTGAACGAAGCTGTGAAGTTAATTTGTAGTAAGTTATGTTAGTAGGTTATGTTAGTAAGTTATGTTGTGGATTAATGATCGACACCCCCCTCACTACTCACCTGTCCAAAAAGATCTGAACACACAGAAACACGACCATGATGCCGTAGTCAATGTAGTAAAAGACAACATCCACCCCGCTCCTCGCCAGGAATTGGAGCACCGCTTGATGTGTCGCTACAATTACCACAGCTCGCTTGGCCACACTCTTGGCATAGTTCAGAGTTATGGCATAGGTGAGTGTATTCCCGTTCAGCTTCATGCCCTGCATTCCGAACGTCACCTGGGTGACCTGACACAACGAGAAACCGATGAAGAACACCAGCCAGAGCAGGCTGTAGTGCCCCTCGTTGTATTTTATTGTGGACGATATATTGGCATTGGAGGAGTCTATTTGCAGATCGACAAAGTTCAGCATGCTCACCGCTCCAAGGAAGAGGGCACTGACGAGAAAGGACTGGAACGAGATGCCCAAAACGTAGTAGAGGAGGGTTAGCACGTCCATGAACGAATTGTTGGAGCAATCAGCGCTGCTATCGTTCAATGAGGAAAGAGTCATGTTCATTGAGAAGGACATTCGTCGTTTGGGCGTGGTTTTGGGAGACATGAAGCCCGAGGTCGAGCCCGAGCCCTCGGAGGAGAAGGAATCCTCATCGTCTGGCAGGACGTCGCTAGAGTTAAATTTGAAGATGCCCATGAACTGAATGAATGATGTTGGGGAGGGGAGGTGGGTGGGATGAAGTTTATTTCCGGACGGAGGGGGTTGGAGGAACGTGCGCTTTTCTAATTCTAATGCACTGTGTGTTTGTTGTTCAATAGTTTGGGTAAACAAATGCTAAAAATCGTATTGGAGCCATGTAATAACTGAAAAAACAGTAAAAGTATAATTTTTTTTTTTTTTTTTTCGCTTTCGAATTTTATAACAATTTAAGTTTCACACTTCAATTACTTTGCAATACAGGCAGCTTTGGACGAACCACATGGACTTCGACAATTCATCTGTTGCCTCGGTTGCATCTACTACAACAACAATCCCTGAAATATTAATAACACAACAAAATATTGCAGAGTTCAACCAGAGATTACTTTCACACCCTTCAGCCCCCCACAAACCCTTCCACAGTGTCGTGAAGGCTTCTGCACAGCGATGGGTGAATATGAGTAGCGCACATGACGAGGAAAAGACGAAAATGCATTTAGCCTTTCAGAAGCTTTTCTTCGTTCACACACTTTTCAAGAAGATTGAGAAGCGTGCGGAGCTGAAGAAGCAGCTGAGCCAGGCGAAGGAAGCTCTGAGTATGAAGAAGCGCAGTCCGAAGCAGATCCTCAACTTGATCCATTTCCACACGCTGTACATGGAGGATGTAAAGGATATAAACGATTTTACTGTATTTGCAGGGTTGACTATGCGAAAACAGCTCCAGATTTTCTACAAACACATAAAGCTGTGTGTTCTGGAGCCCAACACTCCCATATTCTTACAAAGCACTCCTGCGACCAAGGCCGGAAAGTATTTTGTCATATTGTCCGGGTCTGTGAAACTGTTCAGTTGCGAGAGCGACAAACGGTGCAAGGAGATAATAGGGGGGGTTAATCAAAATATGTTGGAGGCGCCTTGTGAAACCCACAATTTAAACAGCTCTGGGTATTTGGGGAAGTGCGATTTAGAAGTGGAGAAAAGTGAGGGCTTTGGTGGTTGCCAAATTTTGCACGAAAAGACCCACGTTTGGAACCAAGCGGCTGTGAGTGGGGAGGGGGGGTGCGAGCTTATTTGCATTGGTGCGGAGGACTACGACAACTTTTTGTATGGCGATCACTTCGAGAAGTTCAAGTTTTCGCAGCGAATAAGGGAGCTCGGGAAGATGAAGATGTTTACAAGGTGAGAAGGAGCACCGCAAATTTTCTCATTTTCTACTAAGCAAACCCACTCCTAGTATGAACAATGCGCAGATTACGAGCTTGGCGACGGATTTGCGGAATTGCTTGTACAATAGGAAGGAAATTCTCGGTGATAGGGGGGACGAGCTGAAATCGATAAAGATTATCGTCAAGGGCGAGGTTCAGGTGGTTGGGTACGTGGAAGACCCGAGAAGCGAAGAGAGGAAGATTCTGGAAATCAATATTGCGACAATCACAAATGGAAACGTGATTGGGGATATGGAGTACTGCTGGGGAAAAAAGCTCGTGTGCTTGAAGTACTTGGCGATAAGCGAGGTGCTCGCCTACGAGATTAGCACTGAAAGGTGGGGGAGGCACATTTGGCAGAACGGGCATGCGGCGGCCACCAAGGAGCTGTTTATTGGGGCTATTAATGATCGGAACTTGTTTCACAGCAGGAGGGTTGGGGAGGAGATGGTCAAACTTGCGGTGGAAAAATTCGAACGCGAGGAAAAGAAAAAAATGATGGGAGAACACTGCGAACCCGATGTGAAGCTGAGCAAGGTGAAGCACCAATGGGAGGACGACGTTAGAAGGGAAGCGAGGGACGAGTACGGGAGCAGAGGCAGACCTAAGACCGCAGCTGATTTGATTGGTGGAAAAATGAAAATAACGCCAGATGTTTTGGGAGACGCTGGGTATCGATTGGTCGAGAAACCCGCAAAGGCTGTCACATTGTATGAACAGAGCGAGAAGGAGAAGTTGGAGGCGATGCAGTTGAATCACTACGCGGAGGAGTTGCCGGCTTGCGTGAAGATTCCACCATTGCCGGTTTTTTACGATAGGAGTAAAATTGGGTCGAGTCAAGGGGGGAAAAATGCTCGAGGGGGGCCAACAAGATAAGAAATGATATGATAGAAACAAAAAAAGTAGCTATTCAAAATGTTGTTGTTCTTTCTTCTTTTCTTTTATTCATCAATCGGGCAAATCACTCCTTTAAGAGACCTTTACTAATTATGCCGATTCCATCAGCATCCACCTTCTTGATGAAAAAGTTGTCCTGTGTTGGGAGAAACCTCACTTGAAGCTCCTCGATACAGTGCCGAATAACTGCGTTGAGCAATTGAGGTACATTTTTAATGAAGGCAAGACAAGAGCAAAACGAATGAAGGCGAGTCAAAAGAATTGAGTGGGTTAGTTCAGTAGTGGATGTTAGCCATTATGTTTGCAGCCATTTCATTTCGTGCACTTCATCGCGAGTACGCTTGTCTAACTAAAGGCTCACTCGCTTCGCTCGCTCACCTGTATAAGCTTCGTCCTCCGTCATCCCCTCCTTCCACTCACGATCAAAGATGGAGAGGGTGAAGGAAGAGGCGTAGCCCTGTACACCAAAGTTGACCTCCTGGAGGGTTCCCATGTAATCGATGTAGTACAGAGACTCCGAGTTCGACTTCTTGTCGTATCCGCCGAGCATCACGTTAGTCTGGAAAGGCCCCCTTCGGAGGGCCTTGGAAAGCTCACCGCGACAAAAATTTGCGCAGGCTTTCGTTGACATCGGGATCCCATCGTTTGACAGTTCATAGAGCTTTACATTTCGTTGGACGAACTCGCTGAATTGAACCGTGTCTGCATTCGGTCCGGCAGATCCCATCATGATCGAGTCCGAAATGTGAGCTATTTTGTCAAGGTCATTTTTATAGATCATAATCGATCGAGCTTGGGAGGAATCAGCTGCTATAATCACACCGCCGACGTACTTGCACGCAATGATGGTGTCCATATTTATGAGTGGGGGGTTGAGGGGAGGTGAGGGGTTCAAGAGGTTCTGTGAGAAGAGAAGAGTGTGTGTTAGAGAAGGCGAGTTGAATGAAATAATTCAAGTGGAAGGTAGATATTTGGGTAGAGATTAGCTCTAAGAGGTAAAGCGTGGCTAACATTCACAAACGTACAAACAATTTTTACTAAATTATTGCAAAAATGTATTGAAAGCATTTCACAAGCAGGTGCACGTAATCTCCAAATCACGCGTATTGCCACCTTTGACCATCCGTTGGACCCAATATGGCAACCAATGAACACCACGAGTGGCTCAAGAAGCGTGATTGGCCCTCTGTACAAATAGCGATGTTTCACTCAGATCGTGACTTAGATTTGATCGGGAGAAAGTACAAGGAGAGAGATGAGCATGGACGACTGCCACATCATTGGATGGCAGCGAAAGCTCAGACACACACACATGCTCTTGCCGAGGTGGGCGTGGAGTCGATTGGCTTGAATTACGAGGCCCTCACCACACGAGACAAGGAAGGCAAAACTCCCATCGACATTGCCAGTAGGAGTGGAGCCTGTACTGAGATCATCGGCTTGCTCTCCCTCACTCCCGAGGAAGCTCGTTCGTTGGGTGAGATGGAGATGGCCCGCTTGTACGCACCAGTGGCTTATGGGCAGGCTGAGATGGCTAAGTGGATCAGATCACGATTGTGGGCAGACTGCCACAAATTCATCAACCAGCACGATGACGAGTTGGTGCGTGAAGTGCTCAAATACTACAATTCTACTCTTCTTCGACAAGTTGCTAGTAATAGTCAGACATACAGCGACTCCCTCGTGTTTCTTGCTCTTCGAATGATCCATCGGAACCCACTTGCCCTCAAGGCTAAAGACTCCTATGATTACACGGCCCTCAAGTATGCTGGCCCTGGATACGCCCAAGGCTAC
>Ga0302114_10001917_pt1 | contig 13584 bp, 18 predicted proteins | sample AG5_Surface_MG_FD_203107 | JGI IMG/M metagenome (GOLD analysis project Ga0302114, IMG submission 203107) | Marine microbial communities from Western Arctic Ocean, Canada - AG5_Surface | ecosystem: Environmental > Aquatic > Marine > Oceanic | place: Canada: Western Arctic Ocean | collected...
GTTCTCCTGGGGATTTATCGTGCACGTAGAGTAAGTTAAAAATCCGCCACTCTTCAACAAAACAACTGCTCCATCGACGAACTTCCTTTGGTACTTGGGAAGGTCTCGGATCTGGTCCAGGTTGAGAGGGTCCGATGACAGAATTCTGGGCCTCAGCCCCAACGACGAGCAGGGCGGATCAAGCAGAATCGCCTCGAAAGACTCTGTGAAAAGATTGTGTTAGATTGTGCAGTAAGTGTGATGTGAGTAAGTGCGCCTCCGCTCACCTTTCTTCAGCTTCGACAGTTTGATCGTGCCTGTGCCTGTTCCTGTGCCTGCCCCAGTTTCTTCCGCATGTTGCCACCTCCTCAACAAGGTTTCCACCTCCTCTCCCTCAACCTCAACCTCAACCTCCGAGATCTTGCTGCTGTCCCCAGTCGCGCAAATGACCTTGTCCCCAACCCCCTGAACGTTGCACAGCGCTCGCATGTTCCTGACCTTGTTGCGGCTTCGATCGACGGCGAGCACTACGCATTTGTGCTGAGCACTCGATTTGAGCCTGCTGGCCAACCCCGTCGCCTTCCCACCCGGCGCGGCGCACATGTCAAGCACCATTTTTGCATCTAATTTAATCGTGCTAAAAAGCGCCTCTACAACGACTGCACTCGGCAGGTTCTGAGGGAAGAACTTACCCCTAGGCAATGATCCCAGAGAGGGGAGAACGCCGTGAATGGAGGTAACGTTCGAGACCGCAACAGAGTCCTTCCGAGTTGAGAACATTTCAACCCGCGGAATAAGCGCGATGCCGACAGCGATTTCGATCGTTGAAGAGAGGTCGAAGGACGAGAGCTTCGTGCCAACTGTGGGGGTGCCAGAGCTGTCCGTGAGGACAGCTATGGTCACGGGGGAGGAGGGGGTGATTGAGTCGGAAGCGATTATTACTCCGGCTGAGAACAGGTCCGAGCCACGGAGGAGATTTATGGCGCATTTTGGGTCCACGACTACGTATTGCGTAGTCGTGTGCTGGGGTGTTTCTGGAAGTGGGAGTGGGGGTGGAGGTGGGGGTAGTGGAGGGATGCGATCTATTACAATGACAGAGGGAATAGCACGGTGAGTTTTGCACTCGTGCAAGCCAAAATAGTGGGCTTTCAAGCCACCCAAACACAAACAATCTGTGCATCGGACATAAGATTTTAGAGGAGGGACGGAGTAACTAAGGAGGAGGTTGGAAATCTGGGAAGAGGAGAGGCCCAAAGAAGAGAGAAAATCCACGGTTTTGGGAGGAAATTGTTGTTGGTGGAGGGTTGTATGTGGTTGTGGGACTGCCATGCGGAATGAGGATTGCTAGAGGGTGCGAATAGGCTAAAGGTTGGCGATTCAAATATTTTCCTTCCTCTTCCTGTTCATCACTTTCCCCATCCTCATTTGTCTTGATTTCCATGAACCATCAAGTGATCATCCCCTTGACTGCTGCAGCAGCCGCAGCATGCACTGCTGCTGCAGCTTTGACTTCTTTCGCCCCTAAATTTCAATTTCCAACAAACCAAAATAGACTCGCCTCCCCTATGATCAATCGCGCTTCTCTTCCAACATCTGTCACATCCAGCTTAATAGAGATGTCTTCCGAAATATATGCCAACCGAGTGCAGACTAGCACACCAAATATTGGGGCGGAGGCCTTCAAGCACAAGGGAAATGCCCTCGTGAAGGCCTGCCACTACACGACGGGGCGTTATCACTTCGATTTCCTCCGGTTTGGTGGTCGTCGCATTTCTCACGACAGCAACAACAACAGCAACAAACACGCTACGACTGATCTCCTGAAATTCGTCAACTCAAAACTAATCCCAACGAAGGTGATTCAAAATCTCCTCCAAGCAACCTTCAACACCACCGCTTACCGATTGACAGAAGCCCAACTGGTCTTCGCTTGCCCCGGTGCCATCGCTCAGCCCTACCACGCCGACAACTACTCGAGCACTGGTCTGACCGTAACGATACCTCTCGTTGACGTGCGGAACAACAACGGCTACACCGAGGTGTTAGAGGACAGTAGCGAAATAGTCGAGTGGTGCTTGGGGGGAGGGTGGCCGAGCGAGATGAAGTACAGTAGGCTGGTCGCGCTAGCGATTATGCTGCTAGTAACAGGCGGGATCCCAAAATCGGTTCGGCGGAGGGAGAATCTCAAGGTTGGAGATGTGATGAGCTTTGATGGAAAAACTTTGCACAGGGGAGAAGCGAATAGCAGTAGAGAGGGGGTGAGGCCAATTTTGGTGTTAAGGTGGGATGAAGGGGGGGACGAGGCGGTGAATTTTAGGGAGAGCGGAGAAGGACTTAGTGGCTTCGTTGCTTGGTTTGTTGGAAATTTTGGGTGAATATTGATATTGTAAAACCTTTTTCCCACTATTTTTCAAACCTCATCTCATCCTGCAAAAACAACCAGCCAAACAACAACATCATAACACTGTCATACTGTTGTTAGAGATGCGAGAGGAGGCGCGTCGTTTCACAAAATAAACGCTCACAGCCGTCGGAATGTTGTTTCGTTGTTGTGTTGAGTTTGTTAATCATCCACCACTTCGTCCGCTCCAGCTCGTTCTTGTAGTTCGTCTTCTCCACGTTGTTGAAGCGTTCGTAGACATCGTTGTAGAACGACTCGAACGTGGCGCTGGTGATACTCCACTTCTCGAACTCGGTGGTGATGGCATACTCCCCGACTTCGCCGTCCACCTCTCGTCACCTCCTTCATGCGCCCCCTCGGCCTCCTTCCTTCCTTCCTTCCTTCCTTCCTTCCTTCCTTCCTTCCTTCCTTCCTTCCTTCCTTCCTTTCCTTCGTTCTTGCAAACGCTCCGCCGAGAAGACCTGTAGTCTCCCTGCCGCCTTCAGTAGCATGGTTAGCTCATGGTGTTCGTTTCCTTCTACCGTGATGGTGCACTTGCACGGGTCGCCCAACCTCGTTGGCCAGCTCGGTAATGCAGAAAAGAGAGTATAATTAGTTCGGTGGTTCTGCTAAGGCTCTGCCACAACATTGATGCAAGAAGTTAAGTTAGCAGAGAGCAGTATTTCATGATGTGTACAGGGACAAGACCCGTTGTTATGGGTTATGGAAGTATTCCGAGTCTGTGAAATCATTTTAAATTTATGTGACATCATCACTTCATTCGGTTACCTTCTGTGGGACAGGAACAAAATGTACATAATTACGCTAGTGCTTTCTCTCTTTCTGGCCCCATATGCAACCGCTTTGCTTTCAGGAGGGCTTAGCTTCACGAAACGAAATCTTTCAAAGTGTGTCAGTGGCACCTATGCATCCAATAACAATAACATCAACAAGAAATTCACCCCCCTCTTCCTCATCTCCGACAACGAGGAAGATGGAATATCTCTCGAGGCTGCCGAAGCCCTTGGCAGAGGTGCGGCGAAGAAGAAGCGTGGTGAGCGCAAGCCAGCCTCAGCCTCAGCCTCAGCCTCCCCCGAAACCTTCACGAAAACCAAAACCAAAACCAACACCGCCCCGGAGGAAACCTTCTACGAGGGCCCTCCATCAATCACCGAAACCCTCGTCCCAACAATCTCGATCCTCACAGTAATCGGCATCGTCCCCGCCGCCGCCTCCTGGGCTCGGCAGGCTTGGGTCCGCTACAAAATCACCAACAGAAGAATTCGGGTCAACTCAGGATTCAGAGGGAAGGACATGGCCGAGATCGTCTACGGCGACATAACTGAAATCCGGACGGCCAAGCGCCTGTTCGGAGACGGGGACTGCGTTCTGATGCTACGCGACGGGGCCAAGTTTGAGCTGAGGAACGTTCCGCAATTTGAGGGTTTTGTCGAGTTTGTTCTTGGCTTGGTGAACGATGATGTCAAGAGTCTGTACGAGAAGGGGGGGGACGTTACTAATCCAAAAAACTAAAAACGTTACAATGCAAATACGATGCAAATAAGGCAAATAGGATAAGATAAAACCAAAACCTTTCTGTATAGGAGAAAATTTCAAGGAGAAAATTTCAATCATCTCACGGTTATTTTTGGGTAGGCCGAGTTGAAGGGGGCAACGTTGTCGTTACCCTTGTTGCCCCTATCGTTATCGTTATCATTTTTACTGTTGTCGGTTTCGTCTTTGTCGTTGTTTAGGGTGAAAAACGCACTCTGCCGATCATCCCAGCCCGTGTCCTCCTCAACGAGCTCTGCCTTGATTTGGTCGCAGATCACAGACAGCTGGCGGGCGCCGAGTGAGAGAGAACAACATAATATAAAGTTAATTTGAAATTACATTGATTTGTGTCGAGTGTCGAAAGAAACCCCCAGATCGGCTTTTCGCAGCGCTGCGCTGCGTTCGCTCAGCTCCTCACCTTCAAAGTCCGCTGGAACGGATCTTCAATCACAACTCCAATCTCGTAAATTCCAAACAGCGCCCACGCCAGCACCCCCACAACCGGCCCCGTCGCCAAACCAATTTCTCCACACACGGCCAGCGGCACCGTCAGCAGCCACATTGTCAGGAAACGGATCGTGTGCCTCGCGTAGTTCAACGGCACCGGCGTCTGCACAATCCTCTCGCACTCTCCAATCGACCTCGACAGCCTGTCGATCATCCCCAACAACGCTAGCCTCTCCCTCGAGGAGAAGTTCTCGTTCGTGGGCACGAGCACTAACTCCTGGGCGAGCCGGTCGCAGACCCACAGCGGCCTGTTCTGCGCGGAGCTGTGCAGATTTGATTTTAGTATGATTTTGTATTATTTTTGAGATTTTTAAGGCTTTGTGAAACGTTCACGTTTACGTTTTCGCTCACGTTTACGCTGACGTTTACGCTCACGCTCACATTTACGTTCACGTTTACGCTCACGCGTTCACTCACCTACACTGCTTGATCGTCTCCTTCGGCAACGTAGCCCAAGGAATCTTGGACGTCTTCTTGATGACCTGCTCGTTCTTCCTCTGGCTCTGGTCCCTCCCTCTCTCCTTCTCATCCTCAACAACCTCAATGTCCGCCTCATCAACCGCCCGAGCGTACTCCACGCTAATCTCGTTTTTCTTCCTCCGCTCGTCCCGTTCCATCTTATTAAACAGCCACGTGGGCTGAACCCGCTGCCTCAGCAAATACGGAAACGCCGCCAGCAAGCACATACATCTCACGCGCTTCTCAGCTCCAATCTCAGCCTCGAAGAGCTTCGTCATTCTCGATAGGTCCCGGGCTGTGCACAGCACGGTCTCCCAGATCTTTCGCCCCTCCCAGAACCGCGCGTAGGCGGTGTTGGTTCGGAAAACGAGGAGAAGCCCCAAGGCGCTTCCAAGAAGCGTGTGGGGAGTCTTGGTGATTGTGAACGCGCCCGCAACCCTCGCGGGGGAAAACCGGTGCAGGAAAGACACCACCACACCGGTGAGGGTACACCAGAGGACAGGGCCGGCGATCTGCTTCAGAATTGACGATTGAGGTATCGTTCGGATGTTGTGAAGCCAGTCCGCCGCCGTGTACCGCTCCATTCGGGGAATGCCGCCCAAGGAGGTTGCCTCTCGGAAGACCAGGGAATTGTGGGAAATGTAGTTTTTTTTGCGAGAGCCTGGGAAATGGTACGCATTTGTATAAGATTTTGTTGTGGAGGAGAGGAACCGCCGGAGGCGGGAAGCGGGGTGAGGGTTGGGGTTGGGGTTGGGGTGGGGGGGGTCAATCCAGGGGTCTGGGACCTTTTTTGATTTTAACGATGATGAAGTGGTGGCTGTAGTTGTGGTGGTGGTGGTGAAGGTATGGGAAGAATTTATAAATTGGCCCAAGATTAGTAGGAGGAGGAGGGCAGACATGTTGCAGACTTTGCGAATTTTCTCTTTTCAAAATTCTCCCCTCGCGAAGCCGAGCGATTTTAGAAAGGAAGAAAGGAGGAATAAAAACCCAATTACGTACACTACAGACATATACTTTACAAAACAATGGCAATTCCGACGAGGAAAACGATGGGCATCAACTATGAGAATAAAAATAATGGCAAAGATGATCGACCCGCCAAGCGAAGTAGAGCTGACAACTATCAACTTGCCATCCCACAGAACTTCCAACAAAACAACATTGGTGAAAGTTACAATGGATATGGCAATGGCAATGGCAATGGCAATGGAAATGGAAATGGTTTCAACAATAACAACAACACCAACAACAACTTCAACAACAACTTCAACAACAACTTCAACAACAACTACAACAACAACTTCAACAACAACTCCAACATTAACAATAACAACGACAAAATCAACAACAACAACGACGACGACAACAACAACAACAACAACAATAGCAGATCAAACAACAATAACAACTCCTATGACAACAACAACAGCAACAACAACAACAACTTCAACAACAACTTCAACAACAACAACAACTACAACAATAACAAATCGAACAACAAAAACAACTACGACGACAACAACAACAACAACTTCAACAACAACAACTACGACAATCACGACACCACCACCACCACCACCACCACCACCAACAACAACAACAACAACAACAACAACACCAACAATAACAACAACAACCCTCCTCCTCCCAACCTTGGCATTACGCTGGACGGCAGGCAGAAAAAAGCACCGCAGAAGCACAACAGTTACCATGGTGGCAATGGTGGCCGACAACTCTCAAACGCAATCTCCGACATGAAGAGGGCCCTGAATGTCCAGGGCCTGCTGACCCTGTACATTGATAATGTCGAAGATGTGAATGCAATTCACCTGTCAAACTTTTACGGAGCGCTTGCCCGAGCAGTGCGAGGACCTGCTGACATCAAAAAGCTCCAAGAAGACAAGAAATTCAAACAACTCTTGACTAGCACAATCGACAAGCTCAAAATCAAGCCGGAGTGGTTTGAAATTCGACAGATTGCCATAATCACGCATTCTATGGCAAAGATGCAGATTTCCGACGCGCGCTTTTACGGCGAGCTTTTGAATCTCCGCGAGAGAATTGCGAAGGAGGGGAAACCTCAGGTGAGCGGGGAAGATGAGCAAAGGCTAAGAGAAGGCTACATTTACTAAACTAACATTATTCCACCAATTCGTTGGCCCCTTCTTCGCTCGGCGCAGGAGATGAGCAATATTATTTGGGCGTTTGCGACCGTTGGCTGCGGAGAGAATGGCGAAGTGCAGTATGCTTTCGCCAAGGGAAGCAAGGCCAACGCGCTATTCGAAACGGTGGCGGGTGCGCACAGGCGAATCATCGGAAGTGTGGAAAGTGGACATTTGAGCAACACCTGCTGGGCGTTCGCCAAGTTGGGATACCCCGCCAAGGATTTTTTCGATGGGGTGTTGGGTCAGATTCCGCTAATCGTCAATTCTGGCACCGTGCAGAATATGGGCGACATCATCTGGGCATACGCCAAACTTGCTTACAAGTCCGACACGCTTTTCGAGACGGTGGCGGCCCAGCACGGAAAAATAGTTGGAAATGGCAACGTTCAGAATTTGAGCAATATCTTGTGGGCATTTGCAACAATAAATTACAAATCCGAGGTGCTGTTCGAGGCGGTGGCGCGGCAGGTGAGCGAGCGAGCGAGAGAGCCTTATGACAGAAAAGTACCAAAACTCCGTGCGAAATTTCTAACCTACTCAACTATTTATTTATCGCTCGGCCGCAGCACAAACGAATTGTTTCAAGTGGCAACGTGCAGGAACTATGCACCATCTGTTGGTCGTTTGCTACTGCCGGGCACAGGGCGGATTTGTTGTTTGAGGCAGTGGCGGCTGATCACGAGCGAATTGTTAGAGATGGAAAGGTGAGAGAGGGGAATGGATTGGAAGGGAAGACAGGACGTTAAACTAACACAACACACTTATGCAACACACTTATGTTTCTTCGCTCGGCGCAGGTGCAGCATCTGGCCAGCATTTGTTGGTCGTTTGCCACCCTCGGGCACGAGGCCGAGGCGCTCTTTAAGTCGGTTGCGGGTGTGCCCGACCGCATTGTTAAAGACGCAAACGTGCAGGAAGTTGCGAATATACTGTGGGCCTATGCGATCAAGGGATACTGGGACGCGGGAAGAGGCCTGTACGAGACTATGTGGAAGAGGGTGTGTGACGGCCAGCTCAAGTTCAACCGCGAGCACTATAAGCAGGTGAGCGAGCCGCGAGGTCTTAACTAGTTTTATCGGCTCGCTTCTAACCCAACTCTATTCGCTCGGCGCAGCTCGCTTTGTTTTATGCCGCAGCCCAGATCGAGGCAGAGAACGTTGTTGAACTTGGGGCGATAACTTCCGGGGACGCGATGCCAGAGTCCCTCCTTCGGCAAATTGAGGCAGCCACTGTAGAATCACTAGTAACCGTGTCACAAGGGCATAAACTAGTCTCCGCGACGTTGACAGGGATGGAAATCGACCACGAGATGGAGGTGAGCGAGCATAGCGGGGGATTAGGGGGTTGTGGGGTGGGTTTTGTACAAAAACTAAACAATACTCATTTCGGCCCAGGTTTCACCGTTCGGCAACAGAGACGTCAAATTCTCCACCTCTGGAATGCTGAACATCGATATTGTGATTACCACCAAGAAGAACGAGAACGAGAAGGCTGCCATTGAGTTCAACGGCCCGAGCCACTACGTTCGACGCAACGGAGAAAACGTCGAGAGCGGCCGAACGAAGTTCAAGCAAAGGCTGTTGGAAGGACTTGGATTCACCGTGCTGAGCATCAACTGGGGCGACTGGAGAAGGGCGAGAGAAACAAAGACACAGGAGGATTTCTTGCGTAAGCTGCTGAATTAAAAACACAAGTGTTTGATTGTTCTCAATTTAGAATTTTATCGGAACTCCTGGCGGAGGACTTGTTGGCGCATTCTCCTAAGTAGGTTAACTTCCCAAGAGCTCGCGCATGCTCTGCACGCTGGACTGCCGGCGTTTTCTAGCCCCCCCAGCGTTCAGTTGACAGAGGTGGGCGTCCGGAATGAACTCGTCGCCGACTGAGGAAATGAATTTTGGAGTGAACCAGGGGGGGTTTGTTCGCACCCACTCCGACCAGTTGACGCGCATGTAGGCGATCACCTCCGGTTTGATGATATCGGTGTAGCTGTGGTGGTTCTCGAAGATTGTGAGCATCTTCGTTTCGGGATTGTCGCTCTTCCTGAACGAGTCGATGGTGAACTGCCAGCCCGTTATTGTTGATGTGAAAGTGTGGTAGAATTCTGACTTCGTTACGACCAGAAACGCGACCGCGCATGCTAACCACGTGATTGCCAGGAAAGTGAACGCCGAGTTCAGCATGTCAGGGTCTGTCTTGTCCTTTATTGAGCTCTTCCTGTAAAAGTACAGCGAAACGAAGGGGTAGCACTGACTCACTATCGTCTGGAACGAGAATAGTGCCCCGCCAATTAGTTTCGGCCCTCGGAGATGAACCATGCCTTAATAACACAGGGGAATGTTTTAGAATGTGATGATAATTGTTTCTCTCTAAATTATATCACTCGCTCACCTGTGTAATCCACCAGCACCTTTACCGCGCTATGAGCAACGAACGCAACCATATATTTCACCCCGCCCTCGAGACCAACGAGCCAAACAACGTAGTCCCTCCTCACTATTTTGTAAAGATGGTACAAAACGTGTTCTGCAAGAATGATGCCGAAGGTAAGTTCTTTGCTCACCGAGAGGAGCAGAGCCGTGCCAATGGTGCGGCTGAGGTTGTGTAGACTGGCAAGCAGAATCAACAAAACGAACGTGATTCCGCGTTCCGTGTTGCTGTCCTTGATGTATCCGTAGAACAGCGGCACTTCCTTCCTGGTTGTCACAGACACGTCCATGTCGTACGAGATCATGGCGCTCGCAAACCCGGTCGTCAGGGTGCTGATCAAGATCGAAATCAAGAGAAATGTCGTCTTCTCCGGGGAGTTGATGAACATGTACGCCTGTAGAAGACCTCCGGGTATGCTCTCGAACGCGAGTTCTGCCATTTTACCCATCACCATCTCAAAAAGCGGATTCACTGTTGAATCCTTATCCTCGTGGCCAGTTGCCACCCTGTAGCCGTCCACTGCCGGTTTCAACAACGTGACAATAAACGCACTTTCTCGCAGCTTTACCCACTTGCTTTTTTTAATGTTCTGGGCGTAGGTGAAAAGAATCTGTGCAGCAAGAGACGAGCCAATCATGGCGATTAGTGAGTACGCTTCTGAAGTGTTGCCACTCGCTTGGTAGGTGCTGATTACTCCCGAGTCAGATATCATGTCCATCATCGAGAGCCCCACCCCAAGCCCGACCCGCCACTTCAGTCCTAGATTACTACTCTGCAAGAGCTGCGCCGAGCGAAGCGAAGCGAGGCGCATTTTTAATGAATCCGAGTGGGTTAGCTTAAAATCGGCTAGTATTCTCGTCTTCCACAATGCTCGCTCGCTTGGCTCGCTCACCTGCTTGGCGATCGCGTTGATCATCGGCTCGAACCACGCATGGTCTGCAAAGAGCGGCACCAACACCTTGTTGTCCAATCTCCACGCGTCAACGGCCGCCGCGGGCTCTGTGGTCGTGAGCAGGAGGAGCTTGAACGATCTCCCAATCTTCGTTGCTTCGGCCTCTGTAAGATCGTTTAGGGTTCTGACTGCCGAGACTGGTGACCTAAAAATACGAGCGAGTTGGCTGTTTTGAGGCTCAACAGCGACTTTGTTCCCGCCTCGCGCCTTTTTGTGGAAGAGCTTGTTTTGCAGGAGGGCGAGCACCATGACATCTATTTGGGGGAACCTTGTTAACTTTAATTGCTGGAGCGCCTCGTTCTTGGACAAGAACGCTTCCAACCGCTTTTCCACGCTTTCCTCCTTCTTCTTGATCATCAGCATTATTCCCATGTTCTTCCCGTCCTCTACGGTGAGTTGGTTGAGTTTTCGTTGATGCTGGAAATGCTCTTGCCACTTTGTGGACGTGCTCATAAACTTCGGAAGCTCGTGGTTGATAAACCATCGCGGGAGATATCCGCCGAGCTCAATCTCGGCGTAGTAGTCGACTCTGGTCTTGCTATCACTGATCTTAGTCAAAAGGTACTGTTTCTAACCTCAGCCCGAACTCGATCGGGGTGAACGTTTCTCGCTTTCTCTTCGATGAAACAGGGAACACTGACAAACATGATCTTTTCGGCTTCTATTTTAGTGACGACGGACGTGTGGAACTCGCGGTCATGAACTGGCTTGGGGAATGACAAAGCGTAGTAGTTGATCGAGTGGTGGTCGTTGTAAACTTCCTCGATCTTCTCAATAAAGTTGGCGGAGTTGTCTTCTGCTACAATGTGTGCGTAGAGCTCGTGCAGACCGCAGGGGACGTTGGTGGTGTAGTAAATAGTGGTGATTGTGTGCTTGTTGCCCTTGGTGATTTGCTTCTTGCCCTGAGCAAGAGGCGAGGCAGTTGTCATCTTCTTAGACTTGCTTGCTTTGAATGCTTCTGCAATTTCAAGCAATCGATTGACTGCATTATTCTCTTTTGCAGTATAGGGAGTGCTGGTCATTGAATGCTCATCTGCCATGGTGCCGAATGTATGGAAAATCGTTGGGATGGTGAGATTTCTTCTAGATCCCAAAGTGAAACGAAAGTGTTTTGAAATTTTTGTTGTTGTTAACACGTTAAACCGTTAAATTGTGTTAATATTTTTTATGGCCAATTTTTCCGAATTACGATCTACTTAGCAACCCTCGCCCGCTCCAATATCCCCTCCACGACTTCCTCCTCCCCCACCGAAACCAAATCCTCCACCACCGTCCCCACTTCAAACCCCGCCCCCTGCATCTCATTTAAATTTTTTTCTCTTTGACTCTTTGACTCTTTGACTCTTTGACTCTTTGACTCTTTGACAGATACATCCGAAGTTTCCATGGCCACAACAATACCTCAAATCGGGCTAGGGGACGTAACTGTCGACGAAGCCCAACATCATTTCGAACTTCACTCCCCCCCCCGTCACTCTGCTCGTAGCCGAACCTCTTCAGCAGAAGCGAACAAGGACAACTCATTCTCCTTCCAGAACATCACCTACACCGTGGGCAAGAGCAGCAATAAATCCAAAACCATCATCAGGAACATAAGCGGGTCGGTTTCAAGCGGCCAGGTGCTTGGAATTTTGGGCCCGAGTGGCGCAGGCAAAACTAGCTTGCTCAACAGCTTGACTTTGGAGGCGCCGGGGGGGAAGACCACGGGAGCTTGCCTGCTGTGCGGGCAGAAGATGACGCCTGCGATCTTTGCGAAGTACGCTGTTGTTGTCACCCAAGTCGACCACCACTGGGCCTTTCTCACAGCTAGGGAAACTATATCTCACGCAGCAGACCTCTTCCTGGTGGGCCTCACAAATGCCGAGAAGAGCGTTTTAGTCGACGACATGCTGTCCAAAATGGGTTTAACAGTTTGCGCCGATGTGAAAGTCGGAAACGCATTCTTCGCCGGTTTGAGCGGCGGGCAGAAGCGGCGGCTGAGTTTGGGCGTGGCCCTTATAAAGCAGCCGAGCCTGATTTTCCTCGACGAGCCAACTTCAGGGCTGTACGCTGCCGCCGCGGCGCACATTATGGATTTTATTTCCCAGGTGAGTGAGCGAGCGAAGCGAGCGAGCCTTGTGGGAAGACGGCGAAAACAACTTACTAACAAAAAATCGGTATTTGTATGGCGCAGCTTGCCGCCGACGAGAACCTTATTATTGTCGCGACTATTCACCAGCCGTCCACCAAGGTCTACGGTTACTTCACCAAGACCATGCTGCTGAGCTGCGGCCGGGTTGCTTTCTACGGGAAGGCGGGAGAAGCGACTGACTACTTTGCCGGGTTGGGGTTCGAGTTGCCGGGCAACATGAGCATTGCGGAGTTCATGCTCGACTTGGTGAACCGAGAGTTCACGGACATTGCCCAGGTGGACGAGATTCTGGATGCCTGGGAGGCGGTCGATGCGAATAAGAAAATACATATTAGTTCAGGTGCAAGGCGATCAAGCATGCTCAACGCGCCAGTCTCAGACCTCGCGGTGCACAGGTTCAACCCGGTCTATAAGCAGATCGTGTTTCTGCTCCAGGTGAACCAGCGAGCAAGCGAACAAAATGAAAAAAAAGCGATCACTAAACTAACAATTTTAATTCGCAGAGACACGGCAGGCTGGTGCGTCGAGACCCGATGATGTATTTGGGACGGTGCGCAATCTTTTTCGTCGTCACGACCTTTTTCAGCGTCATTTACATCAAGAGCAGGGACAGGATCCAGACTCAAGTCTTCTCAAAGTGTTTTTTGATAATGTGGGAAGTCGGCGTTCCTTCCTGCATGGGAACCATAGCCGTTTTCGCGTACAACTCGGAGTTCTACTCGATCCGGCGGGAGGTGAAGGTGAGCGAGCGCGAATCCGCGAAAAGGCTGCAGAACGGCTACAGCCACTACTGAGCTAACCCACCCAATTCGTTTGGCTCGGCGCAGAACGGCATGCTCTCCCCGACGGCTTATGTTTTGGCGAACTGGATCCTGCAGCTCCCGCTCCTCGTCGTTCTGAGCAACTTTGCACTCCTGCCGGTTTACCTTTTTGCGGGGTGGAACTGGGACAAATACCCGGAAATGCTCGCCAACTACACGGCCAGCCTGTGGGTCTTTGAAAACACCGCGCAGGTCTTGGCGGCGTTGAT
>Ga0302114_10001918_pt1 | contig 13580 bp, 11 predicted proteins | sample AG5_Surface_MG_FD_203107 | JGI IMG/M metagenome (GOLD analysis project Ga0302114, IMG submission 203107) | Marine microbial communities from Western Arctic Ocean, Canada - AG5_Surface | ecosystem: Environmental > Aquatic > Marine > Oceanic | place: Canada: Western Arctic Ocean | collected...
TTTGAAGGTGAAGATTTAAGTCAGCTTGATTGGCCAGAGCCATCACGGGTAGGTGATCTTGCCTCGGCTCGTTTACTACCAGTGCGTCAAGCGCTCGGGCAGTTCCTAAGTGGCTATGAAATGCGAGGACTCTGCGAGAATCTTGATTCAGTCACCGTGCGCCACTGCGAGGCGATGTCGGGCGAAGGCACTCGACTTATGGAGTGGCTTCGTGATTGCCTCGGAGAATGCGAAAAGTGCGAGGGCTCTTCTGCACTTGAGGCAAAATATATCGTCGAAAATTGCGGCGAGTGCGAATCGGATTGTTCCTTGGCACTTGAGTTCAAATACTCGGATGGACGCTACTTCAAGTGGCGTAAATTCGCCGAAGGCTCTATGGGAGAAATTGAAGCATCGCTCGGTAAGTCTGAAGAAAAGATATCGACTCGAGTTAAACCACTGGGTGCGGAACAGATGATCGCCGAGGCACTATTTTTCTAGGCTACCACGTGAGTCTCAACTAAATTGTAGAAATCTGAGACGCCAGTGCACCCTAGATTACTTGTAGGCTTACGAATTAGGCTCTAACTCATCCAGCGCGGCGAGTATTTCGGTGGCTTGCTTTGAGGTGGCTGCCTTGAGGTCTCGCCAGACGAGGATGCCGTCTTTGAAAATGTAGGCTTGGCGGCTCCATCGGCTTTTGTTGAAAGCATCTGCGATCTGGCCATCAGTATCGGCGAGCAGCGTAAAGGGGAGTGTGTATTTATCTCTAAATTGAGCCTGCGTCTTGGCGGTATCGGAAGAAACGCCGAAGATGCTTACATTACGCGATTGGAGCTCATCCCAGCCATCGCGGAGGCTGCAAGCTTGTTTGACGCAGCCTGGCGTCATGGCTTTCGGGTAAAAGAAGACCAGCGTAGTACCCACCGACAGTGCTTCGCCTAGATCGAGGGCAGTGCCCTGGTCAGTGAGCACTTTAAGTCGTGGGACAGGGCTACCCAATTCGAGTGAATTGGCTAGTAAGAAGGATGTGATGAATGAGAAGATCATAACTAACGCAAATAGCTTTTTCATATCTATAAGATCGCCCCCCGAGGGTTCGGCTTACAGTTTACTTTGTTTTGACTACCTGTAAAGTATGGGTATTGGAGAGGTGGGCAAATTTTAGAGTCATGCGCACAATGATATTTGTGAACGAGTTCATGGGCAAGATTGCGAGCATCGTGATTGCTCGAATCGAATAGCGTTGACGCATTTAACGCGGATTAAACACACTATACATAATGTCATCCGGACCCTTCCATTTATCCATACTACTCGTAAGCCTTTTCGGCTTGGTTGGCTGTGCGCCAAGTGGGGTAGAGGTCGTCAGTGAAACAGACGAGAAACAATACCAGCTAGGACAAGACTACAAGAATCAGGGGCGGATGGAGGAGGCGCTTGGTGCTTTTGAAAGAGTGATCGATGCGCGGAGGGATGCGCCAGAGTCACATTTGGAAGCGGGCTACATTTATTTACGCACACTTAAAGATCCGATCAATGCGATCTACCATTTTAACCGCTACCTTAGACTGCAGCCACATTCTTCCCAAGCGACGCAGGTAGGTCAGCTGATCGAAACGGCACAAAAAGAGTTTGCCCGCCAGTTGCCCGCGCAACCTTATGAGGGCAGCCTGGATCGGATCGATCTGATGGATCTGGTTCAAACTTTGAAGCAAGAAAATGATGGTCTGAAGCGTGAGCTGATAGCCGCGACCTCACGAGTTCAGCAACTTGAAAACGTCCTCGGGCAAGCTCGCCGATCGACTCAAGGTCAAACCTATGTTCAGAATGGGCAAGCTGCGCAGATCCGTCCGTCGGGACCGGTGTCTCAGCAAGCCGCGCCGACTCCGAGTAACGCGCCGCGTACCTACACAATAAAGTCAGGTGATACGCTGAGTGCGATCAGCAATCGATTCTACGGCACGTCTTCGCGCTGGATCGATATTTATCAGGCTAATCGTGATCGACTATCGAGCGAGAGCGCGATACGCGTCGGTCAGGAAATCCGCATCCCGTAAATGGAGCGCGCTTCGCCCGGTCACTGCTATTCAAGGAAGCAGTCGTCTTATTCGTATTTACTTCACTTCGTAGGCGTGCGTGAACTTCGTTTGACCTAGCCCCAAGGTCGCTTAGCTTCACTGAACTATGGAACTGCGCTATTTTGATCACAATGCAACGACGCCTCTATGCGAAGCGGCTAAAGCGGCGTGGATTTCGGCTTCGGAAGCGCACTGGCTCAACCCATCAAGCCCCTATCGTAGCGCCGCGGCAGTCAAGGTGCGTTATGAAGCGGCGCGCGAGTCGCTAGCACGACACTTTGGCGTCTCTCCGGAACGGGTGATCTTTACCTCTGGCGCGACTGAATCAAATAACGCCGTGATCCGGTATTGGGCTCGCTCATTGTCGAGCGATGCTTGTGTTGGGATTAATCCGACGGAGCATCCTAGTGTCATTGAAGCAGCCAAGGCGCTACTCGGCTCGCGTGTGGTTTGGTTGCCGCTATCCAAAGGGGGGGTCGTTGATATGGATACGTTGCGTGGTCGCATCGAGTCGGGCGCATTGGCAGCAGTCTCTGTGATGGCAGCTAATAACGAGACAGGTGTGATCCAGCCCTGGCAGGCCATCGCGAACCTCTGCGCAGAGGCACAGATCCCTTACCATTGCGACGCGGCACAGTGGGTTGGCAAGCTGCCGGTGGAAGGTTTGAGTGCCTGTGCCTATGTCACGGCCTGTGGACACAAGTTTGGAGGTCCAAAGGGTGTTGGATTCATGCTTTTACCAGAGGGCGTAGTTGATTTTCGTTTATTGGATGGAGGGGAGCAAGAGGCGGCGCACCGTGCGGGCACCGAAGATGTGGCTGGTGTATTTGCTATGAGCGCTGCACTGGAGAATTCTAGGCCAGGTAAGGCCGAGGCGCGCGACGCATTTATCGAACAAATTGTTCAGGTAATTCCAGGAGTCGCGTTGATCGGGGCAGGCACGGACCGGCTATGGAATACTGTATCGATGAGTATGCCGCGCTACCAAAGTGTGCGCTGGATACGCGCTTTAGAAAAGGCGGGCTTCCTCCTTTCGGCCGGTTCCGCGTGTTCAACAGGAAAGACAAACGTTTCAGAAGTGCTACTGGCTATGGCGGTCGATACCGTAATCGCCGGCCGAGTCTTACGAATTAGTGCAGGCGCGGATACGACTGCCGAGGATTGGCAGGCGCTGGCGGATGCGCTCTTGCTCACTTACAAATTGCTCAACGAAGAAGCCGACTCGATGAAAAGTCAGGTGGTCTCGATTGACTGATCGAAGACTTACAAAAGGATGCGCTTTTTAAATTTACGCCTGCAGAATTTTCGTAACATCGAGTTCGCGGAATTGCCCCTAACAAATGCACGTAACTTCCTCTTGGGTGCGAACGGGCAGGGGAAGTCTAATTTGTTGGAAGCACTCGGGCTGGCGACTGCGCTTCGGTCTTTTCGCACGCAAACGCTGGCGGCACTTCCTCGTAAAGGGGTGAAGGAATACAAGCTGGCTTACGAGCTCGAGCATGACACACAAGGATCGACTACTCTGGAGATCCACTCACATCCCAAAGGGCGTAGTGTCTGGGTCGATGGCGAGAAGGTGACTCGTTTGGTCGAGTTTATTGGTCGCTTCCCTACAGTGACGCTTTGCTCGAGTGATTTGATGCTACTTCGCGGCAGTCCTAGCGAGCGTCGGCGTTTCATGGATTTGACGCTCTCGGTTGTTAATCGTGATTACTACACCGCATTACGCGATTTCCACCGTGGGATCGCCGAGCGAAACCGCCTTTTAAAAAGCAGTGGCAGCGCAGCCGAGCTCTCGGCCTTTGAAGCGGAGATCGCGCCGCACGCCAGCCAGATAGCTAGCTATCGCGAGGCGGGCATGAGGACCTTGAGCGAAGTTTTATGCCGCACTTACGATCGTATCGCTGAGGCGGACGAGGGTCCAGAGCTGAGCTTTCGCCCTAATGTGGATTGTCATGATACGGAAGCTTACTGCCGCCTGTTGTATGAGAGTCGCAAGCGCGATCAAATGATCGGCGCTACCCAGCGTGGACCACACCGCGACGATTTTAATTTCTCGCTCCAAGTCGGCGGTGCTCGTGAATATGCCTCCGATGGGCAACAGCGTGGTCTCTGCGTGGCTCTGCGAATTGCACAAGCTAGTTTTTACCGAGAGCAGCTTGGGCTCGTGCCCGTCTTGCTGGCGGACGATGTGCTCGGCGAGCTCGATCCGATCCGCCGCCAAGGCTTTTGGCGCGCCTGCCCCGAAGATATCCAGGTTGTGGCCACAGGGACGGAGTTGCCTGCAGAGCCGGAGAGCTGGTCGATTTGCGAAGTGTTGAATGGCCAGATTAGATAGGCGATTCAGCGCGAAGCTAAGAGCTCAAAATCCGTGTAGCCTCAAGACTCTTTCTGGGAACTAGTGCCCCTTAATGCCCTGCTTCAAGGCCGTGTCCTTAGATCTTCAGCTCCTCAGTGATCGCTAGTTGCCCTAATGGATCGCAGTTAGCTCGCAGTCCAATGAAGCCCTCCTTGTAATGGTCGTAGTAAGGCCAGAGTAGGGTGCGGTCTGTTTTAGGAATAGGCAGTTCGTCGATCGCGGCACGCTCGAAAAATTCAAAATGGCCCTCATTGATCGCATCAGGCAGTTCATTGACCACCTTTTTACACTCAAATAAAAACATCAGCCAGTGGCCCGCGCCTTCATAGCTCTTCTCTGAGATGTAGCCAAAGCAGTGAAGGTCGCCATCGTCGAGCCTGAGCCCAATCTCTTCCTCGGTCTCGCGGCGAGCGCACTCGTAGGGAGATTCTCCAGTTGGCATGTCGAGCTTGCCGCCGATCGGGCTCCAGCAGCCGCGATTGGGTGCTTTCTTGCGTTTGATTAGTAGCTGTTGCCCTTGTGCATTGTGTGTAAAAATGAGCGCACTAATCTTGAATGGAAGCTTGGTATTCACCTTACTGACGCTCGTTGAAAAGATAATTTCTGCAAGCGAATTTCTTCGATATTACTAGGGTTAACCGAGCTACTCTACGTTAAAGAACCCTGTAATTCTAGCCAATGGCGTGAGTGCATCCTAAGCTAGGTTTAAAGATGAATTTCTCTCAAAAAGGGGTTGCTTTGCGCCGAGCCATTACATACCAATCTAGTTGTTTAGTTAACTAGAACAATCATTCAGTTTACTCCCCATTAACATGAAGAAATATTTTGTCTCCATACTCACTTTTGTGTCTGCATCGCTAATCCTGACTGCGCAAGAGGATATTCGCGTCGATCGTGTCGAGTTTAACTCGCTGCGCGATGATTGGATTCAGATGGAAATCGAGCTTTCTTGTGAGGGTAATTCCGCAGAGGAAGCACGCGATGAGGACTACGTTGAAAAGATTAAAGTTAAGGCTTACTTGGGATACACGCGTGACGCCTCGACACGTTCTTTCGACTATTACACGAGTGAAATCGAAATTTTAATCATGAAAAAAAGAGTTGATAACAACGTCTATTTTTACCTCCCCGGTCTGATCGTCGAGCGCGACAATTTAAAAACAGAACCTGATTTTTACTATGTAGAAGTATCGGTAAATGGTGACGCGCAAAAGCCGCAAAAAGGAGCCATTAGCAGTAGCATTCCGAACCAGAATATTCTTGACTCCTTTATTTCCAAAGCTGATTCGGAGGGTGCTGACAACGAGCACGTTCTGATGCCGATTTATCTCGTCAGTGGAACTCATCGTGGGAGTGTTAGTCAATTGCCTGCTTTCCTACGTCGCGAGGTGCGCAATTAAATTGCAAATTTACATGCTATCTAACTGATTCGCTACCTTTCAGAAATTATTACATGAGCAGCTCTAAGCAACTTATCATTAACTGTGGCGCAAGCCGAATCACCGCTGCGGTTGTTTCCTCTAGTGGAGGCGCACTTCAAATCGAGAAACTGGTAACGGAGAGTCTGAATTACGACTACACGAACGACGATGCTTGGCTAGGCGCAGTCGGCGTTGCTCTGCACGCGCTGCACCATCAGCACAAGTTTTCTGGTAAAGCCTCTTTTATAATTCCAGGCAATCAACTGCTGACTAAGACTATCCGTATTCCCCACGTCGAAGAGAACAAGCGGGCGCAGATCATTGCATTTGAAGCGCAACAGAATATTCCGTACCCCCTACACGAAGTTGTCTGGGATAGCCAGGTAGTTGGGGATGACGGCGTCGAGACTGAAGTGCTCTTTATTGCATGTAAGTCGAATACAATCGAGGAGTTCTGCGGTGAAGTTGCCCGCGCAGGTTTTTCAGTCGACACGATCAATGCCGCTACGGTGCTCGACTACAATGCGATCCAATTTGCATACCCCACCTTAGACGAGGACGTACTACTCATCAACATTGGCGCACGCTCCACAAATTTACTCTTCAAGAATCCTGACGGCTTCTTCGTTCGCAATATCCAGCTCGGCGGCAACTCGCTCACGCAGAATATTGCGGACAGCATCGGCAAGTCTTTCGCTAAGGCAGAAGAGCTTAAGCACAGATTTTTCAGCGGTGAGCTCGACTACTCTAATGATGATTCTGGGGCAAAGCTATTAACCTCTTGCTCCGACTCATTCATGCGCCGCATGGGGCAGGAGATCACCCGTTCGATTGTCAACTACCGCCGCCAAAAGGGCGCTGCCGCGCCAAAGCGCATCCTCCTTAGCGGACGCGGGGCATTACTCGAAGGCCTCTCTGAGCAACTATCCACTTCGCAAAAGGTTGGCGTTGAGTTCTTTGATCCACTGCAAAATGTCACCCTTACTGGTGAGCTTGCCTCAGATTCTACCTCACTTCGCTTAGAGATCAGTGAGATCATTGGAGCCGCTGCTCAGCACATGGTAGCGGATAGCGCCGGTGTTAATTTACTGCCCGACGAAGTTCAGCGCGAAATGGAGTTTGGCTCGAAGAAGCCTTATATCATGATGGCTGCGATTTGTTTGGCACTCGCTCCTTGGCCAGTGTTCGTAGGGCATAAGCAGTTAGGCAGTGCCTACGATAAAGCAGCTGAAGCTACCCAAGTTCAGGTCGTTCCCTTGCAGTCTTGCCAGTCGCAAATTCATGATAACACAGATAAGGCCGCAAAAATTAGCGAATCCATCCGCCGTGTCGAAGGCCTTGTTAACTCGAAGACCAACTGGATACAGTTCTTCGCAGAGCTACAAGTTAGCCTGACAAAGGCCGAAGATGTCTGGCTTGACTCGCTCGAAGTGCAGCGTGCACAGCCCGGTGAGGGTAAAGATTCTTACGAGGTTGTCCTCGAAGGGCAAATGCTCGTTCGCGAAACTGCAGGCGAGACTGGTGGCAATGATCAAGAGCTCATCTCTCGTCGAATTAAGGGAATGCAGTCTAGTTTTGAAGATTCTAAATTCATCGTATCTTCCAGACCTCCCAATATTAATTGGAGTGATCTACGTAACGGGCTCAACGTATTAACTTTCACCATTAACTTGGTCGTGGATACCGCAAAACCACTCTAAACACCATGGGTTTCATTAAAAAAAATCTCACTTTCACGATCATTGTGGTCGTTTGCACCTTGGTGTTTTTTGCGGGTGCCTATTTGGCATTCGTCGAGGCTGGCAAAATTGATCAAGCAAAGCAAAAGATCAGTTCAGCTGAATCACAGCTTAACAATATGCGTTTTGCCGACCCTGCGCCCACCCAAGAAAATGTGGAAGCTTCCGCCGAGAATGTGGCCGAACTTGAAGCAGAGCTCAGGAAAATTCGGGAAGACTTGGAGCGTGGAGCTCGCATCACAACATCGACTGACGGCACCGATGTCATGGCTGGTATCCAGCAGTTCATCTCTAATTATCAGCGTGAAGCTGCCGCGCACAGCGATAAAGACGGCGAGCCATTTGAAATCATCGTCCCAGACGACTTCGCATTTGGCTTTGAGCAATACCTCAACGAAGCGACGATGCTCGACGACGAAGAGCTGATCCCAGTACTCGACAAGCAACGCCAAATCCTTAGCTACTTGCTCAATAAACTGTATGATGCCGAACCAGAAAGTATTGTTTCTGTCGAACGTGAGGTCCTAGAATTAAAAGCTGGAGGCAATGGCAGCGCTAAAGGTTTTGCTATAAACCCAGCGATTACTGCAAAAGTGCCTGGTGCCATCAATACCCTTGCCTTCGGGTTGACTTTTACAGGCTACACTGACTCGCTGCGCGAACTGCTCAACAATCTTGCTAAATTCGATCTTCCCATCGTCGTCCGTAGTATTGAGGTTGAGCGTCCTTCAGGTGTTCGCACGACTGCGAAAGTGCCTGCCAGCAACAATCTCGACGCTTTTTTTGGAGTCTTTGGCGATGGTGCTGATTCGGAAGTAGATGTTCCCGAAGAAGCGCAGAAGCCTGTCATTTCAGAAAACATTTCCACATTTACCGTCGTTCTCGAGTTCATCGAGATCGTCCTTCCAGCTGAACCTGCTGGAGACAACGTCTAATTCCGAATGAATAAGATTTACGATAAACTTCTACTCTTCATCGCCGTGCTTGTTCTAGCGGTTGGGGTTTTCCTCTACATCCAGAAGTCGGGTGCCGCATCCTCTCTCAAAGTTACTATAGACGCTCAGCCAGCTGGTAACCCTTACCTCCCTAAAGTAGTTTCCTCACCGACTCCTTCCGGGGCAAATTGGCCAGAAGCTTCAGAGCAATCGACTGGGTGGCGTTATGATGTGTTCACCCCTCCCAAAATTTTCATTGATAAAAATGGGCAGTTCTCTGAAGAAGGCTGGGAACCAGCTGAACCGCTAGCTCCCTTCGGGATCTATTTAGCCGAAATAAAGCGTAAGCCATATCGCATTCAAATCGAAGGCTACATTCAAGAAGACCCCGCCGACGCGTCCAAGGCGCTCATACTTATGTATAACGAGGAAGCGCAAAAACAAGTTCGCGTACGCCCCGGCGACGAAAAGCCCGATGCAGAATTCAAGCTCCTAAGCTTCGACATAGAGCGCGTTCGCGACTCGAATAATAATAGACAAATAATCGCCAGAGCGACCATCCTTGATCAGCGCTTAGGAGAAGAGGTTGTACTCACCCACGGAGAGCGCCGATACGACTCTGATTTTACTGCCATCCTCCGCTCCGATGAGGATGCAAACTTCAACATCGAATTGGAGGAAGCAGCGTCTGAGTTTGAAGGGCCGACTGGACATTATACCCTGTTGGAAATTAACCTTGAAGAATCTTCAGTAAAAGTTAACAAACATGTTGCAGATGCTGGAGAAGCCCAAACGCAAATTTTAAAGGCCCGTGCGGCGCCGTCTCCCCAGTCCTCTTCCAATTAAGGGGCTAAAAATATCTTCTAATCCATGTCCTAACCCTGCCTCAAAAAATTTACAGTCAAACTTTACCACACAACTAGTACCCATCTAAAATTATGAAATATTCCCTCGCAGCACGCATGCGCCTCTCCGCCCTAATTACAGCGGGTGCGCTAGGATTCTTAGCTCTTGTCACGCCTCATTTGGTTGTGGCTCAAAGTGCACCAGAAAAGATTCGCCTCATGGCAGATACGCTCCGCGCTCGCGACTCTGGAAACATGGATCTTGCTAAGGAAAAGGCCGAAGAATTAATCAAGATCGCTCCCAACGATGAGAATGTCCAGCGCTTGCTCGCCTCGATCAATCGGGAACTCGACCGCCGCGCTGGTCAAACTTCGCCTACCGTTTACGGTCAAGCGGGTAATCAGGATCTCGAGGATGGCATGACCCTGCCATCTATTGCAAATGCTCCGAAGTCATCAAGACAACCAGAGTCAACACGGAGGTTGGGTGTGAGGAATATTGTGCCGCCGGCGAGCGGGGCGGATGCAGCCGTGGCTGAAGCAGTTGCCGATCAGAATGCCAAAATTGCCGCCGCCAAAAATGCCATCGTTGATGCGAAAAAGCTGTCCAAAATCGGTGCATACGGTGAGGCCTCCAATTTGCTCAACTCCGCTAGGTCAAGCCTGACGCTCAATAGGGCAACTTCGGGCACGATCAAAGCAATCGAAGCCGCTAAAACTCAAATCGTCATTGATCAAGCTAAAATTCTCGCCGGCTCTGGTGATGCTAAGAGCGCTCAAGTAATGGTCGAGCAACACCGCGCAGAAGGCGGTGATGTTGGTGCCTCTCGTCGTCTCGCTGGTCGTCTCGACAATCTGATCACTGACCCTTACAAACTCGATATTAATGATGTCAGCTCAGAATATGTGGCACAGGGTAAGATCATCCGTGATCTTCTCACACGGGGCCGTGCTCAATACTTGAATGGTGACTTTGGTGGTGCTTCAGCTACTTTTAAAGAAGTCGAAGCCCGGGATGCGAATAACTCCGACGCCAAGCTCTACCAAACCAAGATCGCAGAAGTGCTTGGCGGTATCCATGGGCAAAATATTTACAAGACGCGCGAACAAATGCTGACAGAAGTTGATCAGAGCTGGGAGCGACCTAAAGTGTTTGATATCCAAACCGGTGGCCCAGAACTAGCGGTCAATCCGGGCCTCCAAGGTAAACTAAACAGCATCATCATTCCGCAAGTTAACTTCTCTGGAATGGAACTCACAAGTGTGATCGAGACATTATCCGAGCTTTCCGTCGAGTATGATTCTGAGAAGGTTGGTATAAATATCGTACCCCTTTTTAACCCCAACGATGCCAACCCTCGCGTGAATATAAGCCTGCGTAATCTGAATTTGGATCGCGTTTTGCAATTCGTTACCCAGCAAGTCAACTTTGCCTACGATGTAGGTGCCGACGCTGTCACGATCAGTCCAGACGGGGCATCGAGTGATGTGAACACAGTCACTGAGTTCTTTCCGATCTCACGTGCTACAGTGATACGCCTCACAGGCTTTCGCGATGTTAGCACTAGTTCCTCTGACAATGATCCTTTTTCAAGTGGTGGAGGTGCTGCTTCATCTGGCCCGACAGCGGACGAAACACGGCAGCAGTTGCAAAACTTCTTTCAAAGTGCCGGTGTAAATTTTGGAGATGATCTTCCAGGTGTTAGCCTTGCTTATGATGATGTGCGCTTGATCGTGACTCAAACACGTCGCAACTTAGAGCGCATGCGTGCGATTCTTCGTAACTACAACGAAGTGCAGCAAGTTGAGATCGAAGCGAAGTTCCTTGAAGTCTCTCAAAACGACCTCGAAGAAATTGGCTTTGATTGGACTGCTAGTGATAACTTCAATGGCGGCACTTACGATAGACAATTCAGCACCCAAGGCCGTAACCTGAATGAAACTTTTTCTACTGGCTCGGATTCCTCAAATATCAACATCCAATCAAACGGTGTAGCGTTGGAGCCAATCTCTAACTCTGCGCCCACTTTAAACTCTACAATTGATCTTGCGGCATCAGCAGCGAACCTTGTCACTTCATTGGGTTGGAGCGTTAACGGTTCCAATGTTGATTTCGCACTACGAGCGCTTTCACGGAAAACTGGGACTGATCTTATGAGTGCTCCCAAGGTAACTGTCCTATCAGGTAAGCAAGCCTCGATCTCAGTTGGCCAAGCTTTCCTCTATCCGACAGAATATGGAGAAATTAAGTCTGAAGTTGCTCCACCATCAAACGGTGGGGGAGATGGTGGTGGTAGTTCGTCGATCTCGATTGTAGCTGGTACACCTGAAACATTCACAACGGAAAATATAGGTGTTGAAATGACAGTCACACCAACGGTTCAGAGTGACGATACCATCAACCTGCGACTACAGCCGAAGGTGACAGAGTTTGAAGGGTTCGTGGAATATGGCGGGCCAAGCGTAGCTATAGCTGGCGACACGGTAGTCACAGTGCCAGCAGGCTTCTATCAACCGATTTTTTCAGTTCGTAAAATTGAGACAGAAGTCACTGTGTTCGATGGCGCTACTCTCGTCATGGGTGGATTGACTCGTGATGAGGTTAAGACAGTGAGCGACAAAGTGCCATTTCTCGGTGATATCCCTGGTCTGGGTCGTCTCTTCCGCAGTGATGGTGAAACACGCCAAAAGCGCAATTTATTGATTTTTGTCACAGCTAATTTGGTCAGTCCTGGCGGGTCACCTGCACGGCAAAACTATCGTAACGTGAATTCAAACTCCATGTTTCAAAATCCAACGATCATGACTCCGTCTGGAGCAGTGAATCGTAGTATAGATGCAGTCGCCGGAGAATAAATTCATAGATTTTTAATTCTCAAGGCAAGTTGGCCTCCGTGCCAGCTTGCCTTTCTTTTTAGGAATGACTTACAGGATCAGCATGGCGTCGCCATAGCTGTAAAAGCGATATTTTCGATCAATGGCTTCAGCGTAAAGTTCCTTTAGCCATTGGATACCCTCTTCGCTGCCCGGTGTTAGAAACGAGGAGACGAGACAGAGCAGGGTCGACTTAGGCAGATGGAAATTAGTAATCATACCGTCGATGGCGGCAAATTCGTTGGGCGGGTAGATGTAGATATCGGCCTCAGCTTGCACGGAGCCTGAGGGACTGATACAAGTCTCAGGAGAAAGTTGCGTGCGGCGCATGGCATCTTCGATCGAGCGAACGGAGGTAGTGCCGACGGCGATGCGAGCGCCGGCTTCGGGCTTCTGTAGCTCAGCGAATGCGCTGGCTGGAATTTCATACCATTCACGGTGTATGTTGTGGTCTTCAATATTCTCGACTTGGATGGGGTGAAAGGTGCCGATGCCGACTTGCAGCGTGAGGTCGTGAAAGCGAGCCCCGCCATTTTCTAGCTCGGCGATCAGCTCGGGCGTGAAGTGCAGCCCCGCGGTCGGCGCGGCCACCGCGATGCGTTTATCGAAGTCAGCATAGACGGTCTGGTAACGCTTGTTGTCATTGTCGCGCCTAGGGTCGTCATCAGTACGCTCAATGTAGGGCGGAAGCGGGAGGATGCCGAGCCGCTCCGAGAGGTCGGTTATGGACTCATCGCGCTCAAGATGGAAACGGACTCGGTAGTTGCCGTTCTTGCCCGCTTCAAGCACTTGCGCGGTGTATTCCCCCGCCATTTCAAAGCTACCAGAAGTGAAAGTTTTCTTGCCTGGCTTTAGCAGGCACCACCAAGTCAGTGCATCTTCAGCAGGCTGGAGTAGTAAACACTCGACCTTGCCGCCGGTGGGGCGTTGTCCGAATATGCGCGCCTTCAGCACGGCGGCGTTGTTACGAAAAAAGCGCGGGCGATTAGGTAGGAATTGTCCTATCTCGGAAAATTGGGCATGAGTGACCGAGCGCGTCTTACGGTCCACCACCATGAGGCGAGAAGCATCGCGTATGGCGGCCGGTTCTTGCGCGATCAGTTCGTTGGGTAGGTGATAATCGAAAAGTGAGAGGTTCATTTTTATCTTTAATATTCGGCGGGCTTTGTTGCACTCTGGGATATGAATTTGATCACACCTGAAGTCCGTTCGCAAATGGAGGAGATGACTCGCCGCGCAGGCCATATATGGAGGTATCTTTGACGGAGATGCCAAGAAAGAACGTATCGAGGTCCTCGAAGCGCAGATGTCTGAGGGTAGCTTTTGGGACGACCAAGCGACTGCGCA
>Ga0302114_10001919_pt1 | contig 13566 bp, 15 predicted proteins | sample AG5_Surface_MG_FD_203107 | JGI IMG/M metagenome (GOLD analysis project Ga0302114, IMG submission 203107) | Marine microbial communities from Western Arctic Ocean, Canada - AG5_Surface | ecosystem: Environmental > Aquatic > Marine > Oceanic | place: Canada: Western Arctic Ocean | collected...
GCTCGGCTCTTATATATATATATATATATATATATATATTTGCTCGTATGCTCGTATGTTTGTATGCTCGTCTTCCTCAACCCCCCCCCCCCCCCCGCTCCGCTCACTCCACTCACCTCCCTTGCTCAACCACGTTTCTCCGTTCAGCACCCCCTCCCCCTCTATCTTCAGTTCGACCAAGTCCTTCCTCATCATTTTCCGGCTCATTTTCTTCCACAGCCCGTTCTCTTTCTTGTTAACGAGATCTGCGGCGGCCACGACTTGTTTGCGCCAGTACAGGTCAAGCAAGGTTCGTCTGCACTTTGCGTCGGGCAGCGGAAAAAGCAGCGACTCGTCGCACCTATCTAGGACCGCTGCATCCAGGTCTTCGGCTCTGTTTGTCGCTAGCACAAGCATGAAGTCCTTTCTTTCCCCTCCAGTGTTGTAAAGGAGGGCGTTGAGCGCATTGTGTGCGCTGTGCGGTGCGAGTCAAGTCAAGTCAAGTCAGGAAACCTTGTTAGAAAAAAACAAGTTTTTTTTAGGGTGGAGGAAGACCCCTTCCCCCACCACTACGCTCGGCTTTCCGCTGCGCTCGGCTTGATGGACGCAGCTTCGCTCGCTGCGCTCGCTCGCCCCCTCCACTCACCTCTCGCTCATCATGTTTTGGCTCCTACTGCCCAAAAAAGCTTCTGCCTCGTCGATGAATAACAAAACGCCCTTTCTGCTTACTTTGGCCCACCGAAACAGAGCATGGATCTGTGTTACGCCGTCGCTACCAAGCGGTCCCACGTCCCCGCCGGACATCAAGGCATAGTCCATTCCTACGGTCTCCGCCAGTTTCTTGGCAGCGAGCGTTTTGCCCGTTCCGGGGCTGCCGTAAAGTAGAACGTGCCTGTGCGGCGCGTCGTGCTCCCGCGCCTTGGCCGCGCTAATCGCTAACGATACGACTCTAGCCTTCAGTTCGGCTGGCAGGATAACATCGTCGAACACCTTTTCGCACTTGGCAGCCAAATTCTTCCTGTTTCTACTTTTCCTCAACAGTATCGTCTCAAACACGTCCTCCTTCAAAAATGCCAGCAACTCTCCCAAAATGTTCTTCTTGTTAGTTTCTCGAATCAGCTTCGGCTTGCCGATCATGCTGCGCCGAGCGAAGCGAAGCGAAGCGAAGCGAAGCGAAGCGAAGCGAAGCGAAGCGAGGCGCATTTTAATGAAGCATGTTGAGTGGAATAATGTTAGTCCAGTAGTGGATGTAGCCGTCTGTGGCCATTTCTCGGGATTCCTCGCTCGAGTCCTCCTCAAAGCTCGCTCGCTTCGCTCGCTCACCTCTCGACAATTGCCCTGAACAAGCTTGCCGCCTCCTTGGAAAAGTACACCGCCATTGCTAGCAAGCCCATGTAGCCGATGATGACCAAAATGTCCTTGGGGTTGCTCAGCAAGCTCCCAAAGCCGTTTCCGAGCCACACAAACGCCTCCTTCACCGCGGCGACGTTCCTGATCCTCCTCTGTTCTCCTTCTGCCCTCAGCATCCTTAGCTTCACGTCCTCGTTGGCTCTCTCCGCCTCCGCTTTCGCCCTTGCGACGGCCTTGGCCGTTTCGGCCTTCATGAGTTCCTTGGCTCGCTGAATTTCGAGCTCGCGTTCGTGCTGCGCCGGCGCCGAGCGAAGCGAGGCGCATGATATGTTTTTAGTTTTATTTGTGGCGCTGCTCGTCTTTCTCAAGGCTCGCTCCCTCACCTCTGCCAAAGAAATGTCCTCCGCCGACTTCTCCCGCGCCTTTTCCAGCAGCTGAGAAGTTTCAACCTTCTTGTTCATCAACAGCTGAGCCCGCAACCTCGCAGACTCGTCCTCCTTCGCCAACCGCTTCAAAGTCAACTGCTCGCTCCTTTCTATCGCCGCAAGCTCCGACTTTTTCGTCTCGTCCGCGTACAAGATCTCGTCATCCACCCTGGCCAAATTCAAATCCATCTCGGACCGAATCACCTTGGCCTCGGCCGCGCTGTTCCTCATCCTGATCTCCGCCCCCCCGTCGCTGCTCTCGCTCGTCAGGATCTCCAGCTTGCTAATCTCCCCCTCGATGTACGTAGCCTTGTCCAGGTGGTCGTCAACCTGCATGGTCAAGTTGTCCAGCATTCTCGCGAGCTCCTGAGTTGCCCCAACGCCGTACATAAACAGCGTCTGCTCGTGAACGACCGGAACGTTCTCAATGACAATGGGCTTGCCCCCCTTAATGGCGGGCGGAAGCGTTCGCTTCGGAACAATTTCAACAGCTTCGGGGATGATGAGGGGGACTTCAGGCCCGATCGCGCCAACACGGATTCTCTCGCTGTTTCGCTCGTAAGAGAGCTTGTAGGTTTCCAGCGTGAGCTGCCGAATTTGCTCTAAATACTGTTTTGTGTCGGCCGGTGCCGTGTCAATGTAGATTTGGTTGATATTGGAGTTGGTCTTTACATTAGGGTTGGGAGAAGTTGGGGTTGTGGTTTTGGTTGTGGTTTTGGTTGTGTTTGCCGGAGCTGAAGCTGAAATGCTTGTGCTAAGAAAGGGAAGTAAGAGTAGAAGAGGAGTCATTCAGAAGAGCTGGAACGTAAAATGACGGTGGATTTTCAAAATTTCAATTTTAAAATATTTTATTAAAATTTAAAAGACTCGCTAAACCCGAACGATAAAGCATGGAGCACTTCGACGATGACATTGCCTCCCTGGAGAAGCAGATTGCCGAGAAGGATACTAAGAGCAAAAAAATTGCGGGTAAAATCCAACAGATCCAGCAGGATGAGGTGAAGAGAGAGGCAAAAGCTATTGCCCCCAATCAGGGCCATATGACTATCGAAGAAAAGGCGCCGTCCAAGTGGAGTAAGGTCCAGGCATCAGTGGTCCAGTCCCCTCCCACCTCTACTGCTGACAAAAGCTGGACCAAGCTCCTAAAACTACAAAGCGAAAAGAAGAATGGAATTTCTGTGACTACAGTTCAAGATCCGGTCAACCCGTTTGCTTTCAACACGCACACCAATTTCTTTGTGAATTCAGAGAATTTTGCCCCAGTTGCTGTCCAACCCAATGGCCCAACCCCAATGGCCCCATCGATTGAGTTGGCAGTCATAAAAACAGTGCCACAAGGTCAAATGCTGGGTGCGCCAATGCCAACGCCAACGCCAGCAATGCCAAACCCAATGGCAATGCCAATTCCACTCTATATCGCCGCAGAGATCGATAAAGGAACGAATACGGGTCTGGTCCCGGCCCCAAACGAGTACGGACAGTGTTTCTTCACTACGAGGTTCTTGTGCCAGCCAGCTCGAATAATTGGCTCGCTCTTGGGCATAGCGGCGCTCGTCCTCTACATCCTTGACGAGGCCAATTACAACTTCCCCCACGCCGAGGACGAAACCTTCTTAAACTTCATCTTGGTTTTGTATGTCGGACCGGCTGCACTTCTCCTCTTTGTTAACTTGATAAAGGTGAAAGTAAAAAACTACAATTTCTGCGATTGTGTTTGGCCGGGCCTCCACGTTGCTGCCAACGGCTCCATAATTTTCGTTTGCTTGTGGCAGGCTTTTTTTTACTGCATGCCTATATACGGACAGGAAGTTTGCGAGGAAGGGAAAAAATGCGATGAAGGTGAGCGACGGAGCGGAGCGGAGCGGAGCGGGGGGGTGAGGAAGACGAACATGCGAGCCGTGTGTGTCACTACTAAACTAACATTTTATTATTATTCCACTCAATTCGAATTCGTTTGGCTCGCTCGGTGCAGCTTTTCGTCAGATTGGTTGTACGAGAGGGGGGGGGAGCCTCACCTACGAAAAATATGATGGCGGAGATGATCTAACATATGTGATTCTCCTAATCATTTCCATACTCGGCTACTTGGTTGCTGTTTTGTCCAACACGGACTACAAGGGAGTGATGGCCAAGCCCCGGCACAGCTTCAAAGACGCCGGGACCGAGGTCTACGAGGCGAGTCAAGAACACCCGAGTGTGACAATCTCGGGGGAGGCTTATCACTACGAGACGAGGCACCGCACTGTCACTGATAGTGAGGGCCATTCTAGAACGGAAACTTACCAGGAGAAAGTTACAACTGCCACAGCGAGTGAGTCCTTTCAGTACGAAGATGTGAGGGTTGTGGGCGAAGTGTTCAACACCTCAGACTTCGAATCTGATCCGAGGTACTGCCGAAAAATAAACGTTTTCAGTGCTAAGTTCTTCACGGTGGTTGCAGATCAAGAAACCAAAGACGCGATAAATGCAGCAGTGAGCAGAATGTATGCGACAATGCAATGCCGTGACACACACGCGAGTGCATCTTGGGGGAAGGACGATAAGTTCTTGAGCTTTACGATTTTTCCTGGCTGTGCTGATGAAGAGGCGGCAGAGAAGAAGAGCTTTGTTTTGAGAACGGCCTGCGTGTTGTTTACCATCTGCGGGCAGGGCTTTACTTTCGTGTGCTTGTTGGGGTTAGTGGCAAACAACCCAGTTTTCCGGTATGCCAAGGAGATATCTGTGAAGAAGTTCACGGGAAAACAATTGGTCGTTATCAAATCTGCTTATGGTGGGGCACCTGTTTAAAACAAGTTTATAAAAGGGGGGGAACAAAAATTCATAATATCTCAGCTACATTAATTTAATACCGCATCCAACTCATCTTCACTCAACCCCACCCCATCCAAACCGAACGAACCAACCACGCACTTGAATGCTTCCAAAAATTCCTCCGAACTTTTGTATAATTTCGGCCTCCCAAAATTCTTGATCTTGACAAAATCCGAACTCACAGTTAGTCCGATTTCTTTGTTAGCATGCCAGAAGGCGTGCGTGTTGTACAGACCCATGAAGACAATTTTTCTCTTGCTCATTTTCGCCAAAGTGAAGGCGCCACTGTACAAAGTCTTGGACAGCCCCAATTCTGGTTTCGGGTTGAGCTGGCCCTCTGGGAGTATGCCCAGATCAAAGCCGTCCTTGAAGCACTGCTTCACGTCCTTGAGGAGCTTTTTAAAGGTTGCCTTGTCGTACTCGTTCTCCTCGCCCGCTCCATTCGCGGCCATCTCCACAGGTATGAACCCACACATTTTGAACAAGCACTTCGTCACAGGGTTCTTCTCTAGATCCTTCCAATAGATCACTTTAATAGGTCTCGCATGCTTCCCTCGGATCCTTTTACTCGTACCGAGCATGAAAAAAATGTCGAGCATTCCCACATGATTACACACCCAAACGAGAGGCTCGTCGTCGCTGAAGGAGGGGGGCGGAGTGGCTTCCAGTTTCGTAAATCGGAAGATTCTCAGCAGCCAACAACACGTAAATCCGCCGACTCGAAGCGAGAGGTGTTCTTTCTGCTTCGTGTTGATGATCTTGAGAAGAAACAAGATCTTGACAAACATGAGCAGGACTGGTAAAGTTAGGCACATCGATCCAATGAAGCCTCGGACGAGAATTGTCCGAATGAAGGCAGAACTGGGGGAGATGGGGGCGGGAAAGGAGGGTTGAGGGAGGACAAATGGACGTGATGTGGGGGAGGAGATGGGGGGGGAGGACATTTGACGGTTTGTTGTCGGCCGTATAGGCCGCTTTGCCGTTAAATATTTAGCATTGGTGATGCTGAATGCGTGGGTTGTTGTTGTTGTTATGCCTGCCAAGCAGAGCAACCACGCAACAAGACGCATAGTGAAAAAAAGAAAAAATATTTTGTTTTTGTTTGTTTGCAATTTGTTTGTTTTCAAATGTGCAAAAAGCAGGTTTATGGCCACTATTCCCGATATGGTGCCACTGCATGCGGGATTTGCATATAGCTTCTGCAAAGGCTCAATTTTTGGCTTCCTTTGGGGCAGCCTCGTTCGATATCCAGTTTGTCCAAACCATCCCTCGGACACAATCAACCATGCCCTCCTCCTCTCCCAATATGAAAAAAAAGTTCTGCTGTTTAGTCCCGTCGCGATGGCCCCTCGCGACATCTTCCGAATGAGCACTTCCCATGCAGTCTGGTTTGGGCTAATGTATGGCTCGTTTAGTGCAGGTGCCTCGGTTCGACGTGCCCTACTTTCCACCTCCCACCAGACCCACCCACCTCCCGTTTCAGATTTTCTCTTTGACGTGGTAGCCAGTGTCTCTGCTGTTTGTGGTTTCGCGCACTTGACTTCCGTAAATCCCAAACTCTACCATTCCAGGTTCGTTCCTGCGCTTTTCACGGTGGCGTCTTTGGAAGTGGTTCGTGGTGTTGTCTTCTGTTAGATAGTAGATAGTATGATATAAATCCTTTTTCTGCAAAAAAATAACCCTTCGAAATAGGGGTCACCCCGACAATAGATTATGCCCAAATTTTCGAACCTCTCAAACAACGACAACAGGCACAGCAGGAGCAAGAGCATCAACAACAACACAGCCACAGCTACAGCCACAGCCAGAGTAACAAAACACAGCACAGCACAGCAAGAAAAACACAAAAAACACAGTTGAAATTAAAATAAAAGATTTCCCAAATTCCAAGTTACAAGGTGAAACCACACTCTGTCTCCTCACAAATCTTTCTAATAGTTTCGAATACCTTGTTCACATCAAATATATCCTTTGCCGGCGGTATCCTTCCCAAACTTTCCGGTAGACTTCCCTTCGTCCTCAAACTGCTCTCCATGTCGATCCAAACGTTCCTGCTGCTTGAACTCGTAACTTTCAAGATCTCCTTCACCACATCTACAATCGAGTCCGGCCCAATCCCTCCAGCGTAGCCGATATTGACATTAGGTGGGGGAGCGGTGAAAGAAGTCAGCAACTTGCCCGTTCCCTTGCTCTCGTCAAAGAGCACGCTAACGTTACTCGGCATGACGTAATTATTAGTTTGTTGGCCCGTTTGAGTCGCCGCTTGTGCTTGTTCCGAAGTCGTGCCGTGCAGCAAGCCGTTCAACAGAATTTGTGTTTCGACGCTTTGCCGAGCGAAGAAGGTGCGAATTAAATTGAGAATAATGTTAGTTTAGAAGTGGCTCGTATGCTCGTCTTCCTCAAGGCTCGCTCGCTTCGCTCGCTCACCTGTACTGGATGATGAATTCGACGCTCGGGTTGGCCACAATCACGCTCCTGACAAGGGCGACTTTCGACTCCATGTGTTCCGTGTTCACACCGTTGATGGCAGTCGCGTTGATCTGAATTCTGTTGAAGCCCTGACCTTGGAGCTTCTTGACGAATTTGTCGTCTCCCCTGAGGACCTCGTTCACCCGCTCCCCGCAGAAGTGAGCGGCGAGGTTCATTGAATGGTTGGATTTCAAGTACGCCAAAAGCAGGCGCCCATCAACGTACGAATCGCTGGCGTAACGAGGAGTGCCAGCCTTGTCCGGGCGGAACAAAACGCCCCACTCTACAAAAGGGTACTGGGCCGAAATGCAACGAAGGAGCTCAGGGTCCACTGTATCGTCAATGCCACAGAAACCAATGAACCGGAAAGGCCGCCGCCGTATTTGTAGTTGTTGTGGTTGTTGTGGTTGTTGTGTTTGTAATGCATGATTCAGTTGAGTTTGTTGGGGTGTTTGATGTTGCTGTTGCTGTTCTTGTACTCTTCGAAAGTTTGTCTGTTCTTCAATGTTTCCGCAAATATGGTTTTTTTTAGGCATCCCGCATACACCACATCTGTAATTACGCCGGCTATTCTTTGTGTTGACCGAATTGTTGAAAATTGTGGGCGGTTGTGCTTGCTCGTTTTGCAGCGAGATTATTGCTTCTTGCAACCATGACGATGTGGGGTCTTCCGACATATATTTCTTGCACCTTGGGTTTACTTTAACTTGGCTGGTGTCTGGATTACTTTTGCTCTACCTATCGTGCTATCTCTTTTTGAAATGACTAAAAAAAGTTTACTCATATAGGCCATGGACACACCAATCTCGATCGCTCCGATGATTCAGTGGACCGACACAAATTACCGAAACCTCTTCAGGCTAATTGCTAAGGAACCCCTCCTTTATACTGAGATGATCACTGCTTCTTCAGTTGTCAATGCCTATACACATGACAAGCCTCTCCACGGCTGGATCGCATCTACTCCCGCAGAAGCTCCCCTGGCGGTCCAAATCGGCGGAGGTGGTGGTTCCGAGCTTGCCACCTCCGAACTTGCAACTGCTGCTGAGCTCATCCTTTCTCATATGCCACAACCCCCCACCGAGCTTAACATTAACTGTGGGTGCCCGTCAAACAAGGCCAAGCGTGCCAACTTTGGTTTAAATCTCATGCGCAGCACCGAGCGAGATCGTCTGCGACATTCTCTTTCTGCTGTCGTAAAGCGTGTTGGCAATCGAATCGAAACGATTAGCGTCAAGTGTCGCCTCGGCATTGTTGATGGTGTGGACGATAATGATGATTGCGACGATTCTTCTGTGGGTTGTGCAGATCTAAAATCGTTCATCTCGGTCGTTTCCTCGGTGGGAATACGGAAGATAATAATTCATGCTCGTGTTGGAGTTGCGAAAGGGTTGAGTACAGGCAAGAACCGTACAGTTCCTCCGTTAATGTACGAGGTGGTTGAACAAATGGTCACACAATTCCCGGAAATGACCATCATTCTTAATGGTGGAATCTCCTCTCTCCAACAGGCCCAATCAATTTTGAGCGGTGTTTACAATTTTGACAACGACGACAACAACAAGCCGTGGTTTGACCACGCAACCTCTCAGAGCGGCTACGGCTGGGGGCCGAGCATTGACTGGGGCGTATTTACCTCCCAATCCTCAACACAGTCAGCACAACCTCCCCACGGCGTGATGATCGGCCGTCTCGCGTACAACAACCCTACTGCGTTCCACAATGCCGATTCTCTATTTTTTAATAAATTAGACAAAGATCCTACGTTCCGTGAGATTGTGGAGGATTATATCGACATCACACGAGCCCGCGAATTTGAATTCTGTTCCCATGGCATTTCACAATTGGCCAAACCGCTCCACAACCTTTTCAAAGATGTTGTTAAGGATCGCGAATACAAGCAGACCCTCGATCAACTCCTCATAGATCACGGAAAGAACAAACACCACAATAAAGACGTCGGTAGTTTTTCCAAGGCGGACGTCTTGAATGAAATTGTATCACACGCGATGGCCACGATTGACGATGAGATTCTTGATTCTCACATAAGCATAAGCACAAAAATTTAGGATTTTTTTAAACTAGAAGTTTGCCAATTTACAGCGGCCTCGTGTACTTGTACAGCCACGCCTTCCCCTCCCCCTCCCCCTCACCCTCCAACAACGCCCCAACGCTCTTCCAAACTCGCTCGTGATAGTCGTCAATCCAATCAATCTCCTCCTTGCTCAATACGCTCTTATCGATCAATTCACGCTGAATTGGGATCATAGTCAAGTGTTCGAATCCCATCCACCCCTCTTCCCCCTTCACCTCCGTCACCTCCATCAAGTTCTCAATCCGAATCCCGAAGCCCTCCTTTTCGTCGTAGAACCCGGGCTCGTTGCTCACAACCATTCCCTTCTCCAATCCCACTCTATTCAAATGCGCCTTGCTGATCCCCTGAGGCCCCTCATGCACGCTCAAACTCGCTCCAACCCCGTGCCCCGTTCCGTGCCCGTAGTCGGTGCACTCGGCCCACAGAAACTGCCTGGCCAACACGTCCAAGACCGTTCCGGGCGTCCCCGCTGGGAATTTCATCCTCCCCAGCCCAATCATTCCGCGCAGAACCTGCGTGTACTTCTTGACGTAGAAAGCGGAGGGTTTGCCAAGATGCCACGTTCTCGTAACGTCCGTCGTCCCTCCTTCGTAATGAGCTCCGGAGTCAATCAGAACGCACGCAACTCCATCTTTGGACAACGTTCCCATTGTCACTCCTGGCGGAGCTGTTTTGTAGTTGTAGTGAACGATGGCGCCGTTCTCTCCAACGCCGACGATGGACGGAAAAGACAAACCCTTGATTGTCTGCTTCTCAAACCGCGCGCTGTCAACCATATCGCCGATTTCTGCCTCGGTCAATTTCTCGTTTTGCTCAACGACGCGCAAAAACAGCTTGCTGGCGAATTTTGCATACGCCGCACCGTCCTCGACGTGGCAAGCTCTGAACTCGTGGAGCTCGCTTTCGGTCTGCAAAGCATCGGTTTAGTAGATTGCTGGCTAGAAGCTGTGTTGCGTTTGAGGCTCGCTCGCTCACCTTCTTGGACTTCATGAGGGATAGAGGCGTTGGACTATTGATTATTGCGTTATTGTTTCGAATTGCTAGCGTGACGGCGTAGTTGGAAACGGCCTTGTCCAGCCAGACTGAATTGTCCTGCGGCAGGTTATTCAGAGTGACGAATATGTCGTTGTAGGGCTTGATCGTCACGCTATTGTCTGCCAAGTGTTGTCTGACGCTGTCGTTTATTTTTTCGCTGTCGCAGAAGAGAGTGAGGGCCAAGGGGGAATTTTCGGCTGTGAAGTGGGCGATGAGATAGCTGATTCCCAGGCGGGAGAAATCTATGTCTCCGGGGTCAGTACGAAGGTTGAGAAGGTAGGAGATCTCGTCGAGGTTGGTGACCACTAGGGAGAGGTGATTTTTTTCTTCTATCTGCTTTTTCGACAGCTCGATCTTAAGAAGGTCCAGCTTCTCCTCAACAGTTCGACCCGCGTACTCAACGTGCTGGATGACGAAAGGGTTCGCCGGACGCTGCAAAAGTTTATTGTTGCGAAGACCATCAACTGGGTTGATTTTCGGATCGGTGAAGACGATTTGGGGGGGAGGGGTGTGCTTCTTGGCCATTGCGATGAGAGACTCGCAAAACTTTGTCGAGCTTAGGGAGGGGTCGAGGCCCACGGTGATGGGCGAGGAGGAGGAGGAGGAGGAGGAGGAGAAGAATTGCTTCTCAAGCTCGTCCAAAACTCCAAGTTCGGCTCCTTTCCCAGAAATCACTACATCCAGGGCGGGATTGCACTCGCCATTTCCTTGCAGCTTGTACCTTCCATCGGTGACGAGGAACGGTTTGGTTTTCGACTCGCTATTGGTGATTACTGCACAACCGGAACTGCCCGAAAACTTTGTAACATATGTCAAGTATGAATACAATGGTGGAGGGTACTCGGTCAGGTGAGGGTCAGTTGAGGGCAGCAGGTAGAGAGTGAAATTAGTTTTTGTGAGGACGGTCTGGAGAGGTCGTAGATTGGGGTGGGTGTCAGAAGAACCCCCCCGGATCAATGATGATGATCGAAGAGATGATGTCGAGCTTTGACGAACGAAGACAGGTCGGTACGAGAGAGCAGCCGTTGTCGAGAAGACAAGAATGCTCCCAAAATTGAGGCCCCGCCACATGACGTTCACAGCCACGCAAAAGGTGAAGAAAGTAAAAAAGAAACAAAATTTAAAATCATTCCAAGCGATCAAAGTGCCATCTCTCATTAAAACGATCAAGATGCTAGCTACGACAATTCACTTTCCTTGCGAGATAAGTCATTTGGCTCTGTCTCGTGACGAAAACTGATGGTGATCAGTGGATCCACGATAAATCAGGCAAGGTAGAATATCGAGCTGACAATGTTTTTACTGGAGGCGTCTATGGTCTTTGCTATTTTCTGAATGACTCAGTTGTGGCTTGTGGCTATGATGATGATGATCGTTATGGCAACTTGAAGGTACTCAGCCCTTCCCTCGAGTTGGTCCAGACTTTGGTGAGACACGATGGTTATGTTGAATGCGTCACCGTCTCTCCATCAGGCTCCCACTTTGCTTCTGGTGGAACTGATGGGAAGGTGATAATTTGGTCGGAGCCGGGGGAGGGTGGCGAGTGGGCTAGAGTGCAAGTGCTTGAGGAACACACGGATCGGATTCGTGCAGTGTGCTTCTCCCCCGACGGCAAGCAGCTGGCTACTGGAAGCTGGGACTATCTCATCAACCTCTACAGCTTCAACGAGGGAAGTGCCATCTTAGCGCACACGTTGGAGGGCCACACCGACTGGGTCAAGTCCCTCTCGTTCTCTCACGACTGTTATTTCTTTTTAATTCCTTTCTTTACTTTACTTTACTTTACTTTACACAAAGAAAGCCTCCACCTCCTCCAGTGTTTTTCCTTTCGTCTCTGGAACAAATTTCCAGATGAACAAAAAGGTAACCGCTAGTTCTACGGCAAATGCAACAAAGACCCATGATGGACCCAGCAAATTATTGATCGTTCCGAAGCTCTCCGTCATGATGAAGCTACACGTCCAGTTCAACCCCGTTGCAAAACTACCCGCTATCCCCCTCACGTTTGCTGGGAAAATCTCGCTCATGAGCAACCAAGGGATTGCTCCCATGCCGAGCGAGAAAAAAACAATGTAGCCTATCATCGAGCCAATCGCCAGCATATCAATTTCGTTCCCGGCGTCCTTCAAAAAGTAAAACGCCGCCATGCTCAAGCTTGACACGAACATGCCCCCGCTCGCAATGTACAGAAGTGGTTTTCTTCCCAACTTGTCCACAACCAAGCACGCGATCAGGGTAAAAACAACCTGCACGCCCATGACAATGACGCTCCCCGTGCTACCCTCCACGCCGGCATCCGAGAAAATGTCAGTGCTGAAAAATATCACCGCGTTGATGCCGGTGAACTGCTGCAGCACCATCAAGCTGCACCCAACGAACATTTGCTTCCTCAATTCGGGTTTGAGCAGATCGCTTAACCTCGCTTTTTCGTTGTTGCTGTTTGCGATGGCGGCGGCATTGAGCTGATCGTCGATCTCTCCGCTCACGTCGTAAGACTCTCCCCTCAACTTGACCAAATTCTCTCGCGCCGACTCGAGCTTGTCGTTGGTGACCAGCCACTTTGGGGACTCGGGCAACAGCACCAGCGTGACGATGGAATAAATTCCCGCCACAACTGCGCCGACTTGACTTATCAACGTCCACCGCGCGAAACCTTTCTCTACTTCTGGTTCATACTCCAAATTCACGCTCTTCTCGAAGGCCAGACCGGCCGCATACACGGCGAAAATTCCCACGGTGATGAAAAGCTGGTTAACACATCCCATGGCTCCTCGCAATCTTGGAGGCGCAACCTCGGCAATGTAAACGGGAACTGTGCAGGAGACAACACCAACAGCCGTGCCGGTCAGAATTCTCGCAGTCATGAGCTGCCAATAAACTGTAGCGAGTGATTGCCATAAAAAAACCCCGCAGAACGGGATTGAGGCGAGGAAGAGGGCTGTGAAGGTGTGGGTTAGGAGTGAGTCAGTCGCTTCGCACTCTTCTTCCTTCTTCGCTCGCTTACCGGACTTGCGCCCAAATCTGTCCATCAGAAATCCACCAAGGACAGCACCAATCATACAGCCTAAATTCACGATGGAAAAGAAGAGATCACCCTGTGGTGAAGATTTACAAAGTGCGTAGTTTTCGGAATCGGGGTCGTCAGTGTTCCACTCCGTGCAGACGAATGGAGAAGTTAGCTCGTCGTTTGAGTTTTCCATGGGCTGAGCTGCAGGTCCAGAGAAGCCAAGAGTCCAGCCAAACAAAAATGCACCAATTGCTGCACCCATTGCCACCCACAGTGGATAAAGCACATTTGATTCTGCATCAAATGTGTTTATTGGGACTGATGGCTTTCGAATCAGAGGATCTCTCATTTGGGTCGACATGTTAACGTGTAAGACGTATCTTTTTTTTTACTTT
>Ga0302114_10001928_pt1 | contig 13525 bp, 13 predicted proteins | sample AG5_Surface_MG_FD_203107 | JGI IMG/M metagenome (GOLD analysis project Ga0302114, IMG submission 203107) | Marine microbial communities from Western Arctic Ocean, Canada - AG5_Surface | ecosystem: Environmental > Aquatic > Marine > Oceanic | place: Canada: Western Arctic Ocean | collected...
GCTTTATCTCGTCCCGGCCCCCCTCCTCCAGTAGTCATTTACGACCCATATCCCACCCTCAATAACACCCCAAACAAAGAGCGAGCAATGGTTGAGTTCGTTGAAAAGAACTACTTATCAAAAGGAATGAACTTTTTCGTCTTGAACGCATTCCACTTGCCCTCCTCCCCCGAAAGCGAAAGCTCCTCCTATTTTCTGTCTCCCTTTAATGACAACTTCAAATTCATCGTATTGTATCTCCATAGCCACTACAGCAAACAAACCCCTGTGGCCATAATCGCCCACTCGTTCCGCGGAGGGAGAGCCTTGGAGCATACCACGGGCAGTTTTTGGCGCGACAACGTGGTTGCTATTTACACAGTGAACCCAGTCCTGACTGGAGTATCATTTTTCCGCGACCTTTCTTTGTCTTTCCATGACAAGCTCCAGCTCTTCGGTTACTCCTTGTATTCCACAATCACGAGCATTTTCAAAATCCAAAAATCCTTCACCTTTGAGGTTACTATCGGAGACACGGCGGAGACAATTGAGATCGCGGCCGACGAGCTCTTCACGCAAGTGTTGCTCGGTTACAGCTTCCGGTTTCTTACGCACATCAACTCGGAGGCCTTCGTTCGTATGGTTCTCCCAGAAAGTACGCTTTCTGCGTACTTGCAAAAGAACGACAAAATTGCGGAAAAGAACCTTGGAATCCACCGGCAGATTTCTTCTGATGCCGAAATTTTCGATCTCTTTAAGGCAATGTTTAGCAAGTTTGATGATACAAAATCAAACCCGCTGAACGATATGAACTTGGGCAATCAAGATAAAATGAAGGGAAAATTTTTGGACTTGGACAAGGATTTTGGTCCCTCAAGGAAGAGCTGGTTCCTTTGAAGATTGATTAAGATTAGATTAGAATTTTATTGCAACTTTTCAAGTTTTTTGATCGCGTTGAACATGTCCGCGTTTTGGAGCTCTTTCCTTTTTTTTTCACTCTTCCTTTCCTTCCTATTATTGCCTCCTCGGCTGTTCCCTCTACTGTTGCTGTTGCTGTTGCTGTTGCTATTACTGTTCCCCTTACTTGCCCCGCCGCTGGAATTTCCGCTGTTTGTCCCGCTCTTCGCCTTCGCAAGAACTCCTGACACATCAATGAACGAGCTCTGTTTCCTAATCATTCTCCTCTTCTCCAGCAGGTCCTTGCCCGTAACTTTTGGACTGTTCTCCAAGTTGTTGTAATCATCATAGGTTTCTCCACCTGGCCAAGAATCGGCCAATTGTTGTTTATTCTTCTCCTTCTCTTCAACCTTTGCCCTAATCTCTTCTGCCTCAATTTTTTTCTCTTTCGACGCTCTCTTTGTTTCGCCTTCTCCGTCCCCACCTCCAACTCCTTTATTTTCCCTCAAAATTGCTGTTGGGGTGATCAAATCCAAAATAAATTGGTCCAAGATGCTGGCAACAGCTTCCATCTCGATGGAGTCCAAGATTGGAGAATCCTCGTCGATCGGCCGCAACATTGGAATAATTACATTTTCGTCCTCCTCGTCCAAGCTGTCGTAAATTATGTTGGCGCACCTCACCAAGGCCTCAGTAAAATCGAACTTGCTCATGCTGTACTGCGGTGTGATGGTAACATTTTCCATCATTGGCAGACTTCCCAGATAGCAAACCTTCGCCTCCCTCACGCTCAACGTCTGGTCCAGAACATCCTTGTCCTCCAACAATTCTAAAAACTCCTCTAGCGTCATTCCTTTAAAAGCGATCGCCTTGGGAATGAGCATTGTCGCGATTTTCGTATTGCTGCGCCGAGCGAAGCGAGGCGCATTTTTAATGAAGCAAGAGACACGAGCGAGTCAAAAAGAATTGAGTAGGTTAGTTCAGTAGTGGATGTAGCCGTCTGTAGCAATTTCGCAGGATTCATCGCGAGTATTTTCGTCTTCCTCAAGGCTCGCTCGCTCACTCACCTGTAGCTCTTGTAGATCGACTTGATATTGTTGGTGTGCTGAAAAATCACAGCGTCAATCTCCTGCCTATACACTCTTCTCCTCCTGTAGATGTCACTCTCAATTCGCTGCGCCTCCATGCTAATGTTGACGTCGATAAGCAGGTACAACGCATCGCACAGCGCTCCCCTCTGCCTGCCCTGACCGCCGTTCTTGGCGAACGCTATCCTCACCAGCGAAATTAGGAATTGGTACCTCTGCATCAAGTGCTTATTGTTCTTGATCAACACCTGCTTGAAATTCTTCTCGGCAAGCGTCGGTTCTTTCTTCACGATATTGGCCTGAATAAATATTGTATCAACCGCATTCAAACTGCACTGATCGTGATCTATGATCTCGCAGTCCAAGCAAAATTCCGTGAATGTATTTAGCGTCAGGCACTGACTCACGTCGCCTTTTGTGCAATACGCCTTGAACACATTGTTCAGCAGCAAGAAACTCTCGTACATGATCTTCGTCGATCGTTCAAGGTCGTCCTCGTCCCTGCACATTTTTTTCAACAAATCGACAAGCTGCGCCGAGCGAAGAAGGTGCGAAGTTAATTGAGTGGGTTAGTTTAGTATAGAAGTGTGTCGTATTTTGTTTTCATCAAGGCTCGCTCGTTTCGCACGATCACCTTTCCCGCTGTAAAATCAGCCGCGCAAGCTCTGTTGTGAATCCTTGGATTTCCGTTCACTACATCGTAATAATCCTTGCTCTCGTTTTGTCTGCCCCTCCCACCCCACGAACTTTTCGAAATGTCCCACTCTTTGTTCTTGCCATGCCTCTTGGCAAGATCGTCATCTTCATCTTCATCGTCGCCGTATTTCGTTTTTCGGGGGAACGCCTTCACACAACGGAACGGTACCTCCCCAGCGTTAATTAAAGATGAATTTTTCTCTTCCGGTAGCGCAACTTCGGGAAGTACCCACCCTTGCTTCAGTTTCTTCTGGGGTAGTCTTTGTTCTGCTGGCGTGGTCGTCTTCGTCGTTAAATCTTTTTTGGAAGAAAATTCTTTCTTTGGCAATTGCTTTTCCTTTTCCTTTTCCTTCCCCTTCCCCTTCCCCTTCGACTTTGACTTAGTCTTCTTCCCCCCAACTTTGGGGGATTTGGGGGGATCATGTTCTTCCAACTTTGCCTCTGCTCCATCTCTCGGAAGCTTGCTCTTCTCAATCAGATCGACCACCTCCTTCGGAATCAGCTGGTCATGCGCCATTTGTAAACCTGCGTTAACTTGCTGCAACAGTTTCTTGTTGCTTCGCAGCACGTCCAGGTCGTCGTTGACTGGCCCATGCAGCTCGTTTTGGTTCCCAGTGCCGTACAAACTCGCTTCGGCGATACCCTGCATGTACGCACGTTCCCTTTCATTCAGTTTCTTCTTGACGGATTCTAGTTTCGTCAACAGCAAATTTTTCTTTTTCCCTCCTCCGCCTCCGCCGAAGAAGTTAGCAGCGTTCCTCCCACCCTCACCCCCACCCCCACTAATCTCTCCGAGCAAGACGGACCTGGTGAAGGGTTTTCCACTACCTCTTTTGGCATTCAGAGCCATCGCAGTGAAAGGATTTTTTTGTCTGTTGACCACTTTTTTCAGCTTGTTCAACGTCGGTTGGTCAAATGCGTGCTCCTTCACAAATTCACTGCCGCGGAAGAACTGAAAACAATACTCCACTACCCCCGGCGGAATCATACGTTTCAGCGTGTATATGTTGTTTCCCTTGCTTGACATTCGTAGTGGTACGAACCTCGGGGTGTCCACGCTAATTGTTGAGGGGGTGTGTTAGTTGGGTTGGGTTGGGTCGGGTTGGGCTCACACAAAAACACTCACCTCAAACACAAATACACCCCTTCATCTTGCTCCTCGTCCCCGTTGTTTTGACTCAAGTCTATGGAGAACTTCACCTCGCTCCACCTACCGCAAATCCAGCAACTTTTGCACTTCTCGTTGTTCGGATAGTCCAGGATGTTGGCCAATTTTCCCATTTGGATTTCCCCCAATTTGGCTTGCGTTAGACTGCGGAAGAATCCTCGTGAGTCAATGTACCCCCCCCCCCCGTTTCCCTCGAAATGGAGGCCAAATATGCTGTGGTTGTGTCGCAGCGCATCTCCTATTGTGTCGCAGTGCTCAACATCGAAGTGATTGTACGATATGTCCAAGTGCTCCAATGTGCGGTTAACTTTTATCGCTGCGAATAATTGAGGTCAGTAGGTACACATTTCGAACGTTTACGTGCGGCTCGCTCGCTTACCTTTTGACAGTGAAAAGACGGCACCTTCTCCCCCAACACCACCACCCAAAGAATTGTAAGAAATGTCAAGCACTTTGAGCGATTTGTTGGTTTCCAGAGAGGTGAAAAAAGCCGAACCCTGGAACCCGTTCAAATCCGTCCACGCCATCCCAAGTTCTTTTAGCGTGCACTTCTTTGTTCCGATTAAGCTCGCCAAACTCTGCGTTCCAACTGTTCCAATGGCGTTCTTGCTGATGTTGAGCTTGCTCAATGTTGCTTGGTGCTTAATGCCCTCGCAAAGAGTTTGGCACGCGTGTCCCTTGAAGACCCCGTTTTGATTCGAAAGGTCGAGCTCCATGAGAATCGACATTTTGAGGAAGTTGTTGAGGCTCCCCATTGCATTGAGTCCGACCAAGTTTTGAGAAATGTCAAGCACTTCTAGTTGGCAGTGACCAAAAACCAACGAGCTAAAGATGTGGGTTGCCGCCTCGCTACTCACGCGATTGAACCTCAAGGAGATCTGGTGCACTCCTGGCCGCAACCCTCCTTTCAGCGTCTCGGCAAACGCCTTCATGTAATCGCCGTCAAAACCGCGCCTTGTCAGGTCGATCTGCGCCGAGCGAAGCGAGTTTGTGTGCATTTTTAATGAAGCACGAGCAAACCAAGCGAGCCAAACGAATTGGGTTGGTTAGCTTAGTAGTGGTTGTAGCCAATATGTCTGTAGCCATTTCGCGCACTTCATCGCGAGTATTCTCGTCTTCCAAAAGGCTCGCTCGCTTCGCTCGCTCACCTCCGGCTCCACACCCCAAAGATGAGACACGAGAATCGGCTGTGGAACCGTGTACAGCTCGGCGCTCTTTACAAGATAAGCTTTCTGGGGAGATTCTTTGTGCTCCTTAAAGTTCCTGCAGAGTCGGTTGAACTCTTTGAGAGAAAAGCTCGCGAGGTGATCGTCGGTTTTTTTAATTTGGTCACTCGTGTAAGTCTTGGTTATGGCGTCCATCTCCTCGTCAATGTCGGACTCCTGCTCTTCGTCCGACAGGATCAGTTCGTTGTTGTCAATTTTGATTTTGAGCTGGGCAGCCTCGTAGTTCTCGAATGTTGGAACGACGTCGACCTCCATACCGTTGGATTTTTTGTACTGCGCCGAGCGAAGCGAGGCGCATTTTTAATGGAGCAGGGGGGAGGCGAGCGAGTCAAAAGAATTGAGTGGGTTAGTTCAGTAGTGGATGTGGGTGGCTGTAACCATTTCGCGGGATTCATCGCTCGAGTCTTCCTCAAAGCTCGCTCACCTGCTTGGAGAACAGAGAAACGTTCGCTCCAAGACCCCTGAAGTGCGACTTCATGAGAGAGTTGGTTTTAGACGGGTGTGCTTTCATCTTGTCGTCGAGCTTACGAAGGACAGCAGCCTTTAACTTGTGTCGATTTTTGTTTCGGGGGATTTTTGATTTCGGTTTGGGGTGGGGATTAGGATGGGGATGGAGGGAATCGGTTTCCGTGTTGATGGAGAGGAGGTGGGGTTTGGAGTGGGGATTAGGATGGGGATGGAGGGAATCGGTTTCCTTGGTGATGGAGAGGAGGTGGGGGGTTGACTGGGAAGAACTGATGATTGTGGTTGTTTCTGGATTACTTTTTCTATTTTTGTTATCAAAAATTGATACGGCCCGCAATTGGTCGATGACAATCTTTTCTTGTACATGCTTGTGGGTAGCGAGTGACTGATCGTGGAGGGCCTCCAAAACATTAGAGACACGGTGCATTTGCAATGCGGAGGACGACTGGATGTGCTTCATGTGCTTCGCGTGCTTCAACTCTATCATCTCTTTCGCAGTGAGATGCGATGATTTTTCTTTGATTTTGGCATTGTGAGCTGCTTCGTGCTTGATGATTTCATCATGGGTGAGGTCAATGCCCAAGCCAAAATTGTGGTGGTATGATTTATCGGAATGGTTGGGGATTTTTTTCAGGGAAGAGACTTGTTGTGGTTGTTGAGCTGAGGGTGAGTGATGGGCGGTGGCTAGAGGGGGTGGGTGATGGTCGAGGGCGGCGTAAGCATCAAGGTGCTTGGTGTCAATGTGTTTGATGGTGTGCTGATTTTTCTGCAGGGAGAATCTCCTCTCTTTTTCAGGCTCTGATGGAGCGGATAAGGAGGTGGGTTCCATGAAAATCACTTTGTTTTGGACTCTTTGAACTTGCAAGATCGCCTTCTAAATTTGTGCTTGTGTTACTGAGAGGTATCTAGAAGTTTGTGATGAGTTTGAACTGGAAAAATTCCATGGCAAAGTGGCAAAGTGGCAAAATTGACAAAAAATGATCCGAAGTTGACAAGGTGTTGACAAGTTGTGAACTTGTGATCTTCTGTTCTCCACACCTCCAGCACTTCAGGTGTTCAGTCAGTTCTAAATTATTCACACTTCATCACTTCATAGAGTTAAATTAAAATAAGACAAGAATAGAGACTCAGATAGTACATGTCGTTCACAACCCGAGTTTTAATAACCAATAATGAAGCACGATACGTTGATATTGACTATGATGTGGCAAATAATGCAGCTCGTCAACTTCAGATTTGGATCCGGGCATGTTTCATAATGTATGCTTTACGGGAGCGAAAGCTTGCAAATGCCGCAAAAACTATTCAGGCTTCCTGGCGTCTTAACAAGCAGTTTGAAATGCAAGAGGGAAATCTTGTAAAAATGTTGCTCATATAGATTATGGCGTTGGTTGCGTGATGGACTTGTGTTCAATTCAATTCTGCATGATCTACCAGTAATGCGGCTCGCAACCGCAAACGGTCCTCCTCATTAAAACCGATCCATTCCATGTATTCCTCAACTGACCCATAAATGTCCCTGATACCCTCGAGAGTCTCCCTCATGACTTGAGCAGGCGCGTCCAAGAACACGTCGGGGTCCAAATCACGTCTATAAATGATGTGTTAGAGAATAATTTTTGATTCGATTTGTTCAACCACTTACTGCTGCAACGCCCCAACCATCGCCTTCCTGTCGTCCATCTCCTTGTACACATTTTTGCTTTTTTCGTAGTCTCCCACGATTAATTCATCTTCAACCCCCAAGTATGAGAGCAAAATGGCGGTCAGTACCCCCGTTCTGTCCTTTCCCGCGGTGCAATATATAACCACCGGGTGTCTCTCAGGGTCCGCAATCGTCTCGAGAACATACCGAATTCCCCTGCGCGCCATTTGGAGGATCAAGTCGTTCAGGACCGGAAGCCCACCCTCGTTGATCGTGTCCATGATCACTGCTTTGGATTTTGTTCGGACCCGTTTTGACGCCAGTGCAGGCGACGTAAGCACAAGCCGTGCAACCGTGCGCTTCCGGATACGCTGGAGAGTGCCGACCAAATATTTTCGCTCGTCCATGATTGCAACGAAGTGGCGCTCATTTCCTCGAACGATTTCATTATCGTTTTTGTTTTTGTTGTTGTTGTTGCTGTTGCCATCGTCGTTGTCGTCGCTGTCTTCATCATCGTTATTATTGCTGAAAAACTTCTTGATTCGGTGGCGCTTGGATGGAGTTATTCGACTAATTTTATTTCCCTCGCCATCAACAAGCCACGCTCCGGAAGAACGCGTCCAAATCACTGAGTCGAACCCCTGGTAAATTAGGCCGTCTTTCAGGCTCTCATCTTCCTTTAGCTCTGTGACCGAGCGCAAATCAATCAGGGTTTTCACCTGCATATTTACTGAAAGCTCTCGTTTGTCCTCCTCAGTTGCATTGGATGGCATGCCTGAGCGGTAAAGAAGGCCTGGTTTGATTATGTTTGGTGCAACAGATGCTACATCGCGGACATTTTTTATCGCATCGAAAACATAAGGTGTATTGGAGGAGGAAGAGGAGGAAGAGGAAGAGGAGGAAGAAGAGAGGGAGGAATGGGAACCCTTTGAAAAGATTCTTATTGAACTTGGACCTTTTGGGACTTGAAGAGCGCTCGCCAACCCTACACAACCCAAAGCAACAAGCAAGAGGAAGAGAAATGTAATGGTAAACATTACCCAGAAAATTGGATAAAAGAAAGGTCACGTGAAGTGGTGTCAAGGGAAAAGATTTTTATTTTTGGTGCTTCCAGTGTTCCATTTTCTCTCCCTTACATCCCTTGCCCCATGAAATTTGCATTGATTCTCCTATTTGTGTTCACCACAACCATCTCGTTCCTCTTCACTAAAACGATCAAGCCATCGTTCCACACATTACAAAAATATAAACTCAAGCTCCAATCGACAACAACAGAAGAACCCTACCCTCAGATCGTGTCTCCGTTTGACAACACGAAGGAGGACATCCTTGACGAAACCAAGGAAACGTTTGACCTGACCTTGGAGAATGTTGAGCTTGTGCTGGACGAGATGCGACCCTATTTGCTTCAGGATGGTGGCAATGTCAATGTTGTTGAGATTGATGGTCCAGTTGTGCGGTTAGAGCTCGTAGGCGAGTGCGGAACGTGCCCTTCATCCACACAAACGATGAAAATGGGCCTTGAGAAGGGTTTGAAAGAGAAAATCCCAGAGATTCAGGAGGTCGTTCAAGTAATTCCGTCTGGGCCAGACCTAACCCAGAAAGAGGTCGATGTTGTGTTGGACAGTGTGCGACCGTTTTTGTCCGTAGCCGGGGGAACGATTGACTGCGTGGACATTGTTGGAGTCAACAGCGTGCAGCCGGTTGTCACACTGAACATGATGGGAGCGAGTGCCAGTCTCAACTCTGTCAAGCTTGAAATCATGCAGAGGATTCAGCGTCATTTCATGCAGCCTGGTTTGAAGGTTGATTGGAAGTCAGAGGAGGCAGACATGGAGTTTGATTAAAAAAATTGAAGGAAAATCATAGATAGGATAGGATAGGATTAGGATGGATTCAAAAACAGAGTGCCACAACAATTTAATTTTTAACGTTTACAATTTCCGTTTCAATCTCCATCTCATGCTCATTCTTCTTCTCCATCTCTTTTCCCCCGCTTCAACCTTTCGACCTCCTTCTTCATCTGGTACAACTGATGCTTCATACTAACAAGCGAGCCAAACGAAATTGAGGTGGAAGAATATTAGTTAAAGTAGTGGATGTAGCCGTCTGTAAATATTTCGCGGGATACATCGCGAGTAAATGCTCGTCTTTCTCAAAGCTTGCTCGCTTCGCTCACTCACCTAGAATTTTCATCCGCCAAACTCGAGTTTTCATCGACCAAACTGTTGTACTCGAAATCCGTTCCGTCGGCCTCCAATTGCTTCCGCCTTCGCTCTTCCGCTTCCGATTGCTCCTTCTCCTTCCCTGCCAGTATTCTAACTCCCACAACCCTCAAATATGCGGACCTTTTCCGCACTAGCCCCTGCATAATTTTTACAGCGAAAATTCTCATCTTTGTCGGCTCAATATACACCGGCTCGGCGTTCCTCAGCAGCTCCTCCTTCCTCGTTGTGTTCATTGCCAGCATATTTGATCTGTGCGTTCCCAGAACGCTGTCGCTGATTTCGCTCATGTCGCTCCTGGCAGAGTTGTAGGCAGTCGGCGGCCCTCGAGGAATTGTCCCAGTAAAGTTTGCGAGATCGCCCACGGTGTCGTCGCCGGGGAATTCCCCCCTTCCCCCGCTCGTGTTTCTCATGTCAACAGTGGGCGGTGGATCCGCTGTTAGGTTCAGCGTTGTGGCAGGCACGTTGTCGAACGCGTCTACAAAGGGGTTGAAGAAGCTGCCCTCTGAATTGTCCTCCTTGTCCTGCTTTTCTGTCATTTCCTGCTTCAAATCGTCAAAGTTGACGGTTGCCGCCAGGTTTGAGTTCGCACTAGGTGGCCTATCGTCGCTCTCGAACCCTGGCACAACCGTTCCGCGGGCAGTTTCCCCTCCAATTTTATCATAGTTTCCATTTCCCTCTTCAAGCTTCTTGCTCAGCTCTGGCTCAGGCTCCATTTTCATCCGCACCTTTCTTGGACTTGAACTGACCAGATGATCGTTGGGTGCCAGCACGCTGTCCTCTACCACAAGCCTAACCTCCTCCTCGTCACTCAGCCTTTTGTGCTTCATGAATATTTTCAAATTTCCCTCCTTCTCCTTCTCGTCCTTGTTTCTCTTTGCCTTTGCAAGCTGGCTGAGCGTAGCAGTCTGCGCACTGACCGCGCCCCCGTCATCTCCCACACCCAGCTCGAACATTTCCACTTGGCAATCCACGTCGATTGTTCTCGCTAGCGGGACGAGCTTGTGCTGCGCCGATCGAAAGTGGGTTAGTGTAGTAGTGGATGTAGCCGTCTGTAGCCGTTTCGCGGCTCACCTCCTCGACAGTGTCGTTCCCAAAATTCCTCTTATTGTCCTCAACAACTCCCTTGGCGTGCCTGCTAATCCCCATCTCTTCAATTCTTGCCATATCCATTTGTAGCATTAAATGGCGCTGTTCATCGATAAGCTCCTTCAAGTTGGAAATTTCGATTTTTTGGTTATCGACGACTGTTCGATTTCGCTCACCCATCGTGTGAACCTCCTCCTGGAGCAGCTGTTTTGTGGCCTCCAAGCTGGCTATCGAGTTTTTCAGCTGATCGATAATATCCTCCAACTTTATTCTCTCTGCCTTTTCTTCTTGCTCGAGCTTCTGCGCGATGATTTTTTCTCTTTTCAGGTTCATCAGGGCCTTCTCAATTTCTGCTCTTTGCTCGGGGTCAATCTCTGCGAAGTCTTTTGTGTTGTTCGTCGCGGGGTTGACACCACCACCGCCATTGTTTTCTCTCCCCTTTCTTTTCCTTCTTGATTTTGTTTTTGACTCTGGATTTGAAGTTGCTCTCCTCTCTTTCTCTGCTTCAGCAGCTTCAAGCTCGTCAAATTTGGTGCCCGCCCCGAAACGCACGGTTGTGGACGCGTTGCTCGGCGCCAGAGAAGCAGCTGAAACCCCAGCTCCGAGAGTTGGTGTGCTGGCGGAGGCCAGCATCATTGGTCCCCGTGCGAATTCCCCATCAACACCGAGCGACTTGCTCTTCAACCAACTCAAACCACCCACCATGCTCTCTAAAGTATCATTCCTTAGTTCGTACTCTGCGGGATCTACCCTGCCGCAGCCAGCAACCTCCCACTCCATGCTCAAAGCCCAGGGCTCGCTGTTTACGTACATGCTGTTGAAGCCTCCCAGCAGCACCGCATACCTACCCCCATCGCGCTCCACTACGGGGCTCAGCCCCACATTGCTGAGCACGGCCGCAGGAGGCTCGCTCGGTCCTAGCAAATTTGCCGTGCCGTACTCGCTACTCACGGCCAGCGTTGCGTCGTATCTCGCGTTCGGGTAGCTGTGCCCGGACCTGATGAGCTTCCAAGTCTTGGTCACAAAGTCGAACGACGACACCTCGTGAGAGTAGACCACGTGTCCATCTCGAACGCCGCCCGTCTTCCTGACTTTCTTCGCAGCACTCCCATCGTGCTTTCCACTCCGGCACGCTCCGCCAAACACGATCAAGCTGTTCTCGTTCGGGCTGGCCACGTGATTCAAGTCAAAACTGCGCCGAGTGAAGAAGGTGCGAAAGGGTTAGTAGTGGCTCTTATTCTCGTCTGTACACTACTTGTGACTAGCTCGCTTCGCTCGCTGGCTCGTATGCTCGTCTTCCAAAAGGCTCGCTCGCTTCGCTCGCTCACTCACCTGAAGGCAGAAGCGCAAACTGCGCTGTGGCCAAACCGCGGAGCCGGCTCCTTCCCTATCCAATTGCTAACGAGCGTCCAGGTAAACTCCTCAGTGTCCAACACCGCAATGTCGTTCAGCAGCTCCCCGTCCCCCGTGCATCCTCCAAACACAGCAATTTGGTTTTGACTGAGCCTGGTTGCGGAGTGCCCATACCGAGGTGCCGGGGGGTTGCCCTGCGCAAGTTGGGTTAGGGTTTGGTTTGAGGTAAGAGGTAAGTTTTGTAGTCAGTCAGTGGTACTCCCTCCACTCCACTCCACTCCACTCCACTCCACTCCACTCCACTCCACTCCACTCCACTCCACTCCACTCCACTCCACTCCACTCCACTCCACTCCACTCCACTCCACTCCACTCCACGTACTCACCTTCGCCGCAGCTCTGTGCCACACCGCCATTCTCGAAGCAGCCGACACCCCCCCCGTTCCTTCCAAGTCGCTCACCCTCACCCAGTAAAGGGCGTTGGAGGGCTGCTTTCGCCCGGAGGGAGCGCCGCCGAACAGCAGCACTGCAGGATTCATTTCGTGCATTGCGACGGTCGTCGTGTGGTATTTTCGAGGTAGGGGGGACAGTTTTGAGGGGATCATTTTCCAGCTCAGGGGGGAGACGGAGACGTCCAGAGCCCAGCAGTCGTCCAAGCAGGTGCGAGGGGGGCGGGACGACGAGAGGATCGTTTTTTCTACAAATTGTTTCTGCCTCTTGAAGGCTTCATTGGGGTCGCCCTCGTTCAAGTAAAAGTCGTCGGAATTTTGTTGGCCATCTGGGTTTGGCTGCATTGCAGATTCGCCCCCGTGGATGTAGATAGTAGAGCCGAAGGTGAATGAGGCGGCATGCATGCGTGGAGGAGGGAGAGCGGAGGGGGAGAAAGGTCTTTTGCGGATAGGGGATTTTGGGGCTGTATTCACTGTAAATATAGTTGTTGTTGTTATCGATGCGGCAGGAAGCAAATCATCTCCAGTGCCATCACATTTGGGCTGAGACCAAGTTTTCTTCTTTAGGTTAAACACGACGGTTGTGTTGACCCGATTCGAGCGCTCCATCCCACCAATCATATAGCAATTTTCGCCAACTATGTGGGAGGAGTGACCATAACGACCCGGTGGTTTCCAGCCTTGGTTCTCAATTTCGCCCCATCGGAGAATATTTTGATAGTCTACTTTTCCTTCATCCCCAGAAGAGCTGGATTCGTGGTTCGAGTCCATAATGATGTTTGAAAATAAACTTTTTTATTTGTTTAAAAATTAAACGACGTTTTGTGTGTAATACTACGACGTTAGTTCAAAGACAATCATTACAAATCCAAAGAGTTTGAAGTAACTAAATACGCGGTGTGCGGTTTTGTCTCGCCCGACAAACCGTTTTCTTAGAACACACGTTAAAGCATTTCCTAGTTCATCTAAACACTAAAAAATGGAGGAGTTTGAAGATCTCGTTCCACAGCCTGACGAAGACGGACGTATGGAACTCACGTACCGAGCCTGGATTGAAGTCGACGATGTAGTTTTTACTATGGCACGAACACTTATATATTTGGATATATCGTTCAACAGTATCACTTTCATTCCCGAAGAACTTGGGGACTTGTACCAGTTGAAGCTATTCAATTGCAGTTGCAACCAGATAGATGCACTTCCCAATACGTTGGGAAGATTAATAAAGCTCCAAACCTTGAAGGC
>Ga0302114_10001930_pt1 | contig 13519 bp, 16 predicted proteins | sample AG5_Surface_MG_FD_203107 | JGI IMG/M metagenome (GOLD analysis project Ga0302114, IMG submission 203107) | Marine microbial communities from Western Arctic Ocean, Canada - AG5_Surface | ecosystem: Environmental > Aquatic > Marine > Oceanic | place: Canada: Western Arctic Ocean | collected...
AGGTACGGCAGCCCATGAGCTGCTTTCCACCATGGATGAGTCGTATTTGATCAGGGGGAGTTCCATCCTTGGCCTGGATTTTTCTTTTCACGTTGTCGATTGTGTCGTCAGGCAGGACGTCAAGAGTGATTTTTCTGCCAGTCAACGTCTTAAAGTAGATTTGCATCATTCCAAGAGGAGGAGGAGGAGGAGGAGGAGGAAGCACTGTAGAAACTGATTGAGGAGGTTCTGGGGGCCCATTCAGTGAAGAAATTCGGATAGTCTGCTCGTCAACTTTTGCAGTAGCCTCCAGCACTTCCGCGGCACTAAAAACATGAACGTCTTTCTCTCCGAGCCCGTTGTCTCTGTCGACCACAAACAGGCTGTACCGGGTGCCCGAATGAAGCTTCGTGACGCCGTGGAGGATGCTCGCATCGTGAGCTGTCATCGTTCCGGGTTTGCGTTTCGGGACTGACAATTGACCCGCTCCAGTTACGAAGCAGAGATTACCGCCGTCGTAGTCCTTGTCATCGTTGAGGGCGATTTGGACAGTCTTAGATGCGTAGCCACCATCCACATGGAAGGCGATACATCCCGGAGAAGGACCGGACGTTCGACGAAGAGCAATTTTGGCGTTCCAATGGTGGAGGGCAACCAAATTATCATACACTCCTCCGGCTCCAGCAGTTCCAAGAACAACAAGAAAAGCCGCCTTATCCAACACGATTTTGAAATCGCCACCTTGGGCCGCCTTGTAAGCCGCTGCGTCGTCCATGAATTCAATCAACCTCGTGCAATCTACTTTGGGGAGATGCTCGGTTTCTTCACATTCGAAGTTGAGAGTGCTCGACGCATTTTTGAGTCTTTGCTCAGTAAAAAGTAAATCAACGGTTGGATCAGGAGCGACTGCTCGCTCTTCCTTGTTGAGCAGCAGCCAGATATTCAGTGGGCTATCTCCTACTGAATCAAAGGTGGAAATCATTCCTCGGAGTTGGGGGACAACGTGAAGGGTGGATTCCATCGTGATGTTGCTGTAGTCGGACAAGGTACGGCAGCCCATGAGCTGCTTTCCACCATGGATGAGTCGTATTTGATCAGGGGGAGTTCCATCCTTGGCCTGGATTTTTCTTTTCACGTTGTCGATTGTGTCGTCAGGCAGGACTTCAAGAGTGATGATCTTGCCATTTACCCCCTTAACGAAGATTTGCATCGTTGACATGTGTTCGAAATTTGGAGGAAATTGGAAATGACGAGAGTTTTTGGAAGGTGCCACTCGATAATGTCCAAATTTATGGCACAAGCCAGCAAGCCCGAATCCAAGGCAAAAATCAGGAAGGAACCGGCAGAACCCTCCTGGCACTCTTTACGATTTCAGGATGCTGAAGATCAACACGAAAAATGGCAACTTAGTTTACGGTTTGTAATGCAGTATGATCTTTTCAAGTTAAGCTTCAGCCTCCTCTTCACTTTCGTGTTGTTGGTTTACGTTACTCGTAATGCCACTCTCATGTCCTTATCACTTACGTACTCTAAGGCCATCAGTGACTACTACAACCCCACCCACCACACCCAAGGGGAGTTCTTTTACACACCTCCCCCAGCCCGAGCTCGAGTCAAACAAAGCAAGTTGAAGAAACCTCCCCCCTTCCCCTTCTCCCCCTACACCCACCACAGTCCCGAATTTGGATGTCCCTTCATTCTTACCCACGATTCGTAGAATATGGATTGCAAATACAGGCAGCTTTATAAACAGTCTTTGTTTAAAAGTCAAAAACTTTTGGGATTCTCGCCCGCTTCCCTCCCGCTCCCGCTCCCGATCCAGTTTCCGCTCCAACTCCTGCTCCCGCCTCTCTTTCCGCCACCCTTTTTACCCCTGTGATTCCCTTCTCCTTATCCTTTTCCTTCGCCTGTCGTTGTGTCTCAGCAAGCTGCGCTTCAAGCTCTTTCTGCTGTTGCTGCTGCTTTTGTTTTAATACTAACATTTGATTTTCGTGCTGCGCCGAGCGAAGCGAGCGAGCCAAACGAATTGGGTGGGTTAGCTTAGTAGTGGATGTAGCCATAATGTCTGCAGCCATTTTGCGCACTTCATCGCGAGTATGCTCGTCTTCCAAACGGCTCGCTCACCTGCTCTTGCATAGCCTGAAATTGTGTGCTGAAGGCTAATTGTTTCCTCTTCATTTCGGCAATTGTCTGAGGGCTCACTCCGGCCGCAACGGGTGTGACAGTAATATTTCCCGTTGCTGCTGCTGCTGCTGCTGCTGCTGCTGCTCCTCCTGTGTCCACCGAAATCTGTGTTTGTGATTGTGATGGTTGTTGATGTTGTTGTAGCTGCTGCAGTTGCTGCTGCTGCTGTTGTTGTTGCTGCTGCTGCTGCAAATGTAATTGCTGCTGCTGCTGCTGCACTTGTTGCGTCACCCCCACAGTTTGTTGAGGTTGCCGAATCATCTGTATCCGCTTGACAAGAAAGCAAAACTCTTTCCTTGCGTCGCAATCGGTTTGCTCGACCTTTTCCTCTGTCCCGGCCTTTGCTACCCCAGTCACAGCCTCACCCCCACCTTCACCTTCACCTTCACCCCCACCCCCAAACCCACCACAAGTTTTAAAGTCGAAACTATTCTCCGCGCTGCTCACGGGAGAAGCGTCGAGCGCCGTCTGGGCGATCTTCGCGTGATTCATGTTCGGCTGTTCGTTCAAACCGCCCGGAGGCCACAGCTCGTCGGGGTCCATCGCGAACTCCGAGTGGACGAGCTCCTCCTTCTCGAAAATAAAAAAATCGACACCCTTCAAATCCGGCTCGAGGGGGTCGGGTGTTATGCCGAGGGCAGAGTTGGGTGTGAGAGGTTCCAGCACGGAGGTCGAATTGCGGGTGGAGGGGGAGGGGGAGGGGGAGGGGGAGGGGGGAAAGGCGGCAGCTGGCGCTGCAGGGATGCAGAGAAGCACCGGTTCGGGGTTCTCCTTTTTGCGCCTCTCTTTCTCGACAAGATCCGCTACGAGGGCCGCGTTCATGTAGTCCGGGTAGAGCTTCCCCATCCTGTTACAGCAGTTGACGCAAACCCACGACTGAGTTGGGGAGTAATGTTAATATTATTTTGTTGTTTCACTCTCACTCTCGCTCTCAATCCACACACTCACCTCAAGCAGTTCGCCGGTTGTTTTGGTGACCCTCAAGCACCCGCCGTGAAACCAACCGTCGCACTCGTCACAATTCAGCATGAAGCTCCCGTCGCTTGGTCCCCCGCACAAGCAGTACCTCTTGCCCTCGTCCTCGATCGTGTTGACGAGCTGCAGGGTTTGGGGAATCTTCATCGGGATCTGTTTGCCGACTTGGGCGTGCTGCTGCAGCAGGCCAATGTCGTAGCCTCGCATCTCACCGGGAACTGCCATGAGGGCCTTCCGAGCCTTCTTGATGAAGGAGGTTGTGCGGAGGAAGAAGTTCTTGCAAATGCGGAGTCCGCGGTCGTCGACCCAGTCGATAAGCTCTCCTTTCTCCACAATCTCCCTCAACTCCTCCGCGTGAGGCTTCCTCGCAACCACCCCCATCGTGTAGTAGCACCACGCTAGCTGTTTGAACATGTTGATGATCAGCTGCGTCTCGTCCAAATGCAATATTTTTAGGCTCTTTGCTTTCGCGATCATGCTGACCATCGCGTTGGAGAGCTTCACGCGCTTGGAGGAGGGCTTGGCAAGGTGGGAAGCCTCGTCAGAGATTGGCATCATTATAGTGTAAAGCACGCAAGTTGCGAACTCCTTGAGCTGCGGAGTGTAGCTCTCTTCGGCCACAACCTGCTCCTCCATTCTGATTTTCTCGACAATCGCCTGCTGCAGCTTGTTGTTGCTGTTGATGGCGACCTGCTTCGCCCTATCAATTTTGACCTTGGCCTGGGTTGCCGAGTGCTTGTTGAAGTCCCCGAGGGCAGGAGGCTTTTTCGATTTCTGCGCCGAGCGAAGAAGGTGCGAAGGGGTTAGTAGTGGCTCGTATAACTGCTGTCTGTACAGTAGTTGTGACTAGCTCGCTTCGCTCGCTGACTTCGCTCGCTGGCTCGTATTCTCGTCTTCCTCAAGGTTCGCTCGCTTCGCTCGCTCACCTCCAATATCAAAGCGTTCACGTCAACCATTCTTGCTTCAGGGGGGACCACGTGTTGTGGTTTGGAAACTGGTACGGGAGCGGTTACCGGGGAGAGAACCGGAACAGGAGCAGAGACTGGAGCAGAAACTGGAGCTGAAGAATCAGAGGCTGAAAGCTGTTTAGCGCTCTCGGCCACCATCCTCACCTCCATCGAGGATGCGACGGGACTCGCCGCCGCTGACACTGGCGCATTTACGTCGTAGCCAAATTCGTCGGCGGCACGCAGGCCAACTTCAATCTCGACCAAGATTCGCAGCGGGTGGCCCCAAACCAAAGTTTCCCATTTTTCGATTGCGTGTTGCAGCTCGAGATTCTTCTTCGACAGCTCCTTCTCCTCTTTCTTCTCCCTCCTCTGCACCTTGGTGATCATGATCCCCCGCTGCTTGTTTAGCTCCCGGTCGTTCTGCCACTTCGTCACCATCGTCATTCCGTTCGTGATGCACTCGGTGAACATTTTCTTGCAGCTGCATCGGAGGCAAACATACTTGTCGAACTTTTCAGCCTGCGCCCACGAATACGAATACGAATTGAGTGGAAGGTGTTAGTTGCAGCACCATACACTAGTTGTGACTAGTTCGCTTCGCTCGGAGCTCGCTCACTCACCTGCGCCTCGCTAACATTGATGCACGGACCGTGAAACCAATCCTCGCACTGGTCGCACCCGATCATAAATCCATCGTAGGGACTCCTGCAGATGCAGTACCCACAGCTGACCTGCTTGATAGTGGCTAGGTCCTCGTCGACATTGACGCAGAAGGTAGCTTCGGACGCTTGCAGAGCCTTGAGCTCGGCGATGTTCGAGGCGGAGGAGGCGCCCGCCTCGGAGTTAATTTGCCGAACGCGGATAACCCAGGCCTTGGCGACTTTTAGGTCAAGCCGGAGGCGATCTAGCTGGGGGGAGGTGCAGGATAGCTGCGCGAAAAATAATGAATGTAAATATAACTCTGGACAATGTGCACTGAACTACACCACAACACAAGTCTCCTCACCTTGTCGCCCTCCGATATTATCGACCTCGTTGCGCTCTCTCCGGCCTTCTTCGTCCCCCCGAGAACACTGTTCGCAACCCTCAACCACGCCTCCACCTTGTCCAGCTCAACCTTGATCCGCTTCCTTAGCAGCAAATCCGACGGAAACGTCGATCCTAGCTCGGAGATTTCTCGCAGCGACTCAATGTCGAGCTTCGTGGGCGACGCGAAGTAGCTCTCGCTCTTTGCGAACCACGTGGAGTAGGCTATTCTGTACCTCAGGAACACCCTGAACTCGTCGAGCCAGATTTTGACGATCTTCACCCAGGGGCGTGTGAATTTCAGCTTTGTGTTTTCGTCAGGCTGAGGTTCAATATTTTTATCAGCATTCCCAATTCCAATTCCATTCCCATTCCCATTCCCGTCGCCATCCTCATCCTCTTCATCGCTCTCGAATAGCTCCTCCCCCCCCATATTCCAGTAAAGCTCCATGCCACGCTCGTATACCTCGTCGACCTCCTGAAAATTGCAGTCGTACAACAGCTCCTCCTTGAGCGCAACAACGCCCCTAGCCTCCTTCACCCATTCAACCGCCGTCTTAAAGTCCCGACCAATTTCCTCCTCGACGGTCATAACCTCAACAGCTGCCGCTTCCTTGTTGAAGGTGTTGAGGGAAGCGTAGAATTCATTTGTCTCGTCGTCCTGCGCCGCCATTATTTTTGTGCATGAAAGTGTTAAAATTAATGTAATGTAATGTTGTGATGTTTTGTAGTGGCTAAGAAATGCTTCTCATCTCACCTCCTCCTCCCCATCGGAAAAAAACCTGTCAAGCCCAGACAACGCAACTAAACTCTCAACAATTGACTCCCTCGGCTCCCTCAGAAACTCCAACGCGTTGTCGCTCGCGTTCTTCAGTGTTGACTGAGCCTGGGACTTCCAGAGGGTAAGCCTGGACTGTTGTTTTTTTAGCCTCGTCAGTGAGGGCGTGAGGTCGATGGGGAAAGATTCTGAGGCAATTATGAGCGTTTGCATTGTGGTGAATGGAGGTTTGTTTTTTGAGGAAGATTTTGATTTCGTGTCGTTTGCGCTGGAGCGGCCGCGACTTGCTGTGGCCATTCCACCTCCTTCCTCCTCCTCCGAGGGGCAAACAACATCAATCTGGGCAGCGTTTGTTATGTTATGTTATGTTAGTTATGTTATGTTAGCTCTAGGCAAACGAAAAAGGATTTGTTTTTGTCCAGAATCAGGGTCATTTGCACGAAAAAAAGGCGAATCACTAAATCGGCCGTAACTCCAACGTACGGAGGTCTTGGCTCGTTCGACCAAGCGAATCATTTTGTTCGAGGGCGTTGATTTTCAGGGACGGTCCAAGATCACGGTCATGTGCACGTCAACGTAAAAACTAAAAAACGTCTTAAACACTCTCACCTTCGCCCTCCACGCATTCAACGTCTCCATCAATGACTTCAGCTCGGCGGCCTCCCGCAGCTCGACCTTGTTTTTCCGGGTCTGCGACAGTGCTTTGGAGATTTTTTCAATAGTTATCGGGAGGATTGAAGGCTCTCCTTTGGCACTCGGATTCAAATCAGGATTCGAATTTTCATCGCCATCGACGTCCATCTTATCGCCCCCTTCCCCTTCTATCGTCTCCTCGTCCACCTCCACCTCCATCTCCTCCTCATCCTTTCCCTTTTTCGACTTCTTCTTCTTCCCCCCCCCTCCCCCCTTCTTTTTCTTCTTCCCCTTGCCAGTAATGCATCCCGAATATCTCAACTGTGAAAAAAGTTGAGTAGGTGTTTGGTGTTGCTGGCTCGCTTCGCTCACAGTATTTCTCCCTCTCACCTCCTCTTCCTCATCATCATTGTTGTCGTCGTTTCCGCCCCCCTTTCCTTCGGCAACCGCCCTGTACTCCTCCCGAACTTTCTCGAGCTCCTCTTTCTCCCTCGAAACCTCAATCTTACACGCGTTCAGCAGCGGCGTCTGGGTGATCAGCCACCCCAGGCACGCAACGAGAACCTTGGCCAGCTCCCTGATCTCGCCAGTCAGGTCACAGGGGATGGTCGCCGCGGTTGTGAGCAAGGATAAGAAATCATCAATGTTGGCACGCTTTCTCCCGCTCTTCTCGCTGGCACGGTCACTGTTGCTGAGGAGTTTCAACAAACCACGAGAGTGAGAGTGAGAGTGAGAGTAAGAGTGAGAGTGAGAGTGAGAGTGAGAGTGGGTTAGGAACAAGTTCCAATTAAGTTAGCAGAGAAGGCGAGCGGATACGGAATGAATCTCACCTGCTATTGGCAATTTCCCTGTACTTCGACGTCCACTCGTCGCAAGTTTGAACTATTGTGTTGAGGCGAAATTCCTCGTCCAACACCCAGGAGGATTTCTCGCTGGAGGAGTTGAGGGGAAGGTTCTCGCGGAGAGCCTTGGCTGAGCGGATGTGCCGCTTCAGTTGGGGGAGGGTTGGGAGAGTTTTATCCTTGTCTGGGTTGGGGTTGGGGTTGGATTCGGGATTGGATTCGAGACCAGAGAGAGAATCTTGAACCTCCTCCGTCCACTCCAACCCACTAACTTCGCCCAAGAGCATGTAGTACTCATCCATGTGAACCTGGATCTTCCCACCAGTGTCCAGCAGCGCACAGAGCTCTGCCCTCTTGGTTAAATTTCCATCGTCGTCCCTTTCCTCGGCCGGAGAGTTCAGTAACGCCTGCAAATTTCAGTGATTAAGTTATTAAGTTAGTCAGTTAGGGTGAGTGAAACGATGTGCAGTCGTTAGTAGCTCTCTCGCTCGGCTCGCTCACCTCCCTCACCACCCTCATCCACGCAAACGTAGTCGACACGTTTTCCTGCTGGGATAGTTTCTTGGGCGGGGGAGGCACGCACTTGACCACCTTCGCGACCCAATCGTCGACATGCTGAATCTTGTTCTTGAGCTTCGTCATCAAGTCGTTGTTGTTGACCTGTAAATCCTGCCCCATGAGGTAGAGAGAAGACAGCTCGTCGAACTGAACCTTCTGCCTGACGGCAAGGGAGGCCTGGGAGCGCCATTTCTCGGCACGCTCCACGCAGGCGACGAGAATTTTGGACGAGGGAACGACCAGGCCGGTTCTCTGGTGCTCCTTGACGAGCATCTGGAGCTGGGGAAGAGTGAGCAGAACTTCCTTGTTGGTAACGTTGTCGTTGGTGAGGGTGAGCTTCTGCCAAGCAGCAATCTGCGCCGAGCGAAGAGACGATTTTTAATGGAGCAGGGGGTAGCGAGTGAGTGAGCAACAAGAATGTAAATCGTAAATGAGTGGAATAACGATAGTTAAAATGTAGCCTCACCTTCCCGGTGGCAACCTTGCACCGCGACACGCGGGACAGGAGCCGAGTGTGGGACTTAAGACGAACGGGAAGCTTGGAACCTTCCTGCAGCAAGGCCTCCGCGTCAACAAGCGTCGGTTGAGATGTTTGCCCATTGTTGCTGCTGCTGCTGCTGCTGTAGCTGTTGTTTTCATCTCGAGTTGTTTTCCTCGAACTTGTTCTATCTTTGTCTCTGTCTCTGTCACCCTCTCTGTCACCCCCTCCACCACCGTTCTCCCTCTCCCTTTCCCTCTCCTTCTCTTTTTCCCTCTCCTTCTCTTTTTCCTTCTCCTTCTCCTTCTTCTTGCCTTCTGCGCCGAGTGAGGCGAGGAGCATTTTTAACGAAGAATGAGAGCAGTGAGTATGGAGGTTTTAGACGCTCAAATTTGGACACGGTGGCGGATTCGGCCAGGCGCATCTTTTTGCGCGAGGGGGTTGTTCAGGGACGGTCCAGATCAGGGTCATGTGCGAAGCTCCGCATGAATAGAAATTTCGCAAAGAGTTTTTTCGCACTTTTCTGTCACAAGGCGAGCGAAGCGAGCCAGCAACACCATGAGCCAGCAACACTATACACTATTTTAGACTAGCTCGCTTCGCTCGCCGCTCGCCAGCAACACCATACACTAGTTGTGTCTAACTCGCTTCGCTCGCTCACCTTCTTCCTTGGCCTCGACGATTCCCATGAGCCTGTCATGCTTCGCTTCCCATACCTCGCAAACTTGCACAACGCTCCTCAGGTACTCCGCCTCCTCAACCTCGACACTCAGCGCCTCCCCCCCCTTCAACAGGGACTGGAGGGACGCGAGGGTGACACCTTCGAAGTGGACCGTGTCAGAGGAGGAGGAGGTGGACAGGCGGGAGCCCCGGCTCAAGCCGTCCCGGACGGAGGCCAGGTAAGTTCGAGCAAGGGAGACGGTTTGAACGAGCCGCCGAAGCACAGCTTGGAGGTGGTCGTTCCAGTCTTCGCCAGGTTGCGGCTCGGGGTTGGGGAGGAGGGCGGCTTGGCTCAGAAGATTGAGGATGGAGGAGAGGGTTGGTCGTGCAGTATCATTTGTTGAGTTGGGTTTGTTGTTGGAGTCGGAATTGGAATTAGAACTGGAACTGAGGTTTTTCTTGCTCCTGCCAGAGCTGCCGCTGGGGGGCTGGGAGGCCACGAAAAGGTTGTGGAGGATGACGCTCCCGTCGTTGAGGATCGAGAGCCACCTCGCCTTCATCTCGGTCTTGTCGCCGCCACGCGAGCGACCAGCGCCGTACTTCTCCTCCGAGTCGCTGTCGTCGTCGTCGTCGTTGTCTTTGTCTTTGTCGTCTTTGTCGTCGTCGTCGTCGTCCTCATCGGACATGGACGAGGATTTTGCAATAAACTTGGCAACGGCAGCAACAGCATCTTCCTCGCCGCAAGCGACGGACATTTTTATACTGCCGCCTTGTTCTTGCTTCTGCAGTTTGTTGTTTGAGACGTTCCTGCAAATTGGCATTTGCGCCGCATACACAGTCTCATCGTTGTAGCTCCCGGCGATCTTCACGTCGCCCGACCCCCTAACACCACTTCCCTGCGGCGGGCGCTCAAAGAGCTGCTTCCAGGTTAAAAGTGAGTGGGAAACGGTTTTTGATTTGCGGGTGAGAATCGTTCGGGAGGCGACCTCTCGCCCCAGGGAAATGGTCGAGAGGAGGGTGAAGATTGCGGAATTAGGGTTGGTTTTGTGCTGTGCGAGGGAGGGAGGTGTGGGTGAGTGCGGAAAAGTGCAAGTTGGCTGCAGTGAGTGAATGAGCGAGACAAAAATATAATTACAATGCACTCTACTCACTTCAGACAAATATTTCAACGCATACTCGTCCTCTTCTGAGCCAACTATCCCGCCCGCTCCTTCCTCCTCCCCAGGATTCACATTCCACGAAAAGGGCATGTCCTCCTTGTGGAAAATATGGCTCTTGTCATAGTCCGTTGTCTGGACGGTCAAGTTTCGGGTGAAGAGAAGAAAATCGCTGACTTTTTTGCCCGAGTTGCTGCTGCCATGCCAAACAACGTTGGCTTGATTGGCGTCAGACTCGTCGTCGTAGCGGGTGTTCGATGCCGCAAGGTTTGAGGCGAGGGTTTTGTGAGTGAGGGAAGTTTTTTGGAAGTTCAACTCAATTTTAATGTTTTCGGCTTCGGCTTCGGCTTCAGTGACTTTTGACATGGTGTTGGAGTTGGAATTGGAATTGAGGGTGGAATTGGGGATATTCTCTACACCGTCATGAGAGTAGTTTAGGAGAGCGTTGATATTTTTGAGAGGCTGGCTCTTGGGAGGAGTGGGAGGAGGAGGGGGGGGAGGAGAAGAATTTTTCGAATTCGAGCCTTTTTTGTACGAGCGCATTCCTGCTCGGGGACCGAGAGGCTCAGGCTTCCCCCGCTTGGTAGTTCGGACAGGATTTTTTTGGACCACGTTGGGAAGGTTTGTCACTTGGTGGGAGGCACCAATCCGAGGCTTGATATGAATTTGGTGCATTTTTATGTTGTGTGACAGGACTAAATCGATCGATGGACACCCCAAAATATATGGCAGATGGATGGGGATACTTGGATGGTGGCTGGTATTGATATTTTTCTCTTCTAGGTTCGCACGTAATTTCTCAATAATGCAAAAGAGATCGCTTTTAATTTTTTTCTCCCTCTTAGCGTGGTAAGGTTCAGCAATTTAGCACTTTAGAGTTGATGGCGGAAAATGTACAAGTGGCAGCTGCTAAATCAGAGGTAGCTCAAACTCTTCCACCGGCCGTTGCAATGCCAAACCCATTGCCAAGCCCATTGCCAACCCCTCCTCCAATTGATGCTTCTTTGATGGGCGCTCTCTCCAAGCTCACAATGCAAAAGACTGCGTCTTTGAAGAATTCTGATAGGCTAAAGATCATCCAAGGCGACTCGACTTCCCATCTGAGCTCGATGAAGGAGTTCAAGGACATGGGGCTGCCGGAGCATCTGTTGAAGGGGGTTTACGGCATGGGCTTCACAAAACCATCTGCCATTCAGGAACAGGCCTTGCCGCGCGTTCTCCACGACCCTCCCCTGAACCTGATAGCGCAGGCGCAATCAGGCTCTGGGAAGACGGCCGCATTTGTGCTTGGGATGCTTTACAGGTGAGCAAGTGAAGCGAGCGAGCCTTACAACAGAAGGGTGCAAAGCTCCGTGCGAAATTGCCATACATGGCTACATTTTCTACTAAACTGAACTAACCTATTCAACTATTTTTTGCTCGCTCGTTGTCTCTCATGCTTCGTCAAACTCGGCGCAGGGTTCAGATCGACACTCCTGCCACCACCCAGGCCGTGTGCGTGAGTCCCACACGGGAGCTGTGCGTTCAGATCGTATCCGAGTGTTTGGTGCCAATGAGCTCGTTCATCACGGGTTTGAAGACAAGGATGGGGTTGGCAAAGGAGGTGAGCGAGCTAGCGAAGCGAGCGAGTTTTGATGAAGACGAGCATACGCGATACTCGCGACGAATCACGCGAAATTGCTACAGACATTACATTATATACTATGGCTAACATCCACTACTAAACTAACATTAATCCACTCAATTCTTTCGACTCGTTTTGCTCTTGCTTCATTTCTTGCTTCATGAATAATGCGCCCGCTCGCTTCGCTTGGCGCAGCGAATTCCCAGGGGGCAGGGAGTGGATGCTCACATTGTTGTTGGGACGCCGGGTAAAGTTTTGGAGTGGATTGGGAAGGGCGCGCTGGACGCTAGACAAGTCAAGGTGTTCGTCTTAGACGAGGCAGACGAGATGTGCAACGAGAATGGCATGAGGTAAGGAGTGAGCAACTTCTTTGTAAAATTTTGGGGGTTTTGGCTTGTTTGTTTTTTTATCTCTAACCCCAATTTCCCCAATTCCTAATCCCACCCAATCGTATCCAACATATAATTTTCCAGGCTCAAGACCATGGAAATCAAGTCGAAGATGCCCCCTACCGTTCAGTCTCTTTTCTTCAGCGCAACATTCCCGCAGGAAGTGTTACAGTACGCTATCAGCTTGTCCGGAAATTGCGATCGGATCTTGATTGACAGCGACGAGCAGCTGGTCCTGGAGGAGATCAAGCAAATCTGGGTGGACACCGAGCAATACGTTGGAGGAAAGTTAATGTTTTTGCAAAACATCTACAGGTGAGTTTGAGTTGAAATCAACTAGTTTGATAATGAATTTTGATTTTGATTTTTTTTTAGTTGAGCTCCAACTAACTACCTCGCTCAACGGAATGCAACGCAGCTTCCTCACCATTGGGCAATCCATCGTTTTTGTGGAAACCAAAGCCGGGTGCAACCAGGTGGCCAACACGCTCAACGCGGTGGGCTACAACTGTGCGGCCCTGCACAGCGACTTGGAGGCTCACGAAAGGGACGCACTGATGAGAGCGTTCAGAGAAGGAGCTTGCAAAGTGCTCATCACCACCAACGTCTTGGCTAGGGGCGTTGACGTGAATAACGTATGTATGGTTGTGAATTACGACATGCCCACGAGCAAGGACTTGAGCACAGGCATGTTCGTGCCAGATTGCCAGAGCTACTTACACAGAATCGGGAGGACGGGAAGATTCGGGAGGAAGGGAACGGCCATCAACTTGGTGCAGGATATGCGATCAAAACAAATATTAGCGGCTATCGAGAATCATTTTTTGCCGGGAAGGGAGATGATACAACAGGCAGCGGCGGACGACATCGAAGGATTGTGCGAGCTAATTCAAATTGAATAAGGAATGTAAACGTGGATTTGGTGGCGTCGTATTCGATATTGCTTTAATTAAAAATACAAGCTGTAATTGCTATGATATTAACCATTGCTTGCTCCTGGGCTGCTCTTCGCCACGGCAGACCGGGTCGACCCGAGCGACAGCCGACGACCCCGCGTTGTTTTCTGCGTTCATTGACCTCAGTCGAAGATCCATGGCAAAGTTCTCCCCGCCCTTGATACGAGTTGAATTTGGATTTGGATTTGGATTTGTGGATATTCCCTGCCTCTGCTTGAACGATTTCGTGAGGCCGTTTCTCGCCCTCTGCATGACCGCCTCGCTGAGGTTTAGCTTCGTGCCCGCGCTCATGTCAGCGTCCTGAAGCCGCACCTTGAAAACGCTCCGCAC
>Ga0302114_10001932_pt1 | contig 13516 bp, 21 predicted proteins | sample AG5_Surface_MG_FD_203107 | JGI IMG/M metagenome (GOLD analysis project Ga0302114, IMG submission 203107) | Marine microbial communities from Western Arctic Ocean, Canada - AG5_Surface | ecosystem: Environmental > Aquatic > Marine > Oceanic | place: Canada: Western Arctic Ocean | collected...
AGGCGGTGAGGGCCACGAGGAAGGCGCCCAAGGCGGTGTACGTCGAGGAGGAGGAGGAAGTGGACGAGGAATTTGAATGAGATCAAGTTTGAAAAGTGGTGGTTTCAATAACGTACACATTCTATACAAAATTAATATTGCTCACAACTTGAACAACCCTCCCAGCGCATGCTTCAAATCCTCGTCGTTCTGTACAGCAGTTTTAATGTCGCTCGGTCGGATCAGAGGGTAATCCTCATAGTTAACACGAGCTGTGCTTTTGAACTGCTCCTGATCCTCTAATTTAACCGTCACCGCCCCGGCAAGAGCCAACAGCTCGGTGATCAAATACTCGACGCAAACAGTGATCTGCCACTGCCAAATCTTATCCGAAATCGGTATGTATTCTAAAAGGTTGAACATGTTCCCGGGGTACTTCTTCGCCATGTGCACCGAGGTAACGTTGTTGACGGCATGATCCATCATTTCTGTTGTTCCGAAAATTTCCTTCATGCCAGTCTCCATGTCAGGGGCAGCACAGAGCTTGTTTACTAGCCAGGCCACGGTTCCAGCCAAGATTTTAGTGCTATTAGGGAACGAAAGACGCAGGTTTGGGTGGCAAGTTTCCGCAACGAGCATGAAGCATCCCTGGTGTTCTTCTGTCATCTTCCTCATCTTGGGAATCTGATTGTTACTCGCATGCATTATTGGGACAGACTTTGATTCAGTGAGGACTTTGTTGGCCGGTGGGAGGAGAGTCATATGAACAATAGACTGAGTGAATAAAGTTTGTGTTAGAATAATGTCTTATAACGCTCATACACCGAACAAACAGACTGGTGAAGGAAGTCCTTGCACTCACGTAAAAAGATTCGTTTAATTTTTTAAATCTTGACTTTTTTCAAGACACTTTATAAATTCTTCCACCGTCTGCCATTGTTCTGCCACGCATACCGTAACACAATCTCAACAAGCACACACATTTTTAACAGCATCTAAGCGATGCTCGACCCTTCAGTGACTTGGTCGTTCAAGTCGCTCCCTCAACAAAGTCAGTCGACCTCAAACCTCAATGGAGTTTCCAGCAGGGAACACTCACAATCGAACTCTCGAGCCAACTCAAGCACACACCGACACAGAAATCCAAATCCCACACAAGTTTTCATGGACTGCGCGAGTCGGCTCAACTCCACGACGCAATCACATTTCCACAGCAACCAGTTCTCAAATAACTTGGACGGCCGCTTCTACGAAAACACCTCTATGGAGGCCCACTCGGTCAAACGAAAAAAGGATAAACTGGAGAAAAATTCTCTCCGAAAAAAGGAGGCCAACACGATGCGCAAGCGAGAGGAGGCTCGCGTGAAGATCTTGGAGGCAAAATTGGCGCAGAAAGAGAAAATCAAGTTCGGAGTGACAAAGCTCCAATCCAATTACCACCGGCGCAACGCAACAAAACGCGTAAAACAGATCAAAGCCAATTTTGCGTCAATGACGAGGCTTGCCCTCTTCTTTCAGTCAGCCTATAGGGGACGGGAGGGCCGCTCGAACTTCAACCAAGTTGTCGAGGCCAACATAAAGCAAGTGCAAAATTCTGCGGCAATACGACTTCAAGCGATTGCTCGACGCAAGGTTAACAATATCTACATTTTGAAGCATAAGGTGAGCGAGCAAAGCGAGCGAGCTTTGTGGAAAACTTGAGCGATGAAGTGTGCAAAATTACTGCAGACAACAAAAATACAACATCCACTAAAACTAACCCCCTCAATTTGTTAACTCGCTCATTTCGCTCGGCGAAGCGTGCCCTCGCACAGCGGGACGACAATATCGCAACAAAAATTCAGTCCCTCCAAAGGGGTAAGCTTGGTAGACAAAAGTTCAAGCTTGCCGAGCAATCACGGAAAAACACCCTGGCTGGCCTCATTCAGCGCATAGCGCGAGGTAAAATTGGCAGAAAGTTGCATCAAGCACATTGGTTGTTCGTTCAGCAAATGGAGAAGCTCGAGGCGGAGAAACAAATGATTAACAAAATAAGACGAAGCGCCGCAATAATAATACAAAACAAGTTCAGGGGCAACGCTTCGTTAGCGCAGGTATTAAAAATGATAACTGAACGAAAGGAACAATCTGCAACGAGAATCCAGTCCAAATTAGAAGAAACGTTCACAAGCTGCGATACGACGAGCACAAGAAGTTGGAACGCGCAAAAATAGTTCGACAACAGAAAGAAGCTAGATTAGAAAAGAGGCGGAAGCAACTCGAGGACGAAGCTAAAGAGAAAGCGGAGGCTGAATTCAAGAGAATTGAGCAGGCAGAATTACAAATAAAAAAAGAAAAGAGGGAAAAGCTTCATAGAGAGGAGGAGGCGGCAGAGGCGGCAGAGACGGCGGAGGAGGCGAGAAAGGCTGCTATAGCCGCCGCTCCCCAAGAGGCGCCCCAAGAGGCGCCCCAAGAGCTACCCCAAGAGCTACCCCAAGAGCTACCCCAAGAGCTACCCCAAGAGCTACCCCAAAAGCCAACCAAACCAAAGTTTGATCCAAAGGCAGCCGCCGAGAAGCAAAAAGAAAGAATGCAATTGACGGAGAATCAAGTTCGAATCCCCCCCGCGGAACCCAGAACCAGAACTCCAACCCCAACTCCTCTTGCCAATGTGATCTCGCCGCCCAAAACGCCAGCCGCAAGTAGCGACGACAACAACGACGAAGACTTCTACGACGACTTTGATGAAGATGAAGTTGAATTTGTTGTTGAGAACATGGAAGCATTAAAATCTCCAAAGCTGCAGGACTTTTTCGAGTTCGAGGATGACTTTGAGGATTCTCTCGGACAGGAGAACATTAAAGACCTAGGAAGTCCGACACACCAAAATAAAGAGTAATTTTTGCAAAATCAAAAAATCCCTTTATTTTTTCTCGAAAAAATTGGCAAGGTTTCCGCTCACAACCTTCAGCTTCTTTACCTTCTTCCCATTCTCCTTGTTTTTCAATGGTCTTTTTGTTGTTGGTTTCACGACTATTTTTGCACCAAACAAAGCCTTCCTATTCTTCTTGCCTCCATTGTCCGAGTCGTCGTCAAACTCAATATTATCATCATCATCTTCATCATCATCCAATACATTTTTCTTGGTGGGAGACGTGAAGTTTTCAATGCCCAGCTGCTTCTTGGGGCTTGCCTTGGGGCTGGCAACAATTTTCACAATTTCCACCTCGTCATCACTCATCATATTGTTGCTGTTGCCGCTTTCCCCTCCCGCTGCGGACGGGCCGCTTTCACTCGCCCCTGTACCAAAAAACTTCTTCTTGTGCACCTCATTCATTTTGCTTAACGCCGACCTCTCCACGATTGCTGACATCTGCGCCGAGCGAAGCGAGGCGCATTTTTTAATGAAGGTCGAGCGAAACGAGCGAGCCAAACGAATTGGGTGGGTTAGCTTAGTTGTGGGTGTGGGCGGTTGTAGCCATTTCCGCTCGTTCGCTCGCTCACCTCCCGAGTGATCATGCTCGCTCTTGCAAACAACACCACGTTGCTCAGCCGCTTGAACCTCATTTCCTCTGTGACAATCTCCAACTGGTGGCTCAATTCAACGAAGCAGTAATCTTCGCTGTCGAAAAGCTTTCGCTGCACGTTGTCCCACCCCCCTTCGCTGCTCGCTAGGAATTTCAACAGGCTGATATCGCATGTTTTACTCCACCACTCGAGCTTTTCCCACCCATCATCCTTGACGCTCCTGATGCTTTTTAACGCGCTCGGCAGAACCTCTCCCTCAACGTCCTCGACAACCATCAAGTTTCTTAACCTCGTCTGGTGGGAAATTTGAACAAAGACCGACTTGCAAGCGTTCTTCCTGTTCGGGACTCCCAATTCGCAATTTTTATCTCCCCACGCCTGTTCCACCACTCCCACGCCAACTTTGTTCACCGAGGCGAGGTGCCTCTTCCAAACCGCAATGATCTTGTCCGTACACTCGCAAATCTTTTTATCCATATCGACCTTTTTGCTGCGTTTTCCCTGCGCCGCGCCGCGCCGCGCCGCCGAGCGAATTGAATTGAGTGGAATAATTTTAGTTTTGCCCGCTCCACCGCTCCACCGCTCCGCTCGCTCACCTCCAAAACAAATTTCGACCGAACATTCTGAACAATGTCGAGGGCTGCCAGGGCGAATTCTCCAGCATCGGCCAGATCCAGCAGCTCCGTCAGGGCCACCTGGGCAATCCCAACCTCCGTCTGATCGGTCTGGGTCGCCTTGGCCGTTTCCTCATCCAAACGTTTTCTTGCCAGACTTTCAGCCGCGACCTTCAAATCCTCCCACGTGACTTCGAACTCACTTTCCTCGCCCCCCTCGCCCCCGTAGTGTGGAATTCCGAATGAAACCAAAACCCTCAGCAGCAAAACCTGACCTGCGGTCAATTTCAACGAGTTATCGTCGATTTTCTTCTGCTTCGCCAACTCAGCTTCCACAGCCTCGTCTCCCTTGTTCTTGGCCGTCGTCATTGACTTCTTGTCAGTTGTTTTCCTGCGCCGAACGAAGCGAGGCGCATTTTTAATGAAAAACGAGCGAAATGAGCGAGCCAAAACGAGATGGGGTGGGTTAGCTTAGTAGTGGATGTAGCCATTATGTCTGTAGCCATTTCGCGGGATTCATCGCGAGTATGTATGCTCGTCTTCATCAAGGCTCGCTCGCTTCGCTCGCTCACCTCGAAACAAAGGTTGCTCTCGCAATCTGCAGCGCACGAACCGCGTCAGTCTCGTCGCCAACAACCTTCTGACTGGCGGATTTTATGGTCTCGGAAATTTTCCCCAGCCCCAACCACGCGCGGACTAGGTTCTTGTTGTCGTTCGCGGCGGAGGCCTTGTACTTGACGGAATGTTCTATCAACTCTTCCTTGATTGATTGGAGGACGTCCCCGACCTTTTGGTCCTCGAGCTGCGCCGCGACGAGCAAAAAAAATCATGTTGGTATTCTGGCGAGTATGGATGGCGAGCCACATGGCGAGCCTAACGAATTGACCCACATGGCGAGCCTAACGAATTAACCCAAAAGGCTCGCTTCGCTCGCTCACTCACCTCCTCACACTCTCCGATCCTCACGTCGATTTCCTCGAGAATCAGCGTCAGCAACAATTTGAACATTTTGTTCTTCACCGAAACTTTCGTATTTGTCTTGATCGCCAAGGACATGTACAGTTTCAGGAGCGTGTTCTTCACGTCATCGAAGTTGAGAATTGTTGTTTTAGTGGTAGTCCACGGGGTCGTGAGGGTTGTGGTGGTGGTGGTGGGGCTGCCGGTGGGAGTGGGAGTGGGAGTGGGTGTGGATGATTTAGACGGACTCGCCGCAACGTCGCCGGTGAACATGCTCTGTGCAACAGGGACAATCGGAGACACGCACTTCATCATGTTGTCGATGATCGGCGACAACAGCTTACTAACCCTCGCCATCAACGGTTTCCATTCCGGGAGAGGAACGACCTTGAAATCAATATTGATGTCAGCCGCAACATTCTTGTCCTTCTTCGTTTTCTTCTTATTTGCTAGCTCTTTATCTCCAAGCTTCATGGCATCGTCGAGAAGCGCCTTGACCTCTTTCATCTCCTCGATGTCCGCTGTCTTCAGGATCAAAATACTTTCTGCTCTATCCTTGATCGTTTGAATGTCGGCCTTTTCCATTGCCAATTTCTCCAACTCCTTTTCCTCCTCCTTCTCCCTCTCCTTCTTTTTCTCCGCCGTCTCCTCCCCCTCCCCCTCCTCCTCCTCCTTCTTCTCCACCTCCAAACTAAATGGACAGCCCCAGTCAAGACTCTGGTCCTTCTCAATCGCATCGTGAGGATGCTGGTAATGGTGCTCGCTCAGGCCGTGCGTCGCACACGCCAGCAACAAGACCTTGTCGTGGTTCTTGTTCCACTTTTCGTGCGGCAGTTTCGGGGTTCTCCCTCCGAGGGGATTCCTCACGTCCAGCAAAACACTTTTGCCAGCAACGACGGCTATCGCAAATTCCGCCAGAGCACAGTGCTCGCGTTGCCTTGCGAAGTTCTTCTTCCAGTAGTACCCCTTGGACCTCCTGAACTCCTTGTCCTTCCCGATCGACTTGAACCCGAGAACCGTGGACAGGAGCTTCGCAATTTCAAACACTTGACTTTCGTTTGTGAAATCGATGTTGCTGAAGGAGATTTTGGCGGCCTTGTCTGAGTAAACCTCCATGGTGGTGGAATCGCTAGTGCTCGCTTTTTCAACGGCATCGGCGGCTTCCTCGTGCTCCTTGACGACCTTCTTCCCCTCCTCCGATTTGCTGAACTCGACGGCGTCGGCAAAGACACTTGTGAGCCAGTGCTTGTTCAATTTCCACTCGGAGGAGAATTCTGCGAAGATCTCGTCAACGGTTGGGCCGGTTCGGAGGGGCAGGGGATCCTCGGTGGAGGAGTGGGTTAGGTCAACAACATCTGGGGTTTGGGTTTGGGGTGGTTGTTGGGGGGGTGGGGCTGCATCGGTGGCATCCATTGCCGCTCCCATTTCGAGCTGCACCTCCGCAATTTGCCTGTCCTTTATCTGCTTCTCCTCGAGTTTGAGCTTAATCTGGTTTTCCTTCTCGACATTTTTCTTCAAACTCTTTTCCGCTTCCTGGTCCGAGCCGTCCAACAGCTGTAGCAGCACGAGCGACCAAAGCATTCTCTTTACCTCGTCGTTCGTGTGGTGCTGCTCCGTTTTGTGCTTCACTATGCTATCGAAGTTGATGTAGCCGTGCGCAAATAGAGTTGAATAGAGATTTTTCGTCTCGTTCTTGGTGAAAGCCCCCTCCCAGTGAATTTTCTTCATCTTCCCAGCACCTTCCACTTCTTTGTCACTGTCGCTGTCGCTCCCGTTGTTGCTCCCTTCGCTGTAGTCGTTGTCGATCGATTTGTTCAAGCCGCCGTTCTTCGCCCTTTCTGCGAGATCAGCCTCCGAGTAGTTGGTCTCGGTGCGGACTCGCTTCCCGATTTCGCTCTTCTTGGTAAGGTTCTTCAACTGCGCCGAGCGAAGCGAGGCGCATTTTTAATGGAGCAGGGGGGAGGCGAGCGAGCCAAACGAATTGAGTGGGTTAGTTCAGCAGTGGATGTAGCCGTCTTCCTCAAGGCTCACCTTTTCCTTGCCGATCATCTTCGACCAGAACTGAGGGTCGTCCACATCGATCTGGTTCGCCGCGTCCTCGGAGGTAAAGGTCGCCTGCGCCGAGCGAAGAGAGGCGCATTTTTAACGAAGCACGAGAGCAGCGAGCGAGCAAAAATAGTTGAGTAAGGTTAGTTCAGTTAGTGGATGTAGCCATGTATAGCAATTTCGCACGGCGCTTCGCTCGTTCACCTTGCTGAACGTTCCGTTGGCGGCAAAGGATTTGGAGCCCGTGTTATCGTGGGTGATGACGGTGGAGCTGGCGAGGATGTCCTCAAGCGAGGAAGTTGTTGTAATGTTTTCGTCATCGTCGTCGTCGTCGTCGCCAAACGCGGCGTAGGCGCCCTTCTGGAGAAGAGACTCGACAACTTCCTTGGACAGAGAGGAGGCTTCCATTTGCTTCTGTGTCGTGCCCGTCACTCCCTGCAGCACCGCCTGCTCTAGACCCATCTTCAAGCTCGCCTGCTTGAACATTTGCTGCTCATAAGTATTCTTCGTTATCAACCTGAAGATCTTCACGTTCTTGGTCTGTCCGATGCGGTGGCACCTCGCCTGGGCCTGAATATCGTTCTGGGGATTCCAGTCGCTGTCGAATATGATGCAAGTGTCCGCGGCGGTGAGGTTAATTCCAACTCCCCCGGCCCTAGTGCTCAACAACATGACCTGAGGGATGATCGTGGTCTGGGTCGCCCCCTTGAGCTGGAACCGGTCAATTGCAAGCTGCGCCGAGCGAAGCGAGGCGCATTTTTTATTAACATTATTTTTTCAGTGAAGCAGAGTGAGCCAGGCGATCCAAACGAATTGAGTGGGTAAGTTTAGTAGTGGATGTGGCCGTCAGCAACTATGTCGGGGGATCCCTCGTCTTCCTCAAGGCGAGCGGAGACTGAGCGAGCGTGTGAGCGAAGCGAGCTGTGAGCGAAGCGAGCCTTCAACACCTACACTAGTTGCTTCTGTTTTTGTCCGAGTCGAAAGTTCTCTGGAAGAATACGCCGCGGAAGAGCTTGCCAATGTCGGCCTGAAAGCCCTCCTCGAGTTCGCTCGCTCACCTGCCGTTTTTGACCGGTGATACTCCCATCGATACGCTCGTATTTGGTGCGCTTGGCGTTCAAGTAATCCTCCAAAATGTCCAGCATGATCTAGCGCCGAGCGAAGCGAAGCGAGCAGCAAACGATTTTTTGTCCCAACCAGTTAGTGAAAAAAAAGCAAAAAATATTGTGAATCACTAGACGGCCGTTACTCCAGCGTATGGAGGGTTTTAGACTCTCAAATTTGGACACGGTGGCGGGTTCGACCAAGCGCATTTTTTTTGTGCGAGGGGGTTGGTCAGGGACGGTCCAAAACACGCCATATGCTGCACGTCAACGCTTCGCTCGCTCACCTTAAACTGCGAAAAAATGAGCACTCGGTGACCGTCGCTCTCCAGCTTGGGGAGGAGCTTGTCCAGGAAGGTCAACTTCCCACTTGTCATCGCTAAGAGTTCGGACTCAGTCTTGATTGAGAGTTCTGGGTCTCGGCGAGCCTGCACATGATGATTTGTTGAGAATGTGTGTTAGTGTTAAGAGGTTGAGTTGAATTGGGTTGGATTGAGTTGGGTTGGCTCACCTCGGCTTCCACCCCGTTCAGCAAAAACGGGTGGTTACAACACTTTCTCAATTGCATTGCTAGGTTGGAGAGGGAGGGCGCGTCCAACGCCTTCTTGTCTCCGCCTCTTAGCAAGAATTCCACGTTCTTCTCGTACAATGCCCGATAGTACTTTTTCTGAAGCGTTGTCAAGTCCACTTCGATGAGCTGCGCCGAGCGAAACGAGTGGGTTAGGAGTGGGTCACAAGGTTCGGCTCCCTTTGCTTGCTCACCTGCTCTTTTTTGGGAGGAACGGATTTCTCCACGTCCTCCTTCAACCGCCGCAACATGAATGGTCGAATGACGCTCTGCAACGCCTTGACCTCGCTCTGCTTTTCCATGTCGCCAAACTCCTCCACAAAATCCTCCGAGTCGGCATACTTGACAGGAGCCATGAAGTTCAGCAGCGCCCAAAACTCCTTGACGTTGTTCTGGAGCGGCGTGCCAGAGAGGCAGAGGCGAAAGTTGGACTTGAACCTCTTGTCCTGGAACGACATGGCGAGCTTGGACTGCGCCGAGCGAGTTAGGAGTGGGTTAGGAGTGGGTTAGGAGTGGGTTAGGAGTGGGTTAGGAGTGGGTTAGGAGTGGGTTAGGAGTGGGTTAGTCGCTTCGCACTCTTCTTTTCTGCCACAAGGCTCGCTCGCTTCGCTCGCTCACCTCGGAATTCTTAATTCGCTGCGCCTCGTCGACGACCACCACTTCCCATTCGATGGTGGTTAGCTGGCTGAACTCGTCGCAGCAGAACGACTCGGGCGTTGCAATCAAAACGTCGACCTTCCAGAGCTTCTCCTTGAAGGCCTTGGTGGATTTCTTGTCGTAAGATACCTTGTCCGTTTTGTAGGTGTGCTCCTTGAGAAGGTGGCAGTTGAAGAGGTTGCCTGCGCCGAGCGAAGCGAGGCGCATTTTTAGTGAAGCACGAGCGAGCCAGGCGAGCCAAACGAAATGAAATGAGTGGGTAAGTTTAGAAGTGGATGTGGCCGTCTGCAGATAATTTGCGGGATCCATCGCGAGTATGCTCGTCTTCCTCAAGGCGAGCGGAGACTGAGTTGAGACTCACCTCCGTTCCCGGCGTTGTCAATGGTGTCATTGTCATAAGCCAGCTCGTGCAGGCGAATGAGTTCTCTGTCCTCGGCCGTGCCGTGGTAAACGACGGTGTTGAGTGTCGACCACGACTCGAACTCGCGCTGCGGGGTGGTGTGTGTGGTTAGCGGTGATATTTTAAATAAAATAAAATTGTGAACGCGAGCGAGCGCAGCGAGCGAGGCTGCGTGCAGATCCTGGTCGGACACCCTGATAACACGGTTTTAGCCGAGCGCAGCGGATAAGGGGGGTTTCGGGGGTCTCCCAAAACACAATCACAAAAAAACACAATCACAACACAATCACAACTCTAACAATCACTCACACACTCACTCACTCACCTGCCAGTGCGCAATCGTACTGAGCGGCGCAATAATTAAGAACGGCTTGCGGCTGTGCAACGTGTTCCGAATCTGGTCCAAAAACGCCACCGTCTGAACGGTCTTGCCAAGGCCCATTTCGTCAGCCAACAATCCACCCGCAATCGACGGGTTGAGAAAGTTGGAGAGCATGAACATTACCCCGGCGGCCTGGTAGTCCCTGATCTGCCCTCCGTTCTTGTAGAACTTGCTGCAAAGGTCTGTCTCGAAACTGTCTCGGTTCGCTATGCATAATCTGTTAGTTTCATTTCATTTCATTTCATTTCCGCTCTTTCGTCGCTCGCTCGCTCGCAAACTCACCTTGATTTATGGTCTGGTCCTTGCCGTGAAAATTCTTCAACAGCTCGCCGAAGCTGTCAATTTCCTTTTGGACGAGCTTGGTCCAATCAGCCTTGCTGATTTTCATGCGCCGCTGGAGAAAAACTTCGACGTGAGACTCGTACTCGACTTCGAATTTCTGCGCCGAGCGTAATGTTAGTTTTCCACAAGGCGTATTATATATTTCGATGTGAGACTCACCTTCAAGTCACGCTCACACTCGTACGAGGATTCCGCGTAGGGCACTCCCTTCCATTTGATTAAGAACATGCGCCCCTTGTCCTCGCTATAGGAAGGATCGAATGGGTCCATGCAGAGGGCAGACTTGGGAATGTTGGAGAGGTCGTCGTCAGTTTTCTCAAAGGGGTAATCGACGATGTTGTCAACCTCCAAGACGCGCTCAATCTGCACCGAGCGAGTTAGTGTTCCACAAGGCTCTTCGCGTATATATATTCATTCTATTCGTGTGAGACTCACCTCCGTGTAATCGGGCAGGAAGAATTCCCCATCGCCTCGCTCGTCTACACTCGTGGCAATACCGTCGAGGAAGTTCTTCTTGCGGAACCGGCCGATCTGGTTCTGCGCCGAGCGAAGAAGGTGCGAGGCGCATTTTCAACGAAGCACGAGAGCAAGAGTGAATTAGTCGCTCGCACTCTTCTGTCACAAGGCTCGCTCGCTTCGCTCGCTCACCTTTTGGGTGTGGCCCTCCAGCTCGGCGATGAGGTCCGACTCGGCCTCCCACGAAACGTGCAGGTGCGACAGGCCTTTCCAACGGATTAGGAATTTTTCTGCACCGAGCAGAAAGGAGGTGCATTTTAACATGGATCAGGGGGGAGGCGAGCGAGCCAAAGAGTTGAAGAATAATGTTAGTTCAGTTGTGGCTCGTATTCTCGTCTTCCTCAAAGCTCGCTCGCTTCGCTCGCTCACCTTCAATTTTTGATAATTTGAGCTCGACTTTTGCCTGCTCGGAAGGGGAGGAAAGGAACATGGAGCCGTTTTCAATTTCGTCGGTGTTCATGGACTTGGTGATGTCCTTCCATTCTTTGATCGTGAGCTGACGAATGGGTTAGTTTTCGTTTAGAGTTTGTGTTTAGTGGAAGAGGACGACCGACTCAATTCACCTTCTTGACCGCTAGGATCTGGCCAATTCGGAGATCATCGGGAGGATCTTCAGAAGAATCCTTTTGATCGTCGTCATCGGAGGAAGAATCGTCACCAGAAAAGCGGCCGAAATCGTCATCGCTCACGAACGATGTGGGGTCGTAGTCGGTTTTAGAATTGGTTTTGGATTTGGACTTGGAAATGGTTTTGGATTTAGACTCGAGCTGCTCCTCGTCGCTGCTGCTGCTGTCAACCACGATAGGATCGTTACGGGAAGACCGTTTGAGCTGTGGTCGTTTCGTCGTGGTTTGCCTCGCGCGCTTGGAGCGCTTCACAGCGGCACAAAAGTCAGAGTCAGAATCAGAATCGTTGTCACTCTCGCCTTCTTCCTCCGAGGAAGACTCGACTATGCTGGCTTCCGAATCGGAATAAGCCTTCTTCTTTTTCTTCTTTTGGGGCGAAAAACACTCAAATAACTCGTTCTCAGAAGCCCCAGAATCGCTGCAGGATTGTCGGCGGACAACTTTCTTCAATTTCTTTAACAATTTTTTTTTCTTGGTTTTGACGGGGGAAGAAACGTCGGCAAACTCTTCTTCGCTACTACTCGTTGGGGGGTCGTGACACGAATACTCAACTGTCTTGTTTGGGTCAGCAGAAGTGTCATCCATCATCGATGGCATTTTTGTGGATGATGGAGGGAAATCGAGGAGAGATTGTATTTCAAGGAAATTGGCTGGGGTTTGGGCTGGGGTATTACTGTGGTGTTGTGGATCTTGAAAGGGTTCGCAACGGGCGATATACTAAATTGGCGGTGGAAATGTTTAAAAGTTTGTCATTTGCTCATTTCCTCATTTCCCACTTTCGTGAGAAAGTGTCCTAAGTGGCAAAATTGGACCCTCATCATGTCACGGTGGCGCAGACACCCATTCTTCCAAACCGAAGCTTCAACCCTCAATCTCCCGATTTCAAATGTCTCTCGCACAATCCCGCTCGTCTCTGCTAGAACACAATCCACTCAGCATGTCTTCTTCAGCTCAAACGATGGGGGGGAGCTCCTCGAAACCTCAGTATCCCTTAGCGAGGACGCTGCTACCGTTGACTCAAAGCCTAAAACCCCATCGATCCTCTTCACAACTTCAACACTCCACCAGCTCCTCCCATCTGCGACCTCTCCCCAAATCTCCCCCCAAATCCTCTCCCTCAGCGCAACCTCAACGCTGAACAGAACTACGACCCCCCCAACAACAGTAATTCACCTCTCAGTCCTCACAACCCTTGCCCACGTGATTGTTATTGTCAACCCAAAAGCAATCAACCCATTAATCAACCCCAAAGTCCAAAGCAAGTGCAATCGAATAAAGCCCGCAACAAAATTTGACGCTGACCGGTATGGGTCTCCAACTTCCACCAACCTCCTCAGCGGCTACTGCGCCGTGGGAACGTCGAAGGGCTTCGTGCTAATTTACAAGTTCCGTGAGTTTTCCACGGCTGAGAACCAGACGATGGTTTCTGTCTGTGAAATTCCTCCTCCGCCGACGATGTCGGCTGTTGTGACCGTTCATCTTACCGAGTCGATGGCCACGGTGGCCACGATGGCCGCGATGGCCACGATGGCCACGATGGCCACGATGGCCGGAGGCGAGGAGAAGGCACCATCCAACAATAATAATGCACCACCCAAAGTTAATTCTAAATCTTCCTCGATGTCCCCCCGGACCAACATTTCGTTGTCGAAATTATCGACGTCCGACAACATTCCCATCAAGCTCTTCGTGTGCTACAAGCCCAAGGAAGATGGGGTATCAGCATCAGCATCAGCATCAGCATCAGCAGCATCATCGTCATCGTCACCGTCACCCCCCCCCCACCCCCCCCCCCCCCCCCCCCCCCCCCCCCCCCCCC
>Ga0302114_10001933_pt1 | contig 13512 bp, 15 predicted proteins | sample AG5_Surface_MG_FD_203107 | JGI IMG/M metagenome (GOLD analysis project Ga0302114, IMG submission 203107) | Marine microbial communities from Western Arctic Ocean, Canada - AG5_Surface | ecosystem: Environmental > Aquatic > Marine > Oceanic | place: Canada: Western Arctic Ocean | collected...
ACACACCCACACACCCACACCCACACCCACACCCACACCCACACCCCACCCACACCTTATCTGCAATAGTGAGTCCCGTTCCTCTTTTTCCCTGTATTCATCCACTTGACCAGGTGAACATTCTTGGTATGATCTCCCTCTCCCTTTCCTCCCTCCCAGCCAAACCTTCCCTGGATGTCCTTCTTCTGGGCCACCTTGGCCATATCTTCGTCCTTCAAGCCCCTCTCCGACGGCTCCTTCGGCCCCTTGCTGTGGCTCCTCGCAAGGCTCTCCTCCCTCTTGACCTTGTCCTTCTTTTCCTTTTTAAACCTCTTCACCGCCCCCTTGCTCATGCCCCTCATTCTCTCCTCCTCCTCCCCCCTCTCCTTCTCGTCCTCGCTGTCATCCATTTCATTCCCCTTCTCCTCCTCCCCCCTCCTTGTCCTCTTCCTCCCCCTTTGAGCAAACTCCCTTTTGGAATCGTCAATGTGGCTGCTGTCCACGCCCATTTCCTCCAGGTTGTCCTTCATGCTGCGCCGAGCGAAGAAGGTGCGAGATGTTGCGCGTTTTTAATGGAAATGGAGCAGGCGGGAGGCGAGGCGAGGCGAGGCGAGCGAGCAAAAAAATTGAGAATAATGTTAGTGTTAGTTTTAGTTTATAGTGACATCTATCATATATATGTGGCCGTCTTCATCACCCCCCCCCCGCTCCCCCCGCTCCGCCCGCTCACCTCTTCAACACGCCCTTATCGTGCTTGTCCTTCGTCCGTCCCCTGACCGTCCTGGGCAGTATCGCGCTGCTCCTGTTCGCCCTGGATATCTCCCGCATCGTTGTCTTCTTCTCCCTGATTGCCTGTACGGCGGCCTCCTCCTCGCTGTCCAAGTCGCTCTCCTCCTCCAGGCCCAGCTTCATGGCGTCGTCCTCTGCCACCAGCTGCTCCTCCTCGGCCTCCAGCGCGACCAGCTTGGCCTCAATCTCGGGGTCGACGAAATCAGCGATGTTCTGGGTATGGAGGCGGGGTATGGAGCGGGTTAGTCTTTCATTCTGTCAAAAGTCTTTCATTCATTCTGTCATTCTGTCTTTCTGTCATTCTGTCATTCTGTCATTCTGTCAAAAGTCTTTCTTTCATTCTGACGAAAGTCTTTCTTTCATTCTGTCAAAAGGCTCGCTGGCTCACCTTCCCCTCGATAATCTCGGGAATAATGTCGAACTTGTAGTCGTCGTTGTTGAGCAGGTAGCTCTTCCTGTAGTCATTACTGTACGCTCCGTTGCCGCCGTTCTCCCACATTAAATCCCTCTCGGTCTTCTTATAGCCGGCCGGCACCGCGTCAAAGTTGTCAACGTTGTTCTTCGTCACGGCGTAACCGTGATTACTCCTCATCGGCTTGTGGTCGTCCTTTTGCCGACCCGTCCCGTTGGCCCTAGCAATCTGCACGCTCTCCGGAATGAAGGCCTCCCTCACCCTTCCGTCCCTCGCGCTCGGCTGAAACACCTGCAGCCTGTTCATCACGTCGTCGACCTTCTTGCTGCCGATGCGCGAGTCCACCCTGGCGGCAAGCAGCTTGTCGCAAGCCGCGTTCTTGACCTCGCTCACGTTCGTCTCGGTCACGTTGCTCATGCACATGATCGTGCAGTTGCTGGTCTCGGCCATCGACTCGATCATGCTCTTCTTCCCCGCCTCCAGCGTCTCCCAGGGCTGAACATCGATCTTGTTCACAACCAAAATCAGCTGCTTATTTGCGAACAACGGCTTGATGCTAGCAAATAGGGAGCACTGGGGGGGGGGCGGGGTTGAGGTGAGGTAATTTAATTTAATTTGGGGTTGGGTTGGGTTGGGTTAGTTGGGAAAATAGTTTGGTTTTTTTGTCTCCCCCCTTCCACAACCCAAGTAATTTCCACACCTCAAAAATCTCGCTCGCTCGCTTCGCTCGCAAAAGCCGCACTCACACCCCCCGGCTCACCTGCTGATCAATCGTATACCCGCAGTTCTCGCTAATGTCAATGAAGTACAGCACGGCACACTGGAGATGGGCGAGCGCCGTAATGGCCTGCATCTCGATCGTGTTGCGCTCCTCCAATGGGTGGTCCAGAATTCCGGGGGTGTCAATCACCTGCCAGCGCAAGTAGCGGTGGTCCATGTGTCCCACATACAGAGACTTGGTGGTGAACGCATAGGGTTGGACGTCGACATTGGCTCGGGTGACCTGTGTAATTTTTTGAGTTAGGTGAATGCTGTTGTGCTATTTGTCAACCTAAACTCAAACTCACCTTGTTCATAAAACTGCTCTTCCCAACATTCGGGAAACCTGTCACCAGCAAACTCCTAGTGTGCGGATCCAAAGCAGGCAACCTGCTCAGATGCTTCCTAACCTCCTCCAAGTACGCAAAGGCAGCCTTCTGCCTCTTCAATATTGTCATCATTCGCCCCAAAGCAGCACGCTTCAGCTGCTTGCAACGGTAGAGAGAATCGCCGTACTTGAGCAAACGAATGTAATCACGAGACAAAGAGTCGATCAACCCTTTGGCAGTATTAACCTGACCCAAAGCAAGTTTATAGTGATCGCGGTCGTACAGAATGTTCATTAGGTCGGCATAGAAGGGGTGAATGTCATTCAGCCGAGGAAAATCCTGAAGCATCAACCCAAGCCTCTCATTGATCGTCTGCTGGGTAAATTTCACCTTCCTCATGTAAAAGGAACGGATACGGGAGATTTTGTAACCAGGATGAATGACGGTTGGAGTCTTACGCTGGGTTCGAGTCAATACAATATCAATGAAATCACCAGCACTTGGTACTGCTGCAATCTTCTTGAAGTTATACACGACCATTCTCTGTTGATGCTGTTGGTGTTGTTGGTGGAATGTGGTATTTAATACGTTCTTGCTGTCACTGTCACTGCAATAGATTTTGGAGGAGATTTTATTTATTTTGTGTGGTTGATTTTAGGAAACCAAAAATACGGATCACGTCCACAACCTTCATCGTGTTTAAACCCTCAACCCACCAATTCAATTCACCCAATCCCCTCCTGAACAATGGTCGGCTTCACATCCGACTTCGGCGAGGGTCAATCGACATACCAAATTTTCCAGAATTATTCCCAGTTTGCCTCGTCTACTAAGGACCCCATCCGTGCTAAGATGGGCGCCGTTGCGTCCGCTCTCACCGAGCAGCTCCAATCTGCTGATCCCAGCACCACGAGCCCTTCCTCCTCTGCGTATTTTGCCATCACGATCACGACTCTTTTATCTCCCACAGCTGAATCGTATAGACTTGAGCTTCTCAAGCTTCTCATAATTTCCCTTCCGGAGACCTCCACCTCCCTCCTGCAGAAGCATGAGAAGGACATCCACAAGATTCTCACTTCGGCCTACAAGGTCGCGATGCTTGATGACGGAAATTCCAATTCCAATTCCAACTCCAACTCCAACTCAAAGTCCAACTCCAACTCCAACTCCAACTCAAACTCGAATGCAATGCTCCGAACAATAATTTCGGTAGCCTCCACGTACTTCACCACCCTCCCCACAACCAAAAACACATTTTCTCGGCCGTCCACGTTGAAGCTCTTTCACGTGATCCTCACTTCGTTCGACGACCGTCGTCCGAAAGTTAGAAAGCACGCCCATTCTTCCGCCTCCTCCGTCCTCCTCCACCACTCCCCCAACTACCAGCTGGCGGACCACGTGGGCGAGTTCGTCCAGACGGTGCTAAAGAGCACCACGGCAACGGACACCACAAAGGCCTTGCATTTGCTCAGTTTTTTGCAGCAGGTGAGTCTCACTCAGTTCAGTCTCCGCTTGCCTCGCCGCTTGCCTCACCACTCCTACAAAACTAACATCATATTGGGGCAGTCGTTGACCTCCTTTAGTCCTCAGAGCATTAGCAAAATTGGAGAACTCCTCCTCCATCTCATTTCTCTCCAGAACGTAATTCTGACAGCCTCCGCACTTTCCACCCTTCTCGTGCTGGTTCAGGATTCTTCCTCCACTCTTACTTCAATTCCCCCCCCCTTCCTAACCGCCTTGCTGGCATCCCTCCTCAAAAACTCCAAGACCTACGCTCCCAAAACGGACGTGGAGAGTTACGTCACGTACACGCGGCTAATCGTCGCAACGACGTCCCACCTGCTGTCCAAATCCACACAGGAAACGACAGCGATGGTCAAGAAATTGTTGCCGACCGTTGTGTCTGTGGTTTGCCAGACCTGCGACCACGGGGACGACGAGACGGTGGGAGCGTGCGCAAGTGAGTTGAGGAAGCTGCTCATTACAACCTTGGGAAGCGGAAGCGGTGGTGGAGGGCTAGGGGAGGAATGCGTTAAATCGTGCGTGCAGAGCATGGAGTGTTTGCTGAGTTTTAGGTGAGTTTTGGACGATGCTCTTGCCTGTAAAAATTACCATTAACCCTTCACACAACCCCCACACAACCCCCACACAACACAACACAACCCCCACACAACACAACACAACCCCCACACAACACAACACAACACAACACAAAACAGATTCCAAAAGAAATTCCACAAGGTTCTCCCAGTGTTTGGTTTCATGTTCACCCTCCAATCGATCGACAGCAAGTGGCTCAAATCATCCCTCCAGAAACTCATGGTTTTACACAGTTCCATGGCCTCAAACAACAGCAAGAGCAACAGCAACAAGGTCATAATGTCGGCCATCGAGGACGCCGTGGGCTCAACTCTTCACGGTCTCGGTTTGGAGGCTTTTTTGGTCATTGCCCCGCTGACCGAAACAGAAAGTGGAGGAAAGGAAGGAGCCAGTCCAATCCCAGCGAGCAGGGCCTGGCTGCTTCCGCTGCTGAAGAACCGCAACGAAGGAGCGGAGAAGCAGAGCAGCCTGAAATTTTTCAAGGACCACATCTTGGACTTGGCGAGGAGGAGCGATGCGGCGAGCGCGAACAAGAGTCTCACCTCGCACGAAGTCGCAATGGAGAAGGCCAAGGTCGTTGACCTTTGGGCTCTTTTTCCTTCCTTCTGCACCAACCCACCAGACATGTCTTCTTTCGAATCCATCTCCCCCATCCTAACCAAGGCGATAAACGACAAGCGTTACCCTCAGCTCCTCCCGACTATCTGCATCGGCCTCCAGAGGCTGGCCAAGAATGCTCTAGAGCGCGAGGACGAGGACGAAATTTCCATTCTCTCCACCCTCTCCACAAAGATTCTCCTGGCCCTCTTTTCAATGGTCGACGCTCAGGAAACCTCCCCGGACGACGAGGCTTCGTCGTCGTCGTCGTCCCAATCCCAATCTCAATCCTCGTCTCTCCTCCTCCTCACCGAAACAATTTCCTACTGGGCAAAAATTGCCCCCTCCACCTTCATGTCGACGTTGTTCAAGAAAATCATGACCAAGCTGCTTGCTGCAACCCAAATCCAAACCCAAACCGACACCACCAACTCCCCCCCCACCTCCACCAACAATTCCAAGGTGAGCGAGCGGAGCCTTTTGGAAGACGAGCATACGAGCCACTACTAAGCTAACCCACCCAATTCGTATTCGTTTGGCTTGCCTCGTTTCGCTCGTCCTTCATAAAAAATGGCGCAGATTTGCAACCTCCTTCAGCTCGCGCAATCGTTGATTGCGACCCTGAACGAGACCTCCGTGAAGCTCCTCTACCGCGCAATAAAGCCACTGATCCGAAACGATCTCCACGGCACGGGCGTTCAGAAGAGGTCTTATAAGGTGCTGCTGCTGCTCTGCGATGAGCACAACGCCATCGTCTGCAGCGCCGACAACCAGGAACAACTCACCGAGCTGATCGACCTCCTTATCGGCAGCTTGCTGACGTGCCACGTCTCAGGTGAGCGAACGAACGAGCGGAAATGGCTACAGCCACCCACATCCTCTACTGAACTAACATCAATCCACTCAATTCGTTTGGCTCGCTCGGTGCAGCTCGCAACATGAGGTTGAAGTGCCTTTCCCACGTAGTTGCATCGTTCAGCAGTGACAACAAGAAGCAGATGGAAATCATCCCTCAAATTATCGGAGGTGAGCGAGCGAAGCGAGCGAGCTTTGAGAAAGACTCAAGCGAATAATCCCGCGAAATGGCTACAGACATTATGGCTACATCCACTGCTAAACTAACATTATTCCACTCAATTCGTTTGGCTCGCTTGGTTCGCTCTGCTTCATTAAAAATGCGCCTCGCCTCGCTTCGCTCGGCGCAGAGGTGATGCTCTGCTTGAAGGACAGCAACGGAAAAACGCGAGAATCGGCCTACCAGCTGCTTCTGGTTATGGCGGAAGTTCGCAACGACATCACTGACTTTTACCAGGTGAGCGAGCGAAGCGAGCGAGCCTTGAGAGCATACAGACGAGAATACGAGCCACTACTAACCCCTTCGCACTTTCTTCGCTCGGCGCAGATTGTCGTTGCGGCGTACGGAGCCACCACCCCTCACATGCGGTCGGCGGCTGTTCAAGCGTTGAGCAGGGTCGTGTTCGAGGTGAGCGAGCGAAGCGAGCGAGCCTTGAGGAAGACGAGAATACGAGCCACTACTAAACTAACATTATTCTCAATTTTTGACTCGCTCGCCTCCCCCCTGATCCATTAAATATGCGCCTTGCTGCGCTCGGCACAGCACGCTTCGAGTTGCGAGACCACCCAGAATCTGCTGCCGCATTTGCTTAACACGACTTTAATGCTGTTCAGGGAGAGCGCCAGGGAGGTTATTAAGAGTGTGGTGGGCTTCGTCAGGATCTGCGTCGCTGCCATGGACAAGGAGACGCTCCAGCCCCTTCTCCCCCAGCTACTCGAAGGTCTGATGAAGTGGAACACCGGCAAGGACAGATTCCGAGCAAAGATTAAAATCATTCTAAAGAAGGTGAGACTTGCCCTAATTGACAAACATTCATTCGGCTTCAATCACAAATCAACTAACAATACTCCACTCAATAATGGCACAGTTAGTCCGCACCTACGGGTTTGATATCGTCAGCGAGCACATTCCCGAGGACGACGCAAGGTTGATGACCCACATTAGGAAGCTGAGCGAGCGCCAACAGAGGAAGAGGGCCGAGAATGCCGAAGACGGAGATGGCGGCAACGGCAACAACGATAATAACAATGACAACTTCGACGATATGCTCGACTCCGACGAGGAGGACAGCGACGGTGGCAGGACGCTCGCCACGGGCGTGACTGGCTTCACGCGCATGACAGCCAAGAGCGGAAAGTCACTAAGGAGCGAGGCAATGGAGAAATCCGAGCGCTCCAAATCGGTTAAATCCACGAAGGTGGTGGAGAGCAAAACAGCCGAGGGAGAAATTCTCGTAACAAAAGGCGGCGGCTTGGACTTGCTTGACGCCGCCGCGATGAGCAAGAGCGTCAGGTACGTCGGAGGGGCCAAGAAGGGCTACGACGAGGAAAGCGACGATGACGACGACGACGAAATGATGGAATTCGACGACGGGGGCAAGTTGATGATCGACGACCCGGTCATGAGCATGAAGAATGGGCTGAGGGTGAACGACAAGGGGAAAGGGGTGGGCAATGACGGTGGGAAGGTGGTTGATGCAGATAGCGAGGACGACGAGGAGGGAAATGGGAAAGGAGGCCTGATGAAGTACGAGATAGAGAAGAAGAAGAACGACGAGAGGCAGCGGAAGAGGCAGAAGACGGCGGCGAAAAACGTGCCTGGCGTCGAGTTCAAGAGCAAGAAGAGCGGAGGTGACGTCAAGAAGAAGGGGGCTAAGTTTGAACCGTATGCATTCGTCCCCTTGGACGGAAAGGCTTACACAAAGAAGAACAGGAGAGGGGCTGTTGAGCAGATGGACCACGTGGTCAATAGTAAGAGTAAGAAGAGTCAGAAGAGGAAGAGGGGGCGAGATTAAATTATGTAAAAATGTGGAGCTTGCTATGATTATGAAATGTCCCATCTTTGTTCCAGTGTTTGGGCTGTTTTCACAAAGGTTCTTCCGAGTGGATATGACATTACGCCTTCCTTCCCCTTCCCCTTCCCCTTTCCCACACTTTCCCACTCCTTCACCTCCTCCCCCCTTGCCGCAATAATTCTACACTCGTCCGCCAATTTCCCGTTGTTGAGTTCGTCCAGAACGTCAGCCCAGACCCTCCACGCCTCCCCGTTCCCCCCCGACCCCTCGCCGTGGACAACGATGCTCCTGCACGCGTAGTGGTGAGCGAGCCTGCGCCGAGCGAAGAAAGCGCCAAACGAATTGAGTGGGTTAGCCTAGTAGTGGATGGAGGTGGGAGGTTGTAGCCATTTCCGCTCGCTTCGCTCGCTCACCTCTTCGACCCCTGTCCCTTCTCGAATATGGCCATGGAGAGGAAAATGGCTGCCTCGAACTTCCTGTCGGCAAGACTGCCCTTGACGTTCTTCAGGGCCAAGGCGAACAGCTTTTTTGCCCGCGGGACGTTGCCCAACGAGAACTCGCACAGAGCCCAGCCGTGCAGCAGCTGTGCCAGAGCCAGGTTCTTCGTTACGGGAACGGTTGAGGCGTCGGTGTCAGGGTCAGTGTCTAGCCCATCCTTGATCTTGAACTTGAACGTCATCGGGATGCTGTCCTTGGCGGAAGTGTCGGTGTTGGTCATTTTTCGCAGGCTGTCAACGCCCAGCGCGTAAAGAGCCCTCGCCCTCTCGTACTGTTGCAGATCCATCTCAAGCTCCGCGCCAACTCTATACGCCAACCCCTTTTCTCGCCCTCGCCCCTTCTTGACTGCTTCGGCCAGAATCTCCCTCGCCTTCAGTTCCCGCTTGTTGTCCGCTTCCAATTTCCCCCAATTGATCAGGAGCCTCGTGTCGGTGGGGAACAACAGCGTCGCAATGCTATAAATAGCCACGGCCGCCTCTCCGTCTTCCATGGTAAGCTGCTCGAACCGGGCCCAGGATTGAAACACCTGCACCCACTTGTTGCCGGAGAAGTTGTTGTTGGCGTGTTTGTTGTTGTTGTTGTTGTTGTTGTTGTTGCTGTTGTTGTTGCTGTTTCTGCTGCTGCTCCGGTAAGCCTTGTTCGCCCTCTTGTACACGGCCCTTGCCTCCTCCACATTCCCCTCAAGCTCTTCCAGCCTCGCCAAGCTCAGCCAAGCCTGCGAATGCTTGTGGTTGCTCCGAATTGCTTTCTCGAACGATTCTCGAGCTGCAGCCACGTCGCCCTTCATGTAGTTGTTCATGCCCATCGACGAGTGGAGGAAGCACTTCTGGAACTCCGGCGCGTGGCTGAACCCGGAGGAGAGCATGCGCGACGCCTCGTCGTACCGCCCGAGCTTGCCGAGAAGGTCTCCAAGGGCGTGGTAAAGGCGGTGATTGGGGGTGGTAGAGTTAGGGCTGGCCGCTGTCTTGAGACCGCGCCGCAAGATGACCGCCGCCCTCTGCAAATTTCCCTCGCTGGACTCTAGCCTCGACCACGCGTGGTAAACGTTAGGAAGGGCTGGGTCGAGAGAGATTGCCTTCCGGTAACACAAACGAGCCTTCTGCAAGTCGCCCAATGACTGCTCAATGGAGGCAAGGCCGAGCCACAAGTACGCGTTCCTCCCGCCGAGGGGGGTCTTCAGCGCAGTTTCTAGAACTTGCTTCCCGAGCGGGGTGTTGTGGGAGGCAACGTAGAGTCTGGACATTCGGCGAACCACCCGGAAGTCGTTGGGGTTTATCTGGTGGAGCTGCCGAAGGGCTGCTAGGGTGGACTTCTTGTCACCGTCAACGTCCAGAGCCTTGGCCTTGGCATAAAGAGCGTTATACTCTATGGTTGTTGAGAGGGGTGGGGGTGGGGGCGGGGATGGGGGTGGGGAGGTTGGGTGGGGAGGGGTTGTGAATGTTGATGTAGTCGGTTGCAAATGCGGTTGCATTTGCATTTGCTTCGTTTTTAACCCTCCACGACGAACATCATTGAGCTTTCCGTGTATCAGGGCATTGGGGAGGAGAGGGGTTGTTTGAGATTGAGAGGAGCGGTTGATGTTGCGGTACCTCTTGGAGTTGTTTGGGGTAGGAGGGGAGGAGAACAGCTGCAAAGAAATTTTGTAAGACTCGATCGTCGGTGAGGAAAATACAAGATAAACAATCAAAAGTGCTAGCTGCAACATGTCCTGTGGGGTTTTGAGAGGAAAGATGGTCTTGTGTTTAATTGCCGGTTTATGTGTTTATAGAAAAAGTTATGGGTTAAGAAAAGAAGAAAAAAAAAGAAAAAATCAAGAAAAGCAAAAATCAAGAAAGTAAAAACTTACTTCATTTTTCATGCTTTGCACCTTCAAACCTTTACTATATTTTGTCATGTACCGCCCCTTCTATTCACCGAAGAAAGTAATTAACCCACAACCGAATGATACGCCTCCAACTGTCAAACCTGCACTTCTTGGTTCAGCTGTTGATTACTTTGGGTTAGGGTTAGTGACTCCACTCCTTCCGTTCTTCTGCACCGAATTCGCTGGGTCAGTAGATAGCGTTGGATACGTTCTGTCTGCCCAGTACTTGGGCGTGATTTTCGGTTCAGCCGCAGTTGGTTATTTATCAGACCGAATTGGACGAAAGAATACACTCATGATTGCTCTGGCAGGCGACGTAATTTTTTTTTCTCTCACGGGGTTTGTCAAAACTGTTCCCACAATGTGCGTAGTTCGCTTATTTGCTGGGTTGTTCACCCCCCTTGCAGCCTGTATTGCGTGGGTTCAAGATGCTGCCGGAAACGACGAGTTGGCGAGAGCGAAGAATCAGGGTTATTTTGGCGGCTCTGCTGTCATTGGTTTTATGTCTGGTGCTGCCGCTGGCGGGATCCTCGGGTACAGTTCCTTCACTGCGATGAATTGCGTCTGTGGTGCATTTGCTTTGTTTGCACTGGTCTACACTTTCTTCTCTTTGGAACCCACCCGCCCTCATTCGGAGCAGGTGAGCAAGTTTCATTCCATTCCGTCTCCGCTCACCACTAACCCATTCTTTCCCTCTGGAAAAAGCAGAAAACTGCGGGTATCGAGAATATTGTCAAAAACAAGTATTTCTTCTCGCTGGCTTTCTCTAACTTTGTGGTTGGGTGCCAGTTTACAGCCATAACAACGCTTTTCTCGATTGTCATGATGGAGCAGTTCGGCTACGTTGAATATCAGGTCAGCCTCTGTTTGATCTCCACGACCTTCTTTCACCTTGTGATAATGGTCAACTTGGCCCGGCTCATGAAAATCTTCAAGACGGGAACCAACCTCATTGTCATGAGCTATGTCGCTGCGGTCATCAGCCACGTCGGATTCCTGTTTGATCCGGCCTACCACACAGACCTAATCACTGCTTCTTTGTTCATGTTTGCAACCCTTTGCCTTCCGCTCGGAATGTCATGTGCGAACGTAATCGCGCCGAACATTGCGGACGTCTTCGGCACCAACGCCAGAGGCAGCACGCTGGGAATTTTGCGTACAGTTTTCAACATAGGCCAAGCCTTGGGTCCGAGCTACGGCGTAATTCTGTACAAGGCCGGGGGTTGGGGGGGAGAAGGAATCCTCGCAAACGGTGGTTTGTTTTTTGCGATCCAGGCATGCATGCTACTACTTTCTTGTGGTTGTTTGCTTCGTACCTGGGGTTTCGAAAAAAACGAAGTGATCAAGAAAAAACACCAGAAGGAAATTGAGATTGAGATTGAGGTATGAATGGGCTAACTAGAAGGGGGTTGGGGTATATATTTCGAGCGATTTTGAAGCGATGTTTAACTAGGCATAGGGTTAAGCAGCAATAGCAAATTATAGACGTCGATGTTATTCAGAGAGAATTTTTCCATTTTTGTTAGATTTTTGGAATCAGCCCTTTCAGGAATTCAATCTCATTGCGCGCGTCTTTGAGTTGTTTGCGCAGCAGCTCAATCTCTGATAGTTCTTTTGGTGGGGGTGGTTGGGGAGAGGGGGAGAGGGTTGTTATTTTTGGCCGGCTTTGGATCTCCCCCAGCAGGTTGTTAGGTGGGCGTTGATCAGTCTATTCGCGCCGTCGTCCTTGTAGTAGGTGAAGTGGGATTTGACTCTGCTGAACACTGTGGACCATTGCTGGCCTTTGAAGGCTTCCACGCCATTTGGCACGACGGCGCCGGAGAAGAACAGGTCGTCACTCGACCTCAACCCGATAAGCCATTCTTGCACCTTCGCCTTCGACTCGGCGCTATAGTAGGGGTGCAATCCTGCGAAGTCATGCATCCTCGCCTTATCCTTCGTATTGAAAGTGTGGTCCAGAAGGCAGTCGTCATTTGTGAAATATCGTTTCGGAACCTCACAATCAGTAGAAACCCCACCACAGCACACACCGCAGCCTAGTTGTAGCGTCATGAGGTTACCAGACGAAAGCTTAATCGACTCGACCAACCCACCCCCCGAGGTGCAAAACTGGAACACGAAACGTCGTGAGCAACAGCTTGTACGCAATCCAACCTGCGAACGTTTTCCCTCCAAGCATAAATGGTGCGCCAAACATCATGATCGGCACAAAGCTCATGATGAGCCACTCCGGCCTCAAGACGTCGAAGAAGCCCAACCTGTTTGAAGAACCTAAAAACCACCTCGCCCTCCCATACTTCCACCCCCAAAACAGAAACAGGCCCAGCTCACCCACCATGAACGCCGGGATCGCGTAGCCCGGCAAGACAAGCCCCTCTACGGTCAGTGCGAGCACGTGGGCAGCAAAGTACCCCGAAACCAGCATCATGTGGCCGAGGAAGAAAACCCACTCGAAATTCAGAGGCAATATTCCGCACCATTTTGCCGTGTGAGGACCCCTCATTTGGTCCGTCATAGCGCTACGCTCAATCCCCACGCTCAGATCAGAGATCAGGAACCCCGCAGTCACGACACTGAGGCAAATGGAGGCGACCGGGAGAAGCGAGATGCTGTCGGCGCGCATCAAAGCTCCGACTTGGAGGATAAGTTGCGACAACGCTTCGAATAACATTTCGATGAGCTTCGTGAATACGAGTAGTTGATTCGAAGACATAGTAGCCCCTTCCTCTTTCGCCTTCCCGCTCCACTTCCCGAAAGTGTAAACCAGCGGGTTAAGGAGGAACAGAGTCTGAAGAACCCTCAACGCCCTAATCTTCAAACTAGAATGCTTGTTCTGGCTCAGCGAGTTGACCACGTGAGCGCTCATCGCCCACATCAGAATTATCAGAGACGTGATGTACGACTTGTGGTCCCCAGTGTCCTTGTAGAACCTCAGCATCAGCAAATCTGAGACCATGTCATTGTAACGTGCAAGCGAGGGAGATCAAAAGCCACCCGGCAAGCCCGTTTCGAGCAAGCTTGAGCGGTTTTCCCAGCAACCTGCAAAGTTGAATCACGAATGCCTTGAGCAGCTCTTTATCTGCTGTGACTTTTGCTATGATCTCGTTGACATCAAGCCATGCCAGTACTTTCACATCGGATGTCCGCTTCTTGGATGTTTTCTATGAGGTCTTCAGCTAGCTCCTTGGCAACGTCATCGTTGTGACTAGTCAGAGCTGAGGGGGTGGATGCGATAGGGGGGGGGGGGGGGGGTCGAAGACCACTTTCGCAACACGGTCGTTGGTTTCCCCATTGGCAACACATAGTCGCGTTTTT
>Ga0302114_10001936_pt1 | contig 13506 bp, 19 predicted proteins | sample AG5_Surface_MG_FD_203107 | JGI IMG/M metagenome (GOLD analysis project Ga0302114, IMG submission 203107) | Marine microbial communities from Western Arctic Ocean, Canada - AG5_Surface | ecosystem: Environmental > Aquatic > Marine > Oceanic | place: Canada: Western Arctic Ocean | collected...
GGGTTGGGGTTGGGGTTGGGGTTGGGGTTGGGGTTGGGGTTGGGGTTGGGGTTGGGGTTGGGGTTGGTCTACTGGTTGTTGACGTAAAAAGTTTCGGACCACTTTGGTAACCGTAACGTCGTTTGAATTTCCTTGGTTGTTCACTTTGGTCACCTTGGAAACTTTGGTCACCTTGCTAATCTTGTCAACACCCCCCCCCTCTTTATCTTCAACTTCGCTAATCGCAATTTCTGCCTGCACGGCCTTGTTCGTGCAGTGTAAATGCCCGTACGCGTCGTATATTGCAAACAATAAATTCCAAGCTGCGTTCATATCGCCATCAACAATCTCGCTCGCCTTGAACAATTGCTCCCCGTCCACAAGTTCGTCCCTTATCAGCAAGCTCATTGCGTTTTCGACGTTGTGAAGACTTTGGGCGCGCGACTTTGGCGAGAGAACACTGCCGATCATCAGGCATCTCGTCTGGTTCACGACCTTAACCTTCAGCAAAGCGTTTCGCGCACCGTCCTGGGCCACAATGATATTGGCGGCCAGCTCCGACAAAATTGTTCCGTTCTGGAGGGGGCTCATCAAGCATGAGTTTGAAGCTGTGATTGGGAACTTTGACGCTCGTAGCTTGGATATTTGCTTCTTTTTGTTGCCTCCAACAATTGAGTTTGGGTGGATTGTGAATTTATTGGATTTGGGAAAGTTGGGGTTGGGGTTGAGGTTTGGGTAGGGGTTGTTCATGGTGGGGGGGTGAGTGTGCTTGAGTGTGGTGTGGCCAGAGTACGGGTGTTTTGAATCTGGTGGGTGGTGGTGATTACTGTTACTATTTGTGGTCGGGTTGTTCCCTTCTATTTCGTTGGCACACTCGCTGCTGCTGACCAAACCCAAATCGCTCTGCTTCACAGAAACGCCAAGGCGGAGCATGAAGTTGTACACGTCGCGCTTTCGAATTTGGTTTTTCTCTACCTCTAGCATGCGTTGGGTGTGGTTTTGGCGTTGGTGTTGCTGTATGTGATGCTGATGCTCGTGGAAATGTTGCTTTTGCTGCATCTGCTGGGGGGGGGCTCGCTTCCGATTCGGCGACGAGTGGAGATCGGCCGCAAAATCGTGTCTACTCCCACCGCCGTATTCTGGGTCGTACATGTTCTGGACGTGGCCGTTGATGGGCTTCGTGTGTGGAGGGTGGGCAACGCTCAAGAACTGATCGCACTCGTTTTTTAGGTAGTTGTGTGGCTTTCGGACGATCCCAGGAGCATCCCAGTCATTCGCCACTTTGTCGTGGTATGAATTTCGGTTGGCTTGGATTTTTTTGGCCTGAGCTTTGTTGGTTCGTTGGGATTGGGATGGTTTTGGTTTGTTGATTGCGTTGTAGTTTCGTAGCACCGCCCGTGATTTCATCAGTGAGGAGGAGTCTGGGGGTGGAAGTGGAAGTGGAAGTGGGGGTGACGGTGACGGTGACGGTGACGGTGGTTGGGGGGGTGACGGTGGTTGGGGCTTGTTGGAAGATTTCCGAGGCTTAAATTTGTGAAGAAGCTGGAGAGAGAGCAACAACGAATTCTTCGCTTCTACGTTCTTGTCAAGACACATTTGGTAAAAATTCAGATTGCGGAAGAAGGGGGGTGGTTCTTCTGGGGCCCAACATAGACCGCGCTGCATGGCCGATAGGGAAACTCGAAGAGCAGCCTCATTCGATAAAGTGGTTGAGTATCCAGAAACAATCACGAGGGTTTTTAGTGTACGTGCGAGTTCATGATAATTTGATCCGTCAATGTTCCAGCCCAGTGCATCTAAACACCAAACTCGAAGAGCTTGAGCGTCAGCATGAGAGAGAATCCCCATGTGGGGATAAAACGCGAAAGATATGGATAAATTTGAAAATGTTTTTAAATAAAAATAAAAAAATTCAAATGCCAATTCAAAAGGCTTAGTTTAGTACTTCAAAACAAATATGGGGGCGGATGACTATGGTGAGGGTATCAGTTGGTTGCGTGAATGGGTTTGAGCGGTTGTTATTGAGATACGAGAGCGAAACCACAGCCGAGCGAAATTCACTAACAAACTTAAAATTACAACATTTATTCGCGGCTCGTGTTGTTGACAACAGGCAAACAAATTGTGAGTGAATATGAAGAACGAAAGCAGCCAACCTTTTCGAACTAACACACACCTTTCTGATCCTCTTATCACACACTAGCTCTCGTCGCTTCCACTTCAAATACTCCTGTACTTCAACCGTTGGTACTCGCTGTCATGGGTTATATTGAATTTTGCGTTACTGGTCTACAAGTCGTACATGTACTACTATCCGGTCAGCGGTCTTGAGTGGGAGCTGGCAATGTTGTTCCTGTTGGCCTTTATAGAAAATACGCGACTTACCCTCGCTTCCCGAGGAAATAAAACTGAGCAGATCCCCCCGCTCCTGTGGTCCATCGCTCTCGCAATACCGATGATCGTTGGTTTTGCGTATTTTTTGAGCTTGCAGATTTACGTGCTGAGGCTGGACGTGATTCTGAATGCCATAAGTTTGGTTTTCGTGTCACTCGAGTTTTTGCTCGGCATCTTAACATGCATGAGCTTCTACAGGGGTTTCACGGGATAAGTTGGGGTGGGGGTTGGGGTGGGGGTGGGGGTGGGGGGGCGATGTGTGGACTATTACTAGGTGAACAAAATCATGAAATTTAAATTATTCTATCGTCGCGTTACAGTCATGTTCAACGCTGGCTTCATCGGCAACACGAGGGTGCATGCGTATCCTCCTTTGTGAACGTTGCCCTCCTCGAAGGCGAAACGGAAGTTCGTCAACAGCACCGCCAAGGCCAGCTTCAGCTCTAAATAGGCCAGATTTTTGCCGAGGCACAATCTGGGTCCCGCATTGAATGTTGGGTACTTAAATGTGCTCGGCTCCAACTTATCGAAGAACCGCGAAGGATTGAACTCGTCTGCGTCTTTCCCCCAGGACACCTTGTCCCTGTTTATTGCGTATGGGCTGTAAATGACCGTTGCTCCGGCCAATATCTTCGTTCCGTCTGGTAGTGTATCGTCTTGCACCGCATACTTTAAATCTGTGGGCACGCTCGGGTGCAAACGCAAGACTTCGGTGATTACACTATGCGTGTACTTCAGCTCGCCAATCTTTTCGTATATTCCATCGGCGGCATCGGCATCGGCATCGGCATCGGCATTGGCGCCTCCGTTTCCTCCTTTGGTGAGCCTGTCGCCCATTACACTCTCGACCTCCGCGATAATTCTCTCCGCGCACTCGGGGTTTTTCGTAAGCTCGTAAATAGACCAGCTCATGGCACATGCAGTCGTGTCGCGTCCAGCAATCATGAAGTTCATCACAATGTCACGCAGCTGCTTCGAGGTCATTTCGCCGTTCCCGTCCTTCACGCTCTTGTCAAGGAAGCGAGAGAGCAGGTCAGGGCCGAGTTTGTTGTCGAGCTCTGCGTCTCTGCGGCGACTGTTTATAACGTTCTCGGCGAACGTGTTGATGATTTTTGCTTTCGCTGTTATCATGCGCTCCCGCTCGCAGGACTGCAGGAAGCGTTGAAGCCTCCAGAAAGGGTCGCTGAAGCGCTTGTGGCAGCCAGCCTGAATCTGGTCGAACGCTGCAGCGAAAGGAGTGGGGTTCTCGGCCAAGACGGACTGCAAGTCAACGCCAAACGCAATCTCGGAGAAAACATCTATTGTCATCTTGAAGAACACGTCCTGCAGATCGATCGTTTGGTTTGTAGATGCGGTTCGGTTGAGGAGCGTGACAACATGGTTCACGTGCTTGTTCGCAGTTACGGCACCATGACGCATTAAATTGCGGGTGAACATGGTCGAGGCAACCTTTCTGTGGTGCTTCCACGTGGCGCCGTCCGCGCTGAAAATGCCGGAACCAAGGAACTCCTCGAGGGCGTCTTAGCGGAGCGGAGCGGAGCGAAACGAAACGATGCGTATTTTAAGGAAGCACGAGAGCGAGAGCGAGAGCGAGAGCGAGAGTGGGTCAGGGGGTTAGGGTGCGTTAGAGCGAGCAGCGAGCGAAGGGAAGCGAGTTAGTCATGCTCACCTTGGAAGTTGGAGCCTTTGATGTAGTTGGCGAAGTTGTCTTTGAGAATGTGCCGAACTTGGGGCTCGCCAACAATGGAGTAGATAGATCCGTCCATGACGCCAATGCGAGGAGTTGGTCCTCCCCAGGTTCGCTTGTACTTGCGGTCCTGTGAGAGCAGGAATTCGGGCATTCTATCCCAATTGGCGAGGATTATTGGCAATACACCAAGCACTGGGAACCATGGGTACGGCAGCGAGGGACCTGGCGTTCCGGCAGGAAACGCTTTGGGGTGAATTCTCAAGTAGATTGCAATTAAAGAAGTCGCAAGAAATACAAAGAGATGGGTTCCGTTCCACACAAAATCGGAAAACATGACTGGATGGGTGTTTTTGGTTGCTAAGATTAAAGATTAAACCCGGGAGGTTGTAAAACACATTTTCGAAACATTTTGAAATATTATTTTCAAACAATTACTTTTTGCGTTTCCAAACTGCAATAGTTACAGACCTTCAATCGACCAACCACAACCACATACACACCAGCCACTGGCTACCGAATTTAATAGCCTCCAATCCTCACCACGACCCCGAGCCCCCGAAACTTAAATTTAAATTTTAAAAGAAGAATCAAGTCTACAAAGCCCACCCTAATCAACCACAGGTTAGTACCCGTGCACAATCTAAACACCTAAATTAGCAGGTCGATCTCTCGTCCTGCGTCAACACCTGGCCAGCGCTCCCGACTCCGGTCCAACTTCTTTCCCCCCCTCTTCTCACCCAATTTTCAATTCAAATCAATAAAATATCTCTTTGCTCCCTTGCAGCCCCTCTATCCTCATCCCCAATCAAAATGTCGTCTAAGCTGAATGTGGGCCGCCGAACTGGCACCGTGCTCGTTGGCAAGAACGTCCGCCAGGATGCTGAAGGTTTTGAGGATGTCGATTCCTTCTGGGGATCTGGCGAAGCCAAGTCGGGTGAGTCATCGTCATCGTCATCTGGTGTTGATATTCCTCCTTCTTCTTTTCTTCGCTAACTCCTTCCTCCCCTCCCCTTTCTTTCCTTTCCCCGCTCCACCCCACCCCACCACCACAGGCAACAGCAACAACAGCAACCAAATCTCTCCCGTGACGGGGCAAGGCTCGAGCCCAAAAACAAAGAAAGCCTCTGCCCGCTTCTCTACAGGCGGTGCCTCCAACCTGTCCTCCGTGGCCACCCCGACAAACAACAACTCCCGTTCTTATGGGCTGACCGACGTGTCCAACTCCTTCTCCAACCAAGACAACGACAACGATTTCGTCAACAACGATGACAATGACAATGAAGGCATGATGAACAACATGCAAGATTCCGATTCCGATTCCTTCGATAACAACGGCAACGGCAACAACCACCGCGTAATGTACAATAAGCAAGCTCACAACAAGAACAAGAAAAACAAGTACAACCTGAGTCGGTTCAGCTCCGACGACGACGACTCTGACTCCGACTCGAACCACAAGCCCACGTTCGACGATGAGGAGGACGTCTCGGACGAGTCCCCTGTCAAGTCCTCGAGCCGCGACGCGCTGAAGGACGCCAAGCATCGTCGCAAGAAGGAGACGGAGAAGAGGGCGAGGAAGGCCCTGATCGAGACTGAGAAGAAGGAGCGGGCCCAGCTCGATGCCTTCCGCCGGAAGTCCCAGCAGAAGCGCCTGGACGAAGCCGAGGACCTGAACGATGTCGAGGCTCCTCAGCCTCACCACACCAGGGGAAACATGAACTATGTTCCCGTTACTGATGGGGAGGACGACGACAACGACAGCCAGGACCAGGAGGACGACGATAGGGTCCGGGACAACGCCAACGCCAACGGCAACCGAAGGTCCAAGAGGAAGCGCTTTGAACCGCTTAAGTTCTGGAAGAACGAGAGGCTGGTGTTCAAGCCGTCTGGGCAGAAGGAGATTCTTCACAACACTGACACGGTTACTGCGGTTGCGATGCTGGAGGCTCTGCCGACGCCGGCGAAGCCCAAGAGGGCTGGCGCTGGAGCTGGCGGGGGAGCAGCAGGTGGGGGGAGGAGCAGGAAAAATGAGAAGGCGCTGGGGAAGGACTTTGATGTCAGAGGCTTGCCGTACGAGCCTGACAAGATTATGGAGAGCACTGAGGTTTGGGACGAGCTCAGTCAGACCACAAGGACCAGGAGTGAGTGATTTTTTTATTTTATTTTTATTGGATGAATGCGAATTTCAATAATGATAATGATTGCGCTAACACAATCCTCGCCCCACCCCAACACCCGCCCGCAGAGGTCGTCGTGCGCTCCGACCTGCTCGAACCGTCCGATCTCCCCCTGTCCATCGAGCGGCCAGACGGAAACGAAATGGTTGGCTCGGCCGCCCAGGCGTTCAACATTGGCCCAAGCTCCAGCACCATGCCGGGCTGGATCACCGGGAACCTTATACTCCCCCCCAACGCGATCAAGGACGCCGAGGGAGTCGGAGAGTGCACGCAGGTGTTCTTCGTTCAGCAGTGCCAGCCGGGGGCGTTTGAGGTTGCGATTAATCACCCTGATGAGGAATCGTTCGTTCCGGAGAGTGCCAAGAGGTTTGCGTTGAAGAGCGGGGACTTTTTTCACGTTCCGCCGAACAACATCTACATGATTCACAACCACAGCGAGTCCGTTGATGCCAAGTTGTTCTGGGTTATCATCAAGACTGCCGAGGAGGTTGAGGCGGTATGAGGGGTGGAAGTGGAAGTGGGGTGGTGGGTGTGGAGAGGGAGAGGGAGAGAGAGAGAGAGAGAGACTGGGTGAATAGGACACTGTAAAAATAAGGCTAAACAATGGACTGAACAAGAGTTGTTTTAATGAAATTTTGCTATTTTGATTTCCACCTGGTCGGGGTGATTTGGATTGGGAGGTGGGCTGGGGATAGGAAGGAGAGGATGACGGAGACTACGTCGTAACCGCCGTTGTAAACGCACTCGCCGAGCAGTCTAATGGTGTGGGCGTGGGTTGGAGTTCGCCGGGTGTGTTTGGGGAAGGACACGTAGTCTCGCTTGTAGACGATGTGGAGAATTAGGTTGAGGATGGGGGTGAGGCCCGTGAGCTGGTACTCACGGCAGGGGGTGATTCTAACCGTCTTGTCTAAGTTGGCCGAAACAATGAAGTTGGAATCGGCCGTGATGGTGAGCTGGTTGGTGTAGGATTTCTGGTTGAATGTGTGCTTGAGCTCGAAAGTCTCAGCATCCCAGATCTTCATCGTTCTATCGTCACCTGCACTCACAAGAACACGCCCGTTGGGGGAGTATGAGACGCTACGGACGGGATAGGTGTGAGCCTGGTCGATGCTCTTCACCAAGCTTCCATCGGCAGGGTTCCAAAATTTGATGGAATCATCCTGACTTCCCGAGCAAAGGAGTTTGCAGTCGGGAGAGAACGAGAGGGACATGACGTCGCTGGTGTGGCCCTCCAACGTGTGCGCTAAGATGGCACTTCCCTCGTTGAAGCTGTAGAGGTTGATGAGCTTGTCGTCACTTCCAGTAGCCAGCTGCTTGCCGTCGGGGGAGAAGCACACTGCATGAATCCAACCCGTGTGATCCTCAAGCACTTGCACTCTCGCCCACTCGCCACCCTCCCCCGGCTCCGACCAAATCATCACCTTCCCATCACCATCACCAGAAGCAAAGTGGGAGCCTGATGGAGAGAAGGTGACGCACCCAACAGGACCATTGTGTCCCACCAAGGTCTGGACCAACTCGAGGGAAGGGCTGAATACTTTCAAGCCATTACCCCCAGAACCATCATAGCCACAAGCCACAAGTGAGCCATCCGAAAGATAGCAAAGACCAAAGAAACCATTGGCAAAAACATTGTCAGCTTGATATTCTACCTTGTTGGAGCTGGTCGAGTGGACAATGATTGACCCGCTTCTACTACCCGATACCACATGACCGTTACTCCGCAACGCCACACAATCTACAGCAGCATTATGCCCGTGGAGGAGCTGTTCATCCATCTTCAGACTAAATTGAGATTGGACGGTGGGAGGTGGGACGAGGGCTGAGGGGGTGTATTTCTGGGCTAGTGGGAGATATTTAGGGTCGAAGAGAAGCAGGGGTTGATGCTTTATAGAGAGAGGACACTCCGCTTTTTCAACAATAACTTTTTTTTCTTCTTCACATAATAGCATATGTTCTTCCTTTTTTTAAGGAGGGTTGCCAAACACCACCAATCTAATACCCCAATTCTCATACCTTGCCCCAGCAACCACCACCCTCTCCCTTTCTCTCCTTTCTCGTTTGAGATCTTTTCACGAGCATATCCTTATGCCTTCCAATGAGCACCACAAGTGGCTCAAGAAGCGTGATTGGCCCGCGGTTCAAGGAGCCATGCTTCACCCACATCATGACTTAGATTTGCTCGAGAGAAAGTACAAGGAGAGAGATGAGCATGGACGACTGCCACATCATTGGATGGCAGCGAAAGCTCAGACACACACACATGCTCTTGCCTTTGTGGGCGTGCAGTCGATTTGCTGGAATCCAGAGGCCCTCATCACACGAGACAATAAAGGCGAAACTCCCCTCGACATTGCCCGTAGGAGTGAAGCCTGTGCTGAGATCATCGGCTTGCTCTCCCTCACTCCCGAGGAAGCTCATTCGTTGGGTTTGAAGGGGATGGCCCGCTTGTACGCACCAGTGGCTTATTGGTGGAGTGAGATGAATGAGTGGATCGAATCACGATCGTATGCAGACTGTCACAAATTCATCAACCAGCACGATGACGAGTTGGTGCGTGAAGTGCTCAAATACAAGAATTCTGAACTTCTTCAAGGTGTTGCTTGCTATAGCCAGGCATACAGCGACTCCCTCGTGTTTCTTGCTATTCGAATGATCCATCGGAACCCACTTTCCCTTACGGATACCCAGTTCCAAGGCTACACGCCTTTTCAGCTTGCTGAGCACCCCCAATTCAATGCGTGCAAAGAGATCGTAAAGGTTTTCCGGCTCACCCCCAAGTACATCTCTTCCACCCCCTTCCCCACCCTCCTCCGACAACACCTCCCCAAACAGTTTGTCGACGAGGAGATCTTCGGCACCTACAACACCGTCTGCACCTTCATAAAACACATGAAGTACGACAAGGCTGAGCTGGTCGAAATTGAGGCTGTCCTCAAGCCGACCCGCAAGTGCGACGTCTGCAGCTCCCTCCCCGCCAAACCGTGCGCACGGTGCAAACGCACCTTCTACTGCTCCCCCTCCTGCCAAAAACTAGCCTGGAAGAAGCACAAGAAGACGTGCAAAGCCCCAACCACCTCTCCCGCCACCTCGTCCTCCCTCCGAACCCTACATAAGGGCATTGCCCTCCTGAACATGTGCATACAGAGGTCTGGGGCTGGGGATGGACCGACCAGTGTTGTGGTGGAGTTCCTGTTGCCTACTAATGTATAAAAGTTGTTAATATTGTTGATCTATTTTTACAAAAAATTAACACAAAAAAGGATTCTAAATCTTCTTACTCGGCCGCGGGAGCGGCAGCCTCTTCAGCCGCCGGTGAGGCAGCAGCTTCAGCAGCGGGAGCTGCAGCCTCTTCAGCCACCGGTGCGGCAGCCTCTTCAGCCGCCGGTGCGGCAGCCTCTTCAGCAGCGGGAGCGGCAGCCTCTTCAGCAGCGGGAGCGGCAGCCTCTTCAGCCACCGGTGCGGCAGCCTCTTCAGCCGCCGGTGCGGCAGCAGCTTCAGCAGCAGCCGGCTCGGGCTCGGCCGCGGCCTCCTCCTCTGTCTTCTTCTCTGCAGCCGGGGCAGCAGCCTCCTCGGCAGGTGCCGCCTCCCCCCCCTCTGTGGCCAGGGCCATGAACTGTTCTTTTGTGACAGTCTCACCATCACCTCGGAGCTTGTCCCAAGCCTCCTGTGTCCACTTGTCGCCGCAAAGGGATTTCGCCGCGGCTTCGTCGATTACGTCTGGTACTGATGCTCCGGCTCCCATGTTAGAAAATTCTTTTTGTTGTTAAGTGTTTTGAGGAACAACTGCAGGAGTTGGATTGGAGTGGAGTATGTTGAGTGCCAAGTAGAGTTAGGAGAGTGAATAATGTATTTTTGCGGAGAAAAGGGGGAATGGGGGGTTAGTTGACGTGTAGATGTGAAGGGCAATCGCAAGGAGGCCTCAGCCAGTAGTCACAAAATTTCATCAGATTCCAAATTATGTCGAACCGACGAACCCAGTTCCAGGAATATTTCTTTACTTCGAGTTTTCTTGGAAGGGCAAGGGGGTGTCCTTGAGAGGCGAAAAACCCATAAGACTTACAAGGGAAGATGATATGGAGTTTTTATTTTTTGGCAACGCCAAAATCTTCCCGAAATGCATCATTGGAAATGAAGAAAGAATTTTTTTTCATAAAATTAAAATGTTTTCGGCTTAAGAAACGCGAGTATCTGTCCACCAATAGCATACCCCAGAGACATGTTATGGTTGAGGTCGTAGAGGATTTTAATCGCCAAATGTTCGCCATCTGGGTGCTCTACTTTGCTCGGTTCACCCAGCTCCGCTTTGTCGTGGGGAGAGACTGTGAGGCGGAGGAACTGGCAGACGGTGTTGTAGGTGCTGTAGATATCGTGGTACTTGGCGGGGAGGGATCGGAGGAGGAGGGTGGGGAAGGGGGTGGAGGAGATGTCCAGGGGGGTGAGACGGAGGACCTTTACAATCTCTTGGCAAGGATCAAGTTGATAATTCTCAGCAAGCTGGAGTGGTGTGTCGCCATCTTTATCTGTAGCTATGAGGAAAAATGGGTGTCGATGGATCATTCGAAGAGCAAGAAACACGAGGGAGTCGCTGTATGCCTGGCTATGGCCAGCAATCTGTCGAAGAAGATCAGAATTGTTGTATTTGAGCACTTCACGCACCAACTCGTCATCGTGCTCATTGATGAATTTGTGACAGTCTGCATACGATCGTGATCTGATCCAATTAGCCATCTCATTCCACCAATAAGCCACTGGTGCGTACAAGCGGTACATCTCCTTCCAACCCAACGAACGAGCTTCCTCGGGAGTGAGGGAGAGCAAGCCGATGATCTCAGCACAGGCTCCACTCCTACTGGCAATGTCGAGGGGAGTTTCGCCTTTATTGTCTCGTGTGGTGAGGGCCTCTTCATTCAACCAAATCGAAAATACACCCACAAAGGCAAGAGCATGGGTGTGTGTCTGAGCTTTCTCTGCAAGCCAATGATGTGGCAGTCGTCCATGTTCATCTCTTTCTACGGACATTCTCTCCACCACATCCATAGCTTCCACCGCAGACCAATCACGCCTCTGGATCAGCTCGTGGTATTCACTGGAAGACATTTTGCTTTATATTTTGAAGGCATGATCAAAAATAGGATGATTCTGGAAAAACAAGGCTAAGAAGGTTTACCCAGCCACCCAAGAGGGAAGCTACCTTGACGATATAAATATTATTTGTTAAAACCCGGTGATTCTTCACATAGAACAACTCGTATCCATTTCCAACATGAAATGCGAGATCTGTCAAGGTTCCTCCTCTTCTTCTTCTTCTTCTGCTTCTGCTTCCTCTTCCTCAAGCAGCAGCTACGTCTGCGACTCCTGCCTCACCCCCCCCCCCCCATCCTCTCCGAGCTAATCTGCGCAACCTGCTTCACGTGTGATGGTGTAGACAACACCGACCTCCGCCTCCTCCCTCCCTGCATCTGCACCAAGCAAATTGCAGTTCCTAACACCAAGAAGAGGTGGGAGAAGGACTGGGGGAGTAAGCAGGTTTATACAGTCGAGAAAGATTCCGATTCCGATGAAAAATCGAACAAATCGAAATCCAACTCCTCCTCCTCCTCCTCCTCCTCCTCCCACATCAGCTACCAGTCCCGAAGATTCAAGGGCTGCCTGATGTGCGTGGAGTGCCTCCTCGCGTTGAAAAACAGCTCGCTCACCGCCCACACGTCAGGAGACGGCGACGTTCGGAACTTCAGCGGACTTTTTTCCTGTCCGCAGTGCAAGAAGAAGGTGAGTTAGAGAAGGCGAGAGGGCGAGAGGGGGGAGGGGAGAGACCACAGAGGGCGGGACGAAAACACTAATTCCACGCTCACCATGTCACCATGTCACCATGTCATCATGTCATCATGTACATGTAGTATACTGATCGGAACTCAATTATCGGAAACATGCTCAACGCCGGCGGCAAGGACGATTCGTGGTCCTCAACGCTCTCCTTCGGGTCAATGATCTACGGCTTGGTCGTCGGTCAACCGGGCGGGGCATCGTCCCCCGTTCGGCGGCAGGAGAGCAGCGGGGACGGGGAGCTGTTTCGGGAGCTGCTGCAGAGCCACCCGGAGCAGATTGAAAGGCTTAGGAAGGAGAAGGAGGAGGAGAGGTTGACGTTGCAATTAATCTCCTTGGATCCGGGGTTGAAGGCTGAGAAGGAGCGGGTGGAGAAGTTGCGGAGGGATGATGAGGCGACGAGAAGGCTTGTCGAGGAGGAGGCGACGAAGGAGCGGGAGGAGAAAATGCGGAGGGAAGAGGAAGAGGAGGCGACAGTTAATTTGATTGCGGAAATGACGAGGCAGGAAGCAGTCAAAGTCAAAACGAGAAGGCAGAAGGGAGATGATGAGGACGAGGACGAGGAGGAGATATATATAGAAGCGGAGGAGGAAGAGGAGGAAGAGGAGGAAGAGGTGCAGGCGATTAAAGTCAGCAACAGCGGAGTTTGGGTGAGTGAGGCGGGCAAAATGAAGAACCGCCAGCCGAGGAAGAAGAAGAAGGAGAAGAAAGTCGAGAAGAAAGCTGAGAAGAAGAAGAAGGAGAAAGAGAAGGAGAAAATGCCCAATAAATCATTCAATCTTTTCGGGAAGAGGAAGACTCCTCCAGCTTCGCCCAAAATCGAACCCAAACCCAAACCCAAACCCAAACCAAAACCCCCTCCTCCTGCTCCAATGATCGACGACGAAAGTAGCAGCAGCGACGACAGCGACCTGGAAATAGAACATTACCGCGCCGTCGCCCCGAATCCTACTCCTACTCCTACTCCTACTCCTACGGCAAAGGAGAACAGGAAGAGGAAATATAAGAAGAACTCCTTCTCGCCGTTTTCTCCACAGTCGAGCACGTCGCAGGAAGGAGAGTCGCAGTCGCAGACGCAGTCACAATCTCAAACGCTGTCATCGCAGCAGGAGCAGCTGCCGAGCTTCTCCCTGTCCCCGATCAATTCGGAGGAGCCCACCCCGCCGCCGAAGAAGAGGAAGAAAAGGGCGGAGGAGAAGGAGGAAGACAAGGGGGGGGGATTCTGGGTTTGCGCGTTCTGCACGAGCCGAAACGGAAACATGGAGTTTTTGAGCTGCGAAGTTTGCGGGAGCGAGAGGAAGGGGTCGAATTAGATTGGGTGTAGTTACAGTCAGTCATAGAAGTTAATTTTTAGGTTCATGCATTATAGTTCAAATTTTATACAAGTTTCCCTCCTCGCCCTCCTCGCCCACCTCTCCCTCCTCTCCCGCCCCCCCCGCC
>Ga0302114_10001937_pt1 | contig 13501 bp, 11 predicted proteins | sample AG5_Surface_MG_FD_203107 | JGI IMG/M metagenome (GOLD analysis project Ga0302114, IMG submission 203107) | Marine microbial communities from Western Arctic Ocean, Canada - AG5_Surface | ecosystem: Environmental > Aquatic > Marine > Oceanic | place: Canada: Western Arctic Ocean | collected...
ATATATCTCAGTCTCTATTTATCTATCACCCCCTCTTGCGCCGTGAAAGACGGCGAAAGGCGGGCGCTCAGAACTTTGCTTTCGGTCGATCTTGGCGCGACCACCAGCATGGCGCCAGTCGAGCTGGAAGTGACCATCACGAAGCCGACCGCGGACACGAAATGCGTGCGTTGACCCTGCCCCAAACGCCGCCCGTGCCGATCACGATCGTGGTGGTGACTGTTCCCTTGTTTCCTGCGCAGGGCTTCATCCTGGAGAGCGACTACGAGGGGGATAAAGGCCATCCCCGGATCGGCAATGTCCAGCCAGGATCCATCTCCGCCGACCAGTTGGTGAAGGGTGACATCGTGCTGGAAATCAACAGCGTGACCGTCACCAGCCACAACCAGGCAGCCAAGATCATCAAGGCCGCCTCCGGCGACATCTTGATCAAGGTGGTGGCTAAGACACACCGAGAGGTGAAGGCAGCGACGAAGAAGTCCGGTGGAATGTTCACTAAGAGCACATCGAAAGGGGTGGATAAGCAGGCAAGCTGCTTGGCTATGCCCAATCGCCCTGTCACATTACCTTCCCCCGCCGGCCCCGTGCCTCCCCCGGCCCCCGTGCCTCCCCCTGCCCCTGCCCCTGCCCCTGCCCCTGCCCCTGCCCCTGCCCCTGCCCCCGCCCCTGCCCCCGTCCCTGCCCCTGCCCCTGTCCCTGCCCCCGCCCCTGTTCCCACTCCCGCCCCCGTGAAGGAGGTCGACCCCTCTCCAGAGGAGGAAGGAGTCTACGTTACCGCGGAGGTTTTGACTGTTTCGGTCCCCGCCAAGGTCAAGCTCACTGGCGTTGCCCCTCCCGACTTTGCCGCTGAGCCCGAAGTTTTCAATGCTTTCGTTGACTTGATGAAGAAGTCGTTGAGCTCCATAATGGAGCCCCCTGAAGGTGCAGACATTGTAATCACCGCCATAAACGGCGTGCCTGTATCTAGCAACAGGCGTCTTAACGAGCCCGAGACTCTTGTCATTGACTTCGATATTGTTATGGTAGTCAATTGTGACGGCGAGTGCGACGACGCGACTGTCGCTGCTGAACTCATGTCGGACCTCGAAGGAGCCAATAAAAAACTTGAGGAGGCTACCTCTTCCAGTTCCAGTGCCTTTGTGGACGTTCTCGCCGAGAACGCTGCAATGGATCCCAACTTGGTCTCCATCGCCAATAACTTTGCAAATATCACCGCAGCTCCTTACGTTGCCCCCACCGCAGAGAGCATTCAGTCTGCTGTCACAGATGCTCCAGCAACTCGGACTATGAGTGATGGATCCACAAACACACTTGATTCTGACATTGGTGCAGCTAGCACATTGTCTTTCTCTCTGGCTGTCTTGGGAACTGTTGTTGCTATTTTTGCCACTCTCCTGTAAGCTCACTGTCTGTCGTGTAAAATGTGCACGAAGAAAGACTAAAAAAAAGAAGAAGAAAGGGAGAAGAAAGGGAGAAGAGAGAGAAGCGAGAGAAGAGAGAAGAGAGAGAAAAGAGAGGAAAAGAGAAAAAGAGAAAAAGATTTCTGTTGAATAAAAATGGTCATTTTTCAATTATGTAACAATCTCTCAAATAGCCAGAGCGCTCATTCTGTTCGCAGGTCGTCGTAAAGCTCCTGGTGTAAGGAAGGAAACAGATGTTTTTGTTATGAACATTTTTTTTGCTTAATTGCTATTCTCGAATTTTGCAAACCACAATTGATTGAAACACACAAAAGTCCAAAGTTTCCCCCCAAACACAGGCATAAAGGAAAAATTGCTTTAGCAAAGGATCAGATGACTTTTATCATGGAGCGGATAAGCAGGGGGGAGGGCTTCCTTGAGATTGGGGGTGTCAAAATCTGATTCCAATAATTTTGCGTTTATAAACTGCTTGCGAGCTGGGTGCCACAAAGTGACAAAGTTTGTCTCAAGGTTTTGTTAATTTCTTTCTCAAATTCTCCGAAGTTCACTTGTCTCAGTTTATCAGCATCGACACATCAGGCAAAACGAATCAAATTGTTTACGAACTCTATGTACGAGATGTTCCCTTGGCCATTGAACTCGCACGAGCTCAGCGATCTCTCAACCAGATTTGCATTGACCTTGTGTGCCCTAGCGTGCTTTCGGATCTCTGTTTCTTCTAGAAAAGAATCCCCTCTTCTGTCGGTCTGCATCAAAGACCTGTTCAATGTTTTATACTGCGCAATGGAAGCGTCTACCCCCCCCCTCCTCCTTTCCCCTTGCTTCATCGAATCTTGCTCGAGCTGCTCAAGCTGACCTAATTCAGCTCTCACCTCTTTGAGTTTTTGGATTCTTCTCGTTTCCTCTTCTTCCGCCTCATTATTGGTGTTGGTGTTGGTGTTGGTGCTGGTGTTCAGTTCGAGTTTTAAGTGATTCGCGAAATCAATGTGTCCAACTCTCCCGTCTTTGTTTTTGGAGCAATTAACCAGTATTCTGTCAACGACAGATCTTGAAATGCCAAACTTTTGACAAGTGTCCCTTATCTCGCCTTTGCTGAATTTCCCGTGATTGGTGTCGTTCCGTCCAAGTTCGTCAGCAACGCTCGCGAAAACGTTGGACTTGGTATTACGGCGGTGTTTTCCTGAAAACGGCAACGGCAACATCCGACTCGTGCCGCTCGCCAGCTGCTGCTGCTGCTGCTGTTGCTGCTGCTGCTGCTGCTGCTGAAAGTTGCGAGATTCCCCCCTTCTCTTGCCTACAGGTTGTGGAGATCCTTCGTACACAACCGGAAACCCAGGCTCGAGCTTTTGCTTTAGTTCGTTCGCAAAGTCAACGAAACTGACTCTGCTATCCGTACAACGCGAACTGCAGCTCGACAAAACGTCGTAGTAGTCCTCCATGCCAAGACTGGTGCACACCTCGACAATTTCCTTTTGCATAATGTAACCGTTTCCCAGGTCGAGCTGCAGAAATTTGTTGTTGAGTTTGTTGAACAACTCACCATGCTCCGTTTTCTCCAACCCCCTACGATTGAAGGTGAATTTCTGTTTATTCTTCCTGGGTGTGTTTTGCCCATACTGCACGGAATGCTCCCTGCGCCCGCTCTTGCTGCTCCCACCGGGCTTGCTACAATTTGACAAATTCAGTGATTCGAGGTCAGTCTGCGAAATTCCAGTGCCCCCCTCTACTTGCTGCTTGGGACTGATGAGCTCAGGCAACTGGTTAGCGCGCTGACTTCGGTACGACCCGGGCGAGCTATAGGTCATCGACCGGTGCCCAGGCCAATTTCCTGTCCGGCTTGAATGGCTGGCATTACTCATGTAGCTCATCACACTCGTGGCGTTAGACCGGTTCGTGTTGCTACCGTCGCTCTCTGTGTAGAAAGAAGAAGACCGCGCAGTCATTGCCTTGACCACGGCCGAATGCTTCTTCATGGGGTTTGGACCGATAGTTTGTGAAAAGGAAATTGAAGCATAGTCAGCACTCTTCAAGTTGTTAAGATATTCCACCCAGGCGATCCTGCCATTGCCATTTCTGTCGGACCGAAAAATAATAAAATTTGCTCGGCCCTCGTGCAAGTTGTAGGCCCTCAAAGCCACCAAAAGTTCGTTTTTTTTAATGTAGCCCGTCCTAGAGGCATCGAAAAGGAGAAGGCCCACGTTGAGCTCCGCAAAATCCTCGACAAGCTTTCTTGCAAGCCTGTCAAAAAGCTGAGGTGCCAATGAATTCACCGCTGTTTGTCGGATGAGAGAGTTTCGTTGAGCATATTGGGGTCCAGGGATATTCTCCATGTCTGGGAAAGAAGTTTTTTGGATTTTTCTCAGCACAACCTCAAACCGAATAGGCTCGTCGATGCCATGTTTTGCCCAAATTTTTATCAACTGGTTCTCAACTCGCATTCCAGCCAGCGAAAAAATAACCCTTGCAACAGTCAACGTGATGGCCTGCGTGGTTCTTTCATCATACACCACAAACAATTCACACAACCGCCTGAACTTCTCCCAACTTGCTGCTAACATATTTTGCTTAGCAGTGCTTGGAGAAATTGAGGGGTAGTTAACTTGGTTTTCGGTCCGGTACAATTCTGCCTGATCATTGAAGCTGAGTGGTTGAGCCAGAGTTACCATAGTTTCTATGTTGCCTTATTTTGTGAAAATTAAAATTCAAAACCCGTTTTTTGAAAAACTAATTTTATAATAAACCTAACCTATTCGACCTGGTTTTCAGTAAAAAAGGCGATGCAATAAAACAAAAAACTTTAATTCGCTCCCCTCTTGGTTACTTTTTAGGAGTGGATAACAAACTTTCCAAGCTCGCCTTGAAGTTTTCATTCATCTTTTTCAAATTATCGACTTCTTCCTCGAACGCCGCCTCGTCTACCTTCCTCCGCTCGGCCTCCTTTTTCTGAATCACATCAATTCTGTTGGTCAACTCGCTGACTTGGCGCTCTAAATCAGCGTTGTCCGCGTCCAATGACGTAATGGTATTTTCCATATCAGCCTTCTTCTGCTCTGCCATCAAAGCCTTCCTCATGCCAAACGCAATTGAAGACTCGTAGAGGGTCTGGTAGGCCGCGATTGTCATGCGGATCTATAATGTGGGACCCACACAGCTAATTGAATTAGTATAAACCTGTAGGACGTAGTTGGATGTGTTGTACAATTTTGCTCACCTCATCCCTGACCCTCAACAACAACAACCCCCTCTCGGCGCAATTGATTGTAACTTCCCTAATGAGCTCGTCAAAGCATTGCGCATAGAGCTCCTCCCGAACCGGGCAGATTCCTGTTTCTCGTGCTTGTCGCTGCTGCAATTTGTGGTCAAGCGCCTCCTGTAGATTCACAACGTCCAGCCTAGTGGCAGGAACGGAGCTCACGTATTGGACCCAGAGCTGACCGCTATCGGCCCATTCTCGAGGAGGTAGTATGCTATTCAGTATATCTTCTGTCTGGGAAGTTCGTTTTTCAGCATTCTTGGCTTTTTGCTTTTTGCTATCTTTGGTGGTGGAGACCAATATTGGGTTGTCGTACTTGACTAGAGAATCGTGGGGGGGAATCATAAGAATAGTTGCGGGCAACGGACACGCAGCAGATCCACAAGTTTTTGGTTACTGAGGAGTAACTGTTGAAAGAATTTAAAAACCGATTAGTTAAGTTGGTCAGTTCGTGTAAGAAGTAAAAGAGCTTTTGCCTTTCGTTCTGTTGTGTCGTTACTCTCACCTTTCACGTGATCAAGGGATTGATCAAGGGATTTATTGGCGAGCAATATAACGTTTTAAATTGGAAAGGGGGTTGAGCGCAAATTTGTTTACAATTTTTAAAATCAAATAAGGATGTTATTTTTGTTGCGACCACCGGACAAATAATCGCTGTGTTACTCTATTTAAACAACAAAGAGCACCGTGCGAATCTGCGAATCTTCTCCCGCCCTCTCGTCTCTGTTTTTTGCACAAAATTCAATTTTCTACAATACGACTACAACTCCACAACCAAGTGCAAACCACAACTTGGCCAACAACCAATTAATTGCAAATAATCAAGTTAAGTGTATTCAACAGCACCCACTAGCTCTCCCTTAACCAACATGGGACAAACAGTGGGCAAGGCTCCCCTCCTCCCTGAATCGCTCCCATTCTTGAATCTCCCTCAAAATGTGATCCTTGAGCTCTGGGAGGCCTTCAATGACATAGCCGAGGGCTTTGGGCTAACTTTGGACGAGTACCAGGAGATAATCCGAGTAACCTTGAAGGACTACCTTTCATACTCGGAGAAGAAGATGAATGCCATTGCCTTGGCATCATTCCAAGTGTTCGATGACGACGAAAACTCCCTAATTGACGCCCTGGAGTTCCTCTCCTCCTTCGCCCTCCTCTCAGGAATGACGGTGGAGGAGAAGATGAGATACATTTTCGGGATTTACGACTTTGACGAGTCTGGGCTTTTGAGCGTAGACGAAATGACCTTGGCGTTGCGGTCGTCCATCAGCGGGCTCACCAAGCTGTCTGGAATTGACCCTCCCAGCGAGTCCGAAATTGAGCAAATCTCCGTGTCGGCATTTGAGGAAGCTCCAACTTCCGGCTCGGATGCGGGGATGATCTCAAGGGACAAGTTTGTCGAGTACGCCGTCAAAACCCCGGAAATAAGCAGCTGGATCAACTACTATGGCGACCTAGATGAGGTGGAGGTGGAGAGCTTTGGGGGAGAAACATTCAGCAAGCAGTTGGTCAAGAGGGAGGGGATGCCGGAATTGTCTCTGAAGAGGGACTCGAGAAGCATGGCCACAATGGATTTGGACAATGGGAGCGAGGCGTGGTTGCAGATCGAGGAGAAGGGTTACAGCGAGAACTTTGTTCCTCTCGAGCCGTGGCAAAATACCGGTGAGTGCTTTCTGTCCCTAGCTTCAAGGAACACAGCTCGCTTGATTAATGTAAAACCGCTAACGCCCCCCCCCCCCCCCCCAACCCTCACTGCCGTACAACCATGACAACAATACCACCACCCCTAACAACTCAGTCTCATTCACCGAGCCCTCCTCAATCCCAAAGACCATTCCCTACTCTGCCCCGGATACAACACTTAACCTAGACTGGATTCACGGCTACAATTGCCGCGAATCCCGGCAAAACGTCTTCTACAACAAAACCGGCGACTCAATAATTTATCCTGCCGGAGCTGTCGGCGTCAAAATGAAGCTCAACGAAGTCTCCTCCGGCTCCGACACGAGCTCTAAAAAATCTCAGCACTTCTCCATTGAGCACACGGACAAGATCACGGCGCTGGCGGTCCACCACGTCTCCAATACCGTCACCCATGTAGCGACCGGGCAGGTCGGCCTCAAGCCGAAGATCTCCGTGTGGGCTTCGCACACCATGGAAAACATAGTCACCATCGTGGGTTTCCACTCCGTTGGAATATCTCAATTGGCGTTTTCACCCTCCGAAGGCTCCCTGTTAGTCTCGGTGGGAATGGACAGCTACCACTCGGTGGCAGTCTACGACTGGAAGCTGAAAACTGCGGTATTCACCTCGGTCTCAACCACACAGCCCATTCTCGATGCCCGCTTCCTCGGCTCGGACGACTACTTCGCCACCTGTGGCTTGAACCACGTACACTTTTGGAGCAGGCACGGGGACGTTTTTCGCAGGCAGAGGGGCCTCTTCGGAAAGAAGATTAGCCTGCAGGCTATGACTGCTGTAGCGAGCGTTAACAAGTACGTCGTGTCGGGGGCGACTACGGGGCACCTGTGCGTGTGGGAAGGGAGGTGAGTCTTTCAGTTCAATTCAATTCGTTTCTCGTTAACTTCTCTCTGCTAACAAACCACCGTTTCTTACGCTCCCCCCCCCACCCCCCCAAATAACGCAGAAATTGCGTGCGAGCTATCAAAGCTCACTCAGGCAGCATAACAGCCCTATTCGTCGCTGAAGGTGACTCCGGTGGCCTCTGTTCCGCCTCCTCGGACGGCAAAGTTCAGCTCTGGAGCAACAACCTCGAAGTGGGAAGCATGTTCGACGTGAGCAGTCTGGGAGGAGTTGAACGAAGCGTGAACAGCGTTTGTTGGGACCCTGGAAATAGGAAGATTCTAGTGGGGGTGAGTGACGCGGCTCGGGGAAAAGTCTACACAGCAGCATAACTAACCCACACATTTTGCAGATGTGGTCTGCCGAAATCTTCGAAATAAACGACGCGGAAGGTTACAATATTCACGAGGGACCCCTCCTAACCGGCCACTACGCCTTATCGATCCACGGGCTCGCCTGCAACCCGTCCAACCCCTCCCAGTACGTGACGGTGGGCATGGACAAGACGGTTCGAATCTGGGATTCGGAGAAGAAAACGTGTGTGCGGATGGCTGTCTTCGACACCATGGCCCGATGCGTGGCTTACTCTGCCGACGGGACACAAATCGCCGTGGGCCTCGGCGGAGGGACCAAGGAGCATAAGCAGAAAAAGGACGGAGCGTTCATAATTCTCAACGAGGAGGATTTAACTATAATTCACGAGGCCCGCGACTCTAAGCAGGTGAGCGAGACACGCAGACAAAACAAAACAACACAAACACAAACACTAAACAAAACTAATCTTTTGCCCCCCCCCGCTTCCTCGACACAGACCCTCACGGATGTAAAGTTCTCTCTCGATGGGAACACCCTGGCATTCGGCTCAATGGACCGCTGCATCTACGTCTACAACGTCGGGGATTTCGCCAGCAAGGCCAAAGCGCGTGGGCACAAAGCTTCAATCACCCACATAGACTTTGGGCGCGTTTTCGGAACTAACAACGCCGTCTTTCTTCAGTCCAACTCCGAGGCGGGAGAGGTAATGTTCTGGGATATTGAAACAGGCGAGCAGCAAACCCCCAGGAACCAGCGCGACACAGACTGGGAGACCCAAACGTGCACCCTTGGGTGGCCATTGAAGGGTGCCTGGGGGCCCTTTGACGACGGCGCAAAGGTCACCGCCTGCGCCAGGTCCTCATCCGGCGAGGTCCTCGCTACCACCGACAATTACGGCCGAATCCGGGTCTACACCTACCCCGCCATCGCCAAGAACCCCAACTATGGCGTCTTCCGCGCGCACGCTGCCAACATCACCAACGTCAAATTCACGCCGGATGACGGGTATTTGGTTACAGCGGGGGCCGACGACTGCGTTGTGATGCAGTGGAGACACGAGGCGGACGGGTACGAGGAGAGCATGGTTGGCAAGATCGAAGCGAACGTGGAAGACGAGATGGACCTTGTTGACGGTTCGGTAGTCGACAAGCCTGCCGATTGGGAAATGGTCAACAACGAGGACATGACCTACACGTTCAACATGGAAGAGCTTGCCAGGGACGAGGACTTCATGCCGATCAAACCCTGGCAGCGGACAATCGTAGCGCCTTCCCGACCCCCAGCGGAGAACACCACCGAGCCAGACGACAACCTCATCTTAGAGTGGATCCACGGCTACAGGGGATCTGACTGCAGGTGTGCGAGCGAAGCGAGCGGCGAGCAGAGCGAGCCACGACACAACACAACACAACACAACTAATCCTGTCTCACTGCTACTGCTACTTCTGCTGCTGCTGCTACTAAAACTGAAACTGCTTCGCTTGGCTTCGCTCGGCGCAGAAACAACCTGTTCTACGGGATCGGTGGCGTTTTATTGTATAACGTAGCGGCCACAGTTGTTCGGTACTCCGTGAAGGAGGCAATTCAGGAATTCTTCCAAGACACAAAAGACGAGGTTACAAGCATGGCCGTCCACCCTGACAGGCCAATCTGCGCGGTTGGGCAGACTGGCAAAGTGCCTTATATTCACCTCTTCAACTACGAGACCATGGAGGCCGTGCAAGTGTTCCACGGGCATCACCGCAGAGCCATCACCAACTTAACGTTCGACCCCTCCGGTAGGTTCTTGCTCAGTGTAGGCATGGACGAGTACCACAAGATGATCATATTTGACTGGGAGAACGGGAGGTGAGCTTGACTGAAAATCGTGCGAGAAAAGCTTCCAAAATTGTTAACCCCAACCCCGCTTGTGACTGTTCCCGGGGGTTGCTGCTGTTGCTGTTGCTGTTGCTGTTGCTGTTGCTGTTGTTCACAGCGTCAAGGCGAGCACCCGCACAACGGACAAGAAGACTCTAGCGGTGGCGTACCTGCCTGATGGGAAGGGGTGCGTACAGTGCGGAGTTGACTTTATTAGGTTCTGGTCTTTGGACGGGCACGTCATGAACTACAAGAGCGCAATCCTTGCCGACAAAGGCAAGATTCAGCCGTTCTTTTCCGTGGGGTTCACCGGGAACTTCCCGGTCGTTGGCACGACCGATGGTCACCTCTACAGATTCTTGGGGAGGAAGCTCGACGTTGCGGTCAAGGCTCACTCCAGCACAGTGTATTGCATCCACGGAACGAACGAGGGGCTTTGCACTGGGAGTCGGGACGGGGTAGTCAAGCTCTGGAGCCAGTCTTTGGAGTGCAAGATTGCAATTGATGTGCAGATGCTCGGAAGCTTGAACAGCTCCGTCAAGAGCGTTTTTTGGGACAACGAGCTCGGGAAAGTGCTTATCGGAACGGCAGGGAACGAAATCTGGGAGGTTGGCTCCAGTGACGGGAGCAACTTGCACTTGGACGGGCCTCTCGAGCAGGGACACTTTGACAATGAGCTCTGGGGGCTGTCAATCAATCCAAGTAGGCCGCACTTTGCCACTGTTGGAGACGATAAGACGTTGAGGGTGTGGGATCTTTTCGAGCACAAGGTTATCAAGATGACGGGCTTGGAGATGATGAGTCGCGCGTGCTGCTACAGCCCCGACGGAACGATGATTGCGGTTGGATTCGGGTCCCCCGTGAAGAAATCACAGAAACAGTTTGACGGAAAATGGATGATTATGTCTGACAACGATTTTTCCATTCTCTACGAAGCTCGCGACTCGCAGAAGTGGATAACCGAGATGAAGTGGTCGCCGGGCGGAGAGCGCCTAGCCGTGGGAGCCTGGGACAATAAGATTTATCTCTATGATGTCGACATGCAGGACAGGAGTAAGGTGAGTTGGAAGTCTTGCCGCGCTTTGACAAAAGATTAAAAAAATGTCAGCTAACAAACACAATCCCTACCGTCGACCACCCCCGTCGCCTCTGCGCAGCTCCAGATCACCCTCACCGCCGTCATTTCACAGCACAACAGTTTCATCACGCACTTCGACTTTAGCGCAAACAACACGTACCTACAATCCAACTGCGGTGCGTACGAGCTGTGCTACTTCGAGAGCGACACGGGAATGTTCATTCCGGCCGCAAGCAGGCTAAAGGACGTGAGGTGGGAGAGCCAAACCTGCACGCTCGGCTGGCCCGTTGAAGGCTGCTGGCCGAGCCAGAACGACGGCACCACCATCACCGCAGTGGACTGCAACTTGGTGAACGAACACGGAAATCTCATTGCAGCGAGCGGCGACAACTTCGGGAGGCTGAGCCTCTCCAGGTACCCGTGCAGATCAAGCTTCGCCATCAAGAAGCAGTACAAAGGGCACAGTGGACATGTTGTGAAAGTTAGGTGGGCGGGGGGAGATTCCCACCTGATCAGCATCGGCGCGAAGGACAAGGCGATAATGGTCTGGCGTCACGAGGCGGACGATATGGCAGTCATGGACGGGCAGAGCGGGATCGTTCCCGACCCTGTGGACGACAGCGACGTAGAAGATGACATCCCCGTCCTCGACGGCGATGTGCCTGCCGCCGTCGGCGGTGCAGGGGAGGAGGAGGACGGAGATGAAGTTAAGAATACAAACTTGGAGAGGCCCTGGATCGCGGGGATGGTGGAACCATCCGACCCTCCCAAACAGAATCCTGATTTGCCCGATAGCGAATTGGAATTGGTGTACGCGCACGGTTTTCAGGCGCAAACGACCCGTAACTCCCTTGCCTACAACAGCATGGGCGAAGTGGTTTATCCCACAGCTAGCATCTGCGTCGTGTACAACAAGGACACGCACCGACAGAGGTTCTTTAGGGGCCACTCGAGCCAGGTCAGCGCGTGTGCAGTTTCTCCCAACGGAAGGTTCGTGGCTTCTGGGGTGTCCGCCTTGCGCCCCCAGGTGCGCGTCTGGGACGCACAAACCTGCAGTGAAATTGTGTGCCTGAGGGAGTTTCACCGGACGGGGATTGTCAGCATTGCCTTCAGTGGGGACTGCAAAAGGATCGTGAGCGTTGGAAACGATGCAGACCGGTCCATAGTGGTGTGGAGCTCGCTGAGCGGCGAGTGGCACGACGGCAAGATGCAGTGCACCAGCAAGGGGAGCGAGAGAGGTGAGTTGAGTTGAGTTTAGTTGAGTTGAGTTGAGTTAGTGCGTGCGTGCGGTCGTAACAAAACAACTGCTGATTCTATCTGAATTCTTGTGCTTTATAGTTTTTTTTGCGCAGTTTGCCAACCCCGAGTTTGACTACATGATCGTCTCTGGCGGCATGAACCACATAAAGTTCTGGAGCGTGGACGGTGCGAACATGGTTAGCTGCAGAGGAATTTTCGGTAGCGTTGGGAAAATTCAGCCAATGCTTTGCGGAGCGGCGGTGGGGAGCAAGTTCGTGACCGGAACCGTGAGCGGGCACTTGTACGTGTGGGCCGGGAGGAAACTAGGAAAAATCGTGAGGGCGCACGAGAAGGGGATCAATGCCATTCACAGCTGCAGCGGGGGGTTGGTGACGGGAGGGAAGGACGGATTCATCAAGATTTGGAGCTTGGCACTGGAGCACTTGAGGAGCTATGATTTGGCGGAAGCCCAGGTGCCACCGTTGGACCTAGGAGTCAGAAGCGTTTACGCCGGACTCGATGTTACCGGAAAGAGCATCACCAAGGTGCTGGTGGGAACCAAGGGGAGCGAAATCTACGAGGTGAGCGAGCGAGAGCGAGAGCGAGAGCGAGAGCGAGAGCGAGAGCATTGGCTTCGGCGTTCACTCCCAAGCTAATACAACACAATACAATACAATACAATACATACTATTCACATTCATTTGATTCGGGGCAGATTGCCATGAAGAGCGGGAGCATGATCTTGCTGCACGAGGGCCACCACAACAACGAAACCTGGGGCTTGGACATGCATCCAACTGACAAGGACATCTACGCCACGTGCGGAGACGATCAAACGATTCGAATTTGGTCTGTGGGGTTGAACCGAATGCTGAGGAAGCTCAAGACGGACACCCAGATGAGATCCATCGCTTGGAGCAACGATGGAAAGCAGCTGCTAGTTGGGTGCGGGGGTGAGCTAGCCACGAGCGAAGCGAGGCGGACGCGCTACAAGAATGTTAATTTAATTTTAATCAATACCTCTAACCCCCACCTAAAAACCCCGTTTTTTAACGCTCAAACGTAAAGCAGGAAATGCTGGGGGCAAACGCGGCAAGAAGGACGGTGCGTTCTTGATTATTGACACGGCCAGCTTGGAGGTCAAATTCGAAGGGAGGGATTCAAGGCACTGGGTCAGAGACGTCAAGTTTAGCCCAGATGGGACCAGCTTTGCCGTCGCGAGTATGGACCAGAAGATTTACCTGTACGAGAGCAAGAACTTTATTTTGAGGGCAAAGGGCGAGAAGCACAACAGTAGCATACTGTGGTTTGACTTCAGTGCGGACAGCCAAATGGTGCAGAGCGACAGTCACGACTTTGAGCACCTGAACCATAATGCGAATGACGGGGCACACTTTGGCCTTCCAAGTCAGCTGAAGAACGTGGACTACCACACGCACAGCTGCATTTACGGGTGGCCCGTGCAGGGAATTCACCCTGCCAAAAAGGTGGGAGGGGGGTACGAGGAGGGAGCCTTGGAGCCGGTGTGCGCAGACAGGAGTGGAGACCGGAAGTTTCTCGTGACGGGAAGTAATAAGGGAGATTTGAGGCTGTTCAACTACCCGGTCATCAACAAGAGCAGCAAGGCGAGGAGTGAGACCGGACACAGCGGTGATGTGGCGAGCTGTAGATTCAGTTGCAACAATGACACGGTTGTGACCGTGGGGAAGCACGACAGGACAATACTGGTTTGGAAGCTCGTCAAGAGGGGGGCCG
>Ga0302114_10001940_pt1 | contig 13492 bp, 14 predicted proteins | sample AG5_Surface_MG_FD_203107 | JGI IMG/M metagenome (GOLD analysis project Ga0302114, IMG submission 203107) | Marine microbial communities from Western Arctic Ocean, Canada - AG5_Surface | ecosystem: Environmental > Aquatic > Marine > Oceanic | place: Canada: Western Arctic Ocean | collected...
ACGGCGAAAACTTTCACCATGATGGGTGACAAGGAAGGAGAAAATAGCGGGGTGAACACTCGCGCGTTGGCCGAGCTATTCGAACTGTCGTCCAAAAGGTCAAAGGTGATTGAGGACAAAATTACCGTGAGCATTTTGGAGGTGTACAATGAGAGGTGAGTGGAGTGGAGTGGTGCGGGTATTGACAACAAACTAACACATTATATAGTATCAAGGACTTGCTAACGTCAGAGGTCGACATGAAGTATAGCGTGAGGGAGGGACCGCACGGGATGCACGTTCCTGACCTTACTATGGTGGACGTGAACTGCCTGGATGACGTCATGGAGCTGATGGAGATGTCACACGCCAACCGATCCACAGCCAAAACGAACATGAACGAGCACTCAAGTCGAAGTCACCTCATTTTGAGCTGCTACATGGTTAGCACAAACAAGCACAGCGGCGAGGTGTCGAGGGGGAAGCTGCATCTAATCGATTTGGCCGGAAGCGAGAGGCTGAGCAAGAGCGGTGCTACTGGGGTCGCCATGAAGGAGGCCCAGAACATTAACAAAAGCTTGAGCGCGCTTGGGGACGTGATCGCGGCCAGGGGCAGCGGGAGCAGCCATATTCCGTTTCGGAACAGCACGCTAACGCTGCTTCTGCAGGACAGCTTGAGCAGCAACTCGAAGACCTTGATGTTCGTCTGTGCGAGTCCTGTCATGTACAACGTAGAGGAGAGCTTCTGTTCGCTGAATTTTGCGGAGCGGGCTAGAAAGGTCGAGCTTGGGAAGGCATTTAAAAACATAAAAAAATAAATGGTAAAGGTTGATTTTTGTCAATAAAAAAGAATTTTGTGTGAGACCGCCCGCAACCAAGATCTGATTCCTATAATTTAATAATTTATAATTTATTAACAGGTAGGCTTTGCTGGAAGTGTCACCCCACACACCTCCCGTTGGAACCCCTAGCCTCTTACAGTATTTGCCAAGTCTTCTATTGGCCCTTAAGTGGCTCTCGACTTAGCGCTACTTACTTGCCCAAACATTTAACATTAGGAATGTTTATCATATTACCTACTAAACCACTACTAAACCACTTCATCTTCCAACTATACACAGCTCTCCTCCCACATCAATCCACCCCCCAACCAACTCTTCTAGAACACCCCCCCCAACCATGCAAAACATCAAGTGTGTAAGTTCACCAAGCAGTCTCCCTCACATCCCTCATTCAACACTTGGACTTCCAGATAGATACTAACCGCTGTGCTTTCCATCACACACCACTACAATACATAACATTATAGGTCGTCGTCGGCGATGGAGCTGTCGGAAAGACGTGCCTCCTCATTTCATACACAACAAATGCATTTCCTGGAGAATACATCCCAACCGTGTTTGACAATTACTCCGCCAACGTCATGGTGAACGGCGTGCCAATCAACCTTGGCCTTTGGGATACTGCCGGACAGGAAGATTACGATCGCCTCCGCCCCCTCTCCTACCCCCAGACTGACGTCTTCCTCATCTGCTTTGCCATCACCTCAGTCTCTTCCTTTGACAACGTCAAATCAAAGTGGTTCCCCGAGGTGCAGCACCACGCGCCCGGCGTCCCCTTCATCCTGGTCGGCACCAAGCTCGATCTTAGATCCGACGACCAGACCATTCAGAAGCTTGCGGAGAAGCGACAACAACCCATCACTTTCGAGCAGGGCCAGGCCCTAGCCCAGGAGATTGGGGCCTACAAATACGTCGAGTGCTCCGCCTTGACGCAGGGCGGCTTGAAGCAGGTGTTCGACGAGGGAATCAGGTGCGTTTTCAATAAGAAGGCCACCCCAAAAAAGAAGAGGGGGGGAGGGTGCGTCATTCTTTAAGGAGAGTCGGTCGAAGAGAATTAAATGTGGCAAAAAATAGGTTTTTCTTTCGTTTGGGAAAAAAAAAAGATCTAGTTTATTTATACCGAACGGCTCAGTAATGCCATCGTCTCCTCCTTCACCTCTGCCGTACGCTGTTGAATCTTGAGCGCTCCTGGAGCGTCAACGTTTACTAGCCTGTTGTACTTTTGCCTGAAGTCGCGCTTCTCGCACAAGCTTCTCAGCGCGAAGTAATATTTTGCATACAGCTGGGACGAGATGAACAAGTCCCACTTCACCTCCTTGAGAAATTGCATTTCCAGCTTGTTGATGGCGTCGAGGGAGAATTGGGGGTAGACGGTGGCGAATTCTATGTTCCAGCCGCTCAAATCCTGCCACACTTTACTGGCCAGCAGCAAACCACACAAAACAATTGGCCTCCACGTTTTGGCCATCATTGGCACATTTGCCCTCTCCATCAGCCTCTCCACGTATATCAAACAAACGATGCTGCACTCGTTGCTAAGTTGCACCTTCTTGAACAGGCTCACCATGAACTCGAAGATTTCGGTCTCGTCGGGGATCTCAAAGCTCCTCTTGATCTTCTTCAAGTCGTAAAAGCTGCTGTTGCACCCTGGCACTCGAACAAACGTGTACGCGTACTGGGGGGTCACGAAGTTGTCCTCGCTGAACATTGCTAGCTTCTTCATGTGGAACAAGCCGCTGTTCTGGGTTTCCTTCGTCCTGGTCTTGTACCGATCCTCAATTTTGCTAATGTGCTGGTGAACAACCATCGCAACTCGCTTCAGCGCGTCCCTGAAATTGACCCTGTTGAGCGTTCCCATTCCCTCGCCGATCACGCTCTGCGCCGAGCGAAGAAGGTGCGAAGTAAATTGAGTGGGTTGGTTTAGTAGTGGCTCGTATTCTCGTTTCCAAAAAGGCTCGCTCACCTGCTGCCCGGAGGTGATTATTTTCGCCGAGTTGGCTGACACAACGTTGGGAGGGGCCCTCGCTACTGGGTCCTTGTACCGAACCCCCTTCCGTGGCATTTTTGGGGTGTAGTGATCGCAGCTTGGACGAAAAGTTTCGTTGGCTGTTGTGTTGATTCGGACTGATTGTTTTTTTGCTGCGCCGAGCGAAGCGAGATTGTGCGCATTGCATTGTTTTAATGAAGCAAGAGCAAAACGAGTGAAGCGAGTCAAAAGAATTGAGTGGGTTAGTGCAGTAGTGGATGTGGGTGGCTGTAGCCATTTCGATGGATTCGTCGCGAGTATGCGAGTATGCTCGTCTTCATCAAGTCACCTTGTTTTGTTTTGGATTTGGTTGTGGTTGATGTGGTTGTGGCTGTGGTTGCTGGTTCTGATGCGGATGGTGCTGCTATTGTGCTAGATTCTTCAACCAAGTTGGCCAGCGAACTGCTGCTGCTGGATTTGTTGATTTTGCCCTTGTTCGCAACTGCAAGCTTGTGCGCCTTGGCAATCTTCTCAGAGTCGATTGTTATGGCGCTATTGTTCAATATTCCGTCGCTATTGCTGACATTTTTCGTCATTTTTAAATTGGATGACCGCGTAAGGAACGAATTCGACGAACCCGCTCCCGCAGCAATATCATTATTGTTGCTGAAATTGCTGCTGAAATTGCTGCTGTTGGGGTGGTTGCTGTTGCTGTTGTTGTTGTTGTTGTTGTTGTTGTTGTTGTTGTTGTTGCTGCTGCTGTTATTCTCAGCACTATCAAAGCTGTTGTTTGCGCTATTGAAGCTGGCACTGCCGTTGGAAACAAAACTCCCAGTCCCTATTGCTGAGTAAACCGGCTGACGGATGGATAAATAGGACTGGGGAGAAGCCGAATTGGGGGACATGGTACCACCGCCGGCATTATACAGTGGGGGGGGCTGCAGGTTTTGCGTGTTGTGGGTGGAAGAGGAGAGGTGCAAAGCATTGGAAGTGTCGTCAATGTTGAATTCTAGGATCTTTCGTGAGTTGTCCTTCATGAATGTGGTGGCTTTGAGGAGAGGGGAGTGCCGAGCCGTGCGCGATGGCGAGGATGACATAATGTGGAGTTGTATGTATGGGAGTGAATAAGGGTGACTTTTTCCATGCTTAAAGTGTTAAAAGCTAAAAAGCGTAGGTATATAGAAAGTTAAGAAATTACAATGACCTGGCCCAATCTCCCAACATTTGACTGCCCCTTATCCGATGATGGTCTTGAACACTCGCGAAGGAAACTTCACGAAGCAGCATTTGCACTCACATCATCGATTGACTTCAGTTCTTCGAGTGTTGTCCGATTGCCTTGCTTGACCCGGGACGAGACGCTCGGTTACCGATGCTCGTGTTCGTTCCAACTACTTTCCAACCCCTTTCGTTGGGCGATGCGCAACAACTTTGCTCCGGTTGCCCTCAACACCGACCGCTTTCCAATTGCGCTCGGTCGAATACAAGAGGCAATGGCTCAGTTTGTACTCATCCTCAACGACACCAACCATGACGTGGAAATCTCAACTCACCTCACAGGTGCGACTTTTTCATCGAGTTGGGACGAATCGGATTTGAACATGACTCTCCACTATGGTGGTCCGAAAGTATTTTCCTCTATAAATGGAGGAACTTGGACGAGCTCGATGAAAGTGATTCTAAACGATTTGAAGATCACCTCAATCATCGGTCGCAGCAAGGGCGTGAGAACTGTTGTCGGGCGAGAATCCACGATCCTTACTGATGTCGTAACTGTAACACATCCCATCCACAAATCCCCAATCTCGGTCAAATACGAAAAGCCGGAGGGCGCGTTCATGCATCCTAACCACTCAACCATGTTGAAGGCGTTGAATTGGATGTTGACGACCATTTCGTCGCTTTCATCATCGTCCAAGACAAAAATGAACCTGCTCGAAATGTACTGCGGCTTTGGTGCCCACACTGTCGTTCTGTCCAAGGCCAGCGTATTCGACAGGGTAGTCGCGATCGAAATGGACAAGCGTCTCGTCGAGTACGCGGAGAAGAACATCTTGCTCAACGATATGCAAGGGAGAGCTTTCGTTTTCAAGGACGACGCCAAAAACGTTGCTCGGCAAGGGGTCGCAAAATACTTTGCCAAAAAATTTGAAAATCCCATCGATTTCGACGTTCTTCTCGTTGATCCTCCTAGATCCGGTCTCGACAAGTCAGTGTGTTCCCTAGGTGAGTGGAGCGGAGCGAAGCGGAGCGAAGCGAAGCGAAGCGAGCGAGCCGAGCAATCTACCAAACTAACACATCCATCCATCGCTCGCTCGCGGCTCGCTTCTCGCTAGCTTGCCAAGGCAAATTTAAATACGTAATTTACGTAAGTTGCGGCAAGGAAGCCCTGGCGCGAGACCTCACCCTCCTAAAAAATTCTTTCATCGTTCGTGACATGTGTGTGACGGACCTTTTTCCTAGAACAACATCGGTCGAGACGCTCGTCTGCCTTGAGCGGCGCAAATAGTGAAAAAAAATTTGAATTGCTTGGTTTTTAATTTTATTATTTCCCCGTAATTCCGCTATCCTCCTTCATTAATATATGAAACTCCTCGTAACTGATAGTACCGTCACCATCAATGTCAACATCCTTCATAATTTCCTGGGCCTGCCCACTGTTCCCAAACACGGCACTCAAGTCCTTCACTGTGATGCTCCCTCTCTTTCCCTTGTCAAAGTAGTTGAAGGCGCTTCTAATCTTGTCCTCCCTCAAAGCCAGCGACTTGTCCATTGTTGCCGCCGCAAAGTCCTTCCAGTTCAAGCTCTCCTCCCCGTTAATCTTCATCGCCTCCAACATGTCGCTGATCTCCGCACACACATCCATTGAGAAGTTTCCATTCTTCAAGGCGTTTGTGAGTTCACTAATCGTCAATGTGCCATCGCCGTCCGTGTCGATCGCTCTAAATATCTCTTCCAACGTTCCAACCTCGGCGTGCGTCAAATGCGTGGCAATGTGCGCCAGCGCCGCCTTCTGCAGCTTGTTCATGTGCATAAACGTCTTGAACGAGCTGTTCTTATCGTTGCTGATGTTAAGCTTGGGCAAGGTTTTCTTGTCCACCACTCCCAGATCGGTGAACCACTCGTTCTCCAGTGATTGGCTTGCCGTCAGCCTCGCGTTTGGGTCCTTCTTCAGTAAGCAGTTGATGAAGTTCTTGGCCTGTAATAAATGTGTTAGCTTAAGTTTAGTAGTGTCTCGTATTCTCGTCTTCATCCAAGGCTCGCTCGCAGTATTTCGCTCGCTCACCTTGCTGCTAATGGCGTCCCATTCTGGAGAGGGGAAGTCGAATTTGGCGCTCTTCACACTCTCAAAAATTTGCGTGTCATTGTCACCGTAAAAGGGAGGATACCCGCAGAGCAATATGTAGGATATGACTCCGATGCTCCACATGTCGCAGCTCTTGTCGTACTCCTTCTTCAACACCTCCGGCGCTACGTAGTACGGAGTTCCAACTTTTGTTTTCATTTTCTGGGCCGTGTTGTCGCTGCCAAATGTTTCGTGCCGGCTCAGGCCAAAGTCGATAATTTTAATGGGGGCGTGCTCGTCTGTGGACGCAAAGAGGAAGTTCTCGGGCTTCAGGTCGCGGTGGCAAATGTGCTTCACGTCGTGGCAATATTGTATGGCTTCCAAAATGCTCTTGACAATCTCGGCAGCGTCGTGCTCAGAGTAGTGACCCTCGGCAGACTGGGTCTTGGCAATGATTCGGTCGAACAGTTCGCCCCCGGTGCACAACTCGGTGACCAGATGGAGGTACTTTTCGTCCTCGAATACTTCTCGGAGCTTGATGATATTGGGATGGTCGACTTCTGTCAGGAGGTCAATCTCACGTTTCAGCACATCGACCTTGCCAACCTTTTTCTTTCTTATTGACTTAATCGCGTACCAATCCTCGGTTTCTCGGTCCTGGCATTTTCGCACGACTCCGTAGTGTCCGTGTCCGAGTTCCTGAAAATAATGATGTTAAAGGGTTGGGGTGGGGGTGGGGTGGGGTGGGGTTAGTTGTGGTGTGATTTTGTAATTGTTTCTGTTCATTGGGATACCTCTTACCTTCGGCTGAATGTGATAACGAACACGCACATCACTCAAGTGGTCGGCAACAACTGCCTCTGCACGCTCAGGGGCATTGTTCATGGCTTTGGACAAGTTATTGTTGGGGGTCGGACCTTGCTGTTGCTGATTTTTGGGTGTGGGTAAGAGTGTTTCTTTCTTGCTCTTTCTCTATCATTGCAGTGCAGAGTAAGAGTTTGGTAATGAGAAAGAAAAGTTGAAGTGGGTTAGAAAATAAGTCTGTGTACTGCTTTGCTTTGGGCTGGACAATCCTTATGATTGGATTTGACGAACACTAAGTATAGTCATTATATTAACTCTTGTTCAACTCTTACTTTCAATTTGCCAGCTTTCTTCAGAGTATTACCCATGTCTCACAACTGAGTCACTTATGGAGTGTCTATAATTTTCATCAGAGATTCCAATTTTTTTTTTAATTATCATTATCTTGTTGTCATAAAACTAAACAGCGCAAAGAGCCCCAAGAGGCGACACCACACCCATCTTTCAAACCAACTTAAAATTACACCAGCACATTCCAAATCCTCCCACACCCCCCTTACGAAATACCAAATCAACAACTAGTGGTTTCAATTTTCTATCTCCCTCGATTTCCAATAAAATTGACAATGGTTGACCCCACGAAAGTAACCCCGGAACAACAACAGCAAGAAGAGCCTGAGGAGAAAGAACCTCCCAAGCTGCAACAATTTTACAATAACCTTCGCCACAAGGCCAACATTCTCCTCGATGATGCCCGATTCCTAACATTAATGACCACACTGACAATATTTGCGTTGTACGGTGACGACGTGAAGCTTTCCTTCTTCTCACCCGAAGCCATTGGCGCCTTCAACAGCGTGTACGTCTTCTGCCTATTTTGCTTCTGCTTCGAGCTCTTTCTTTCTTGCATTGGCAAGATTGGCTACTTCCCCAATTTCTACTTCTGGCTCGACCTGATATCTACCCTGAGCCTAATTCCCGACTCCGGGGTTATAGATCTGGACGACCTATTCCCGGATGCCGAGGCTGGAGCCACCACCGGGACTGATGCAATCAAGGCTGGCCGTGCTAGCAAGGCCGCCAGGGCAACCCGTGTCATTCGGTTGGTGCGGCTGGTGCGCATGGTGCGAATCGTCAAGCTATACAAGATGCACGCCGGTGACGAGGAGGAGGTTGTGAACGACAAAGTGGAAATTGAGCCGACCAAGGTTGGAAAGAAGCTAAACGAAATGACCACAAGAAAATTGATTTTGATGATATTGACCACGATCATCGTTTTGCCTTTGCTGGGGCCTGATTTTTGGGAGGTCAAGAATGCGGAAACGGACTTTGCAGGGTTCATGCTGAGTCAAATACACAACATGCCGAATGGCACGTCTGAGGATTTGATGAAGGTGAGTGGAATTAATTGTGTTGCATCAATTGTTTTTGCTATGCAGTACAGTATGCAGCATGCACTTACCCCATTTCCACCCAATCCCAACCCCAACCCCAACCCCCAACCCCAACCCAAACCCCAAACCCAAACCCAAACCCAACCCCAAACCCAAACCTAAACCCAAACCACAGCACCACATAAACTCCTACGCCACAGCCTACAACTCCAACGACCCACGAACAATTTCATCCACAAACGTGGACCTCGTTTACATGAAAATTTGCGAGCTACCTGCTCTGCCGAACGACGCCACCACTTGCCAATCGAACTGGGACCAAAACTCCTACTACGAGTGGATCAAGGAATCGACAGGCATGACACTCCCGTACAACACCATGGAGGAGGTGGAAAGCCACTTCCGCAACTCCGCGCTGTACTACGAGAAGGTGCGAATCTGCACCACTGCCGACTCAAATGAGGACGACGCCCAGTGCAGCGAGGTTGCGTTCGACAAGACGGCCAACATAGTCACCGGTTCCTTGATGAACATGATTAAAACCACCTTGGTGATGATCATACTGATTTGGGCGAACTTGAGCTTTGGCAAAGGTGAGCGAGCGCCAAAGCGCCAACATCCACAACTTATTCTATATCTAACCCACAACACAAAACAAACAAACCAATTCATTTCCGCAGACGCCCAAAACTTGGTGCTGACCCCGATCGAAAAGATGATTGCGCTCATCACCATGCTTTCGACCAATCCGATGGCCTCCACCAGCAAGAAGAAGAAGCAGGTGAGTGAGTGAGCGAGCGGAGGCGGAGCGGAGCGGAGCGGTTCGGGGGGGGGTTGAAGAAGACGAGAAAAAATATGCGAGCCACTAACTACTAAACTAACATTATTTATTATTCCACTCAATTTACTTCTCACCTTCTTCGCTCGGCGCAGCAGGATGAAGAAGTTGACATTGAACATATGAAGATGAAGGACGAGGGGTACGAGACTATGCTACTGGAGAGTACACTGATGAAGATCGGCTCGCTACTCCAAATTGGCTTCGGCGCAGCCGGCGCTGCAATAATCGGCAAGAACATGGGCACGGGGGAATTGAATCCAATGGTACCGGGCAAAATGATCACTTCAATCTACGGATTTTGTGACATACGAAACTTCACCGGCACCACCGAGTGCTTACAGGAGGTGAGCGAGCCTTGAGGAAGACGAAATTTACGAACCGCTACTAAACTAACATTATTATCAATTATTTGGCTCGCTCGGCGCAGGAGGTCATGGTTTACGTTAACACAATAGGGGGAATCGTCCATGACTGTACCAACAGCTACTACGGCATGGCAAACAAGAACGTCGGAGATGCGTTTTTACTGAGTTGGAAGATCTGCGACGACTTGCTGCCGGGCTTCAACGCGTTCGAGGATTGCCCAGACGAGGAGACGAGGCTGAGGAGCAGCGAAACCGTGCACTGCACGGTGACGGGAGCCGGCCACAAGACGAGGAACATCACGCCAACCGAGCTTGCCGACTCGGCGCTGGCGGCCTTTTTGAAGTGCTTGATCGACTTGGACAACGCCAACACAGACGGCGGGTTGACCCCCTACTTGAGCTACCCCAAGGTTGTGAAGCGGTTCGGCGACAAGTTCAGGATCAAAATGGGCTTTGGGATGCACGTCGGGTGGGCCATCGAGGGGGCGATAGGAAGCAGCTACAAAATTGACGCCACCTACATGTCGCCCCACGTCGAGATGAGTGATAGGTGAGTGAGTGATCGGGAGAAGTTGGAGTGATCGGGAGAGTTGGAGGTGTGGTGTATGTGGCGCACAACTAACGAAAAATTACATTGTCACAGACTCGAAGCAGGAAGCAAAATCTTCGGCGTGCCCATCAACATCAGCCACTGGCTGGTGGCGCTGCTGAGCCCCCCGGCGAGAAAGTTCCTGAGGCCCATGGACAAAATTATGGTGGAGGGCTGCCCCGTCCCAATGACGGTGTACACCTTTGACGTGCTGCAGTTCCCAGTTAATTTCTGCACGGCCGTCATGGAGGAGGACGGGGAGACCCAAGTGGCGGTCGATTTTGAGAACGATCCCCAGTTCGCAAATTTGCAGAAGGGCCTGCACCCGGCGTTTTTGGACACGGCGAGGAATGCCGTAGAGTGCTACTTGGCGGGAGAGTGGGAGGAGGCCAGGAACATCATGACCCACGCCTTGATCCAAAAACCACAAGACGGACCAATTCTCAGGTTGCTGGGAATCATGCAGGACCAACAGTGGACGTGTCCACCGGATTTTCCGGGGTACACAGTTATGGACGGTTATTAATTGGGGGGGGGGGGAGGGGAGGGAAGGGGAGGGGAGGGGAGGGGAGGGGAGGGGAGGGGAGAGGGGGGGAGAGGTGTTGTTGAATAAATATTGGATTTGTTTTCGCTAAAATCACACAAGCAGAAGTTTCGAGGGTGTCGGAAATTTGAGCACCTGAGAAATCCTTTTTTAATAAGTTAAGAATACCAAGCCACTGCAAACAGAATTCCAATTCGGGATGAGCCTCAACGCGATAGAACCAATAATTCTGGGAGTCTTTTCAATAGCCTCATCCTCCCCGGTGGCCTCATTAATAGATTGCTTTGTGCTGCCTTACACGTTTTTTGTGCTCTGCATCCTGTACTCAGCGTATAGTGAGAACTCTCAACTGAGGAAGCGAGGAGCCTTGGTGGCCGCGGCAGCCCCCAAGCAACAAGCATCAACATCAAAAACGAAATCAAAAACGAAAACAAAGTTTCCCTCGACAACAAAAACCAACCAAAACAATAGCCCCAACTCGCTAGCGGGCACATTCAAGCTGTACAAGAACGAGAACTACCAGAAATTCCTCGAGGTACAGGGCGTCGGCTGGGCCTTGCGCAAAGCCGCGGACAGCGCGAACACGGTCCACATTATTAAGCACGAGGTGAGCAAAACCTTTCACCTGAAGGTCATCTCGCTGATCAAGAGCGAAATTGAGTACACCATCAACGGCGAACCGGCGAAAACAAGCATCAAGGACAAGCAATTCATGGACACGGTTACGGAGCTAGGGGAAGGCAGGGTGGGAGTCAGAATAATGAAGAAGAACGTGAACGGTGAGCGAGCGAAGCGAGCGAGGAGCCTTGTGACAAAAAAGAAGAGTGCGAAGCTCCGTGCGAATTTACTATAGCAAAGTGAGAAAAAAAGAAAGAGTGCGAAGCTCCACGGGTGCTAAATTACTATTTCATGGCTACATCAACTACTGAACTAACCTGCTCCAACTATTTTTTGCGAGCAGGGGAAAGCCATATTTTGGTCGAGAGGGAGCTGGCGGAGGGGGGGAACGAGATCACAATGACGCAAACTGTGGTGTTCAATAAGGATGGAAGGAGAACGACGGCTGTTCAGAGGTTCAAGAGGGAGAGGGAGTGAATTGAAATAAAATTGCGAATAACATTTTGGACTTTTAAATTTTGGAAATTTTATGAAAACCAGGTTCATTTCATGGTTTCCATCGTGTGGGAGTGATTTGAACGGGGAGATGGACCGGGGAGAGGAAGGAGAGGATCTCGGAGGTGACGTTGTAGCCGCCGTTGTACACGCACTCGCCGAGTAGCCTCATGACTTTCTCGAGGGGTGAGGTGTTTTCGTTTTTTGGGTCTAAAAACGACACAAATTCCCACTTGTAGACAATGTGGAGAATGAGGTTGAGGATGGGGGTGAGGGCTGTGAGGTGGTACTCTCGGCAGGGGGTGATTCTAACCGTGTTGTCTTCGTTGGCCGAAACAATGTAGTTGGAATCGGCCGTAATGGTGAGCTGGGTGGTGTTGAATTCTTGCTCGAACGTGTGCTTGAGCTCGAAGGTCTCAGCATCCCAGATCTTCATCGTTTTGTCTAGATCAGCACTCACAAGAATACGCCCGTTGGGGGAGTATGAGACGCTATTGACGCCATTGGTGTGAGCCTGGTCGATGCTCTTCACCAAGCTTCCATCGGCAGGGTTCCAAAATTTGATGGATTTATCGTCACTTCCCGAGCAAAGGAGCTTGCAGTCGGGAGAGAACGAGAGGGAATAGACCCAGTCGGTGTGGCCCTCCAACGTGTGCGCTAATATGGCACTTCCCTCGTTGAAGCTGTAGAGGTTGATGGAGTTGTCGTCACCTCCAGTAGCCAGCTGCTTGCCGTCGGGGGAGAAGCACACTGCATAAATCGGAGTCGTGTGATCCTCAAGCACTTGCACTCTAGCCCACTCGTCACCCTCCCCCGGCTCCGACCAAATCATCACCTCCCCATCACCTCCACCAGAAGCAAGGTGGGAGCCTGATGGAGAGACGGTGACGCAATTAACATCCCCATCGTGTCCCTCCAAGGTCTGGACCAACTCGAGGGAAGGGCTGAATACCTTCAAACCGCCAACACTGCCACAAGCCACAAGTGAGCCATTCAGAAGATAGCAAAGATCACTGACATAATTGGCAAAACATTGTCAGCTCGATATTCTACATTGTTGGTTCTGGTCGAGTGGATGATGATTGACCCGTTTATACTACCTGAGGCGACTTGGCCGTTACTCCGAAACGCCGCGCAAAGCACATCACCATTATGCCCGTGGAGGAGCTGTTGGTCCATCTTCCAGACTTAATTAAGATTTGGGAGGTGAGACGAGGGCTGTGGGTGTATTTCTGGGCTGTGGGAGAAAATAGGTTCGAAGAGCAAGCTGGAGCTTATTTACAGAGCTGTAATGGAAAGGGAACTTATGTCGACGATTATTGTCTCTGGGGTGTGCACGTGTGACATGGAAAATTCAAATTCACTTTGGTTTCACGGTTTAGGTACCATTGCCCCAAACCCCACTCCAGCACTCCATACTAACCCAATTCTCCTGCCTTGCCTTGCCCAGTACTCACCTCTCCCCATTCTTGTTTGAGATATTTTCATGAGCATATCCTTATGCCTCCTTCCAATGAGCACCACAAGTGGCCCAAGAAGCGTGATTGGCCCGCGGTATTTGGAGCCATGTTTCACCCAGATCGGGACTTAGATTTGCTCAGGAGAAAGTACAAGGAGAGAGATGAGCATGGACGACTGCCACATCATTGGATGGCAGCGAAAGCTCAGACACACACACATGTTCTTGCCTATGTGGGCGTGCAGTCGATTTGCTGGAATTACGAGGCCCTCACCACACGAGACAATAAAGGCGAAACTCCCATCGACAT
>Ga0302114_10001946_pt1 | contig 13450 bp, 15 predicted proteins | sample AG5_Surface_MG_FD_203107 | JGI IMG/M metagenome (GOLD analysis project Ga0302114, IMG submission 203107) | Marine microbial communities from Western Arctic Ocean, Canada - AG5_Surface | ecosystem: Environmental > Aquatic > Marine > Oceanic | place: Canada: Western Arctic Ocean | collected...
GCTTATGAGTGTATTACTCTAAAAGTTAGTAAAATCAATGGCTTAACTTTTAAGAAGTGCCGAAAACGGCGTTTTGAGTCAAATCCAAGTCAAAGTTTCATTTAAGCTTCGCAAAATCAAAGTCCATCAAGCTGTGATCACTCTCATCATAGCCCGGTAAATAATTGGAGTAGATCTTCGAGAAAATCTCCTTATCATGCCCCAACTGTTTAGCAGCTTTTGCTGGAATAACTCCCTTCGATACCAATTCGGTTGCTCTGGTATGCCTAGTTGTTTTCATCGGTTTGTACTCAATACAGATTTATCAAGAATTTTTTTGAAATAGCCTTTTAGATGCCTGGATTAGTAATATAATAATCCGAAAAATAGAAGGTATATCGTTGCTTATGGATCCAATAAGTCAAGGCACTGTTGGTGCCGTGTTTGCTCAAACTATCTCAAGCAAAAAAGATATTGTAAAGATAACTGTGATTGGGTGTTTGGCAGGTATGGCGCCTGATTTAGATATTTTGATTCAGTCTCGAGAAGACCCGATTTTGTTTCTTGAATATCATAGGCAGTTTACACATTCTCTTATTTTTATCCCGTTTGGATCGTTGTTTTTGTCCTTGATCATCTTTCCTTTCTTAAAAAAATCTATTAGTTTTAAGGTAATTTTTGCAGCCAGTTTTTTAGGGTATGCAACTCACGGACTTCTTGATGCTTGCACTTCTTATGGCACTCAATTGTTTTGGCCCTTTTCCGATGAACGGATTTCATGGAATAATGTATCAATAGTCGATCCACTTTTTACGATTCCCATCGGGATTCTGATTGCGCTCTCTATTACAAAAAGGAATAAAAAATTTAGTTTTCTAGCTATTGGATGGGTCATTATTTATCTTTTATTTGGATTTTTTCAATATGAACGCGCTTACTCATCAGCGAAGGATCTTGCGAATTCCAGGAGCCATAACGCGGATCGTTTAACCCTCAAGCCCTCATTTGGTAACTTAGTATTATGGAAGGCGATTTATCAACATGAGGGGATTTATTTTGTCGATGCGATTCGTGCAGGTTTCCAGTTAAGTTGGTGTCCAGGCGAGACTATTGAAAAATTACAATTTAACGACCATCTTCCCGCACTTGATCTCAATAGCCAGCAAGCTAAGGATATTAATAGATTCCGATGGTTTTCACAGGACTACTTAGGGTATGACCGTGAGAAAGATCTTGTAGCAGATATTCGCTACTCGATGGTTCCCAATGAAATCGAACCTATGTGGGGGCTCCTTATCGATAGAGATGCTGCTCTTTCTCAACACGCATCCTGGTGGACGAGTCGGCATTTAGATCAAAGCCAACTTCAAAAATTTCAGAGAATGTTAACTGGAGATTCTTGTGGTCTCAATTTTAATTAGAGATTATCTTCGTCCCAACTTTCAATAAATTGGATAACCTCGCCGTGTTTTTCAATATTAATTGTAATAAGTACCGGACCGTTTAGAGAATATCTTTCTCCTTAAATTTAGTTTGACTCTCTCTACTTTTCATTAATTCGACATACAGTAGCTGAGTTTCTGCAAAAATTCCATGGCTTGAAGTGTTAGAAGATTAAGAGAGGCTTTCTCCACAATTGTAAGCTTTAGGTTTATGCCCCATACTCTCCAGATGAAAACTGCTAAATTTAGAATAACAAGATAAGGAATAATAAAATGAAGGTGACCTTACTAATAAGCTCGCTATTCGCAATAACAGTTATGACACTATTGTCATTAAGTAATTCGATTAGTGCCCAAGAAATTACCGCAGACGATGTAAACGATCTCATGGTGAGCCTTTCTAATTGGGGCCGTTGGGGTAAAGATGACCAAATGGGAACCCTAAATCTAATTACGCCCGAGTCCCGGGTTGCCGCGGCAAAACTCGTAAGTAGCGGGATTTCCGTGTCCATGGCTCACGAAGTGTTGCAAGAAGAAGCGGCCGATAATGGAAATCCCTTTGAGCATCGAATGACCTCAGTGGGCAGTAGTCCAGGACCTTGGTCTGGTGATCATTATGGCGTTACCTATCATGGTTATGCGCATTCTCATTTAGATGCCCTCTGTCATCGTTTTCACGACGGAAAAATGTACAACGGTTTTTCCGAAAACGAAGTAACTCAAACTGGCTGCGCCAAAAATGCCATCACTTCGTTCAAAGATGGTATTTTTGCCCGTGGTATTTTGATAGATATGCCACGGCTGAAAAATGTGGATTGGATAGAATTGGAAACTCCTTTCACCGCTGATTGGTTTGATGCCTGGGAAGAAGAAACAGGGATCACAATCGGCCCTGCTGATGTTGTTTTAATACGAACCGGTCGCTGGGCTAGACGTGAAGCTCTCGGCGCCTGGAATTTAGCTACTAGTTCTGCAGGGATGCATGCTTCAGCAGTACAGTGGTTTAAAAATAGAGATATTTCGATCATCGGCAGCGACGCCGCGTTGGATGTTCAACCCCCAGGTATGACGGATTTTAATTCGCCAACTCACGCACTATTTTTAGTTGCTCTCGGTACGCCGATATTCGATAACCTCGATTTAGAGGCTGTAGCTAAAGCTGCGGCAGATCATAATCGATGGGAATTTCTATTCACCACTGCTCCGCTTAGGGTAGGTGGTGGCACTGGTTCTCCGCTTAATCCGATTGCAATATTTTGAATAATTAATCTAATTGCTATCTGAGCAGATCAATGGGTTACTAACAGCAAGCCTACAATATTTTCTTGAAACAAAGTGTAACTCTGCTGATGTGGTTAAGACGGCCGTTAGACAATGAAAAATCGTAAAGAGAATCTTCCCGAAAAACAGTGCAAGACTTGTAGCAAGGCTTTTACTTGGCGGAAGAAATGGGAACGAGATTGGGAGCGGGTTCTGTATTGTTCTGAGCGCTGCCGAAGAAATAAAGCAGGCTAGGCAGCAATAATACTTGTCATTGCCAGATATCCAAAAGCTCGAAGCACCTGCAATGCAAATATACCGCCGACGCCTGCGGCGACTAGCAGAATATTTGCTTCAACAAACTCGACTGTAGTACTGATGAAAGTTTCCTTATCATGCACCAATTGTTCTGCAGCTGAGAACGATTAGTTAGCGGTCAGTTCCTTAAAACTGTCCAACTTCAGAATCAAGTTGGCAGGGCCTATTAAGCTCCATGTGGTTTCAAGGACGCTAGTGCTAGTCTGAATAATATCCGTATACACCCCAGTCGTCGTTTCAAATATTCCGCTGCAATCAGGACTTTGGGCGCGCTCATTAAGCGCTCCAATAGCGGTATCTAAGTCAATTTTTTTATAACAAATCCGCATTAGCATCAACAGAAAAGTAGAGCAGGGCTATTTTTGTTAACATTTTTCCCATTTCAATTTGCACATTCGTCAGGTAAGGACTCTATAATTGCTCTAAATGGTGCTGAGAAAATAGGAGCTCTACGATTATATATCTCTCGTACGTCGCAGTACCCATATATAAGAGTGATACCTTCAATTTTTGCAGTCCATGTTTCTTCATCCATCAGTCCCTGTATATATTGATAGAAATCATTTTCATGCAAAGACCAAGCGATATGTATCTGGTTTCGATATGCAACTTCTTCCGTAGAACGGTTATTTTGAAAATTTCTCTCCCAAAATGCTGATTGAAAATCCACATTGGCTTCAGTCAACCCCAAAACCATATTAATTGTTATAGCAGCTCTAGCTTGCTGCTGAGATGCCAATGCGATTCTTTGAGTTTGCGTCATTTGTAAACCAACGAAAATCAAACCGGCAACGAGGCTCAACATGCCAAACAACTGAATCCACACATCTAAGCTAACTTTTCTCATAATGAACTTGCATTAGCAGCAACAGAAAAGCAGAGCAGGGTTATTGTTGTTAGTAGTTTGTTCATAGCCATTTCTCAAAATATCAAGATAGTTTACTCTCTGTCTCCTGTCCATTGAAAAAATATTTTCCAGCTACCTGTTTCTTTTCCATAAAGATAGATACTGCTTCCTTCATAAAGGAGCTCGTCAGCATCGTTGTAGCGAGAATAATCGAGGTCTAAGTAATAGATGGAGTCTGATAGACGATGGATTTTTAGGCTGTCCGTCGTGCTGTATGCGTATCCATCTTGCAGTGGAAATGATTCCCAGAACTTAATGATTTCCTCTTTTGTATGAAAGACACTGTTGGGGTTCGTGAGCTGATTTATTGAAGGAAATTGGAAATGTGTTGCCAGTCCAACCGCGTCTCGGGCGATGAAATCTTTAAGATATGCCTCAAAGCTATTTTGTATGAGCGCAATGTTAGGGTCTACTTCCTCAGCATAAGAAGAACTAATTGAAAATAAAAGTATTGCTCCGACTAAAAAATTTTTCATAAATGTACTCCGTTTTGGTTACAAAAAAGATATTACAAGCATCGGCTTTCAGAGAGTTTGGTTTCTTCAAAGTTCTGCCCATAAGAAACCCCCGCAGACCCAATGCAGTCTTCCTTACCAATCGCTCATCCACAATAGTATGTATACGGGTGCAATGGAACCATTCTGACTTATCGGGTCATATCCCCTAGGGTGAGGTGCTGACTGGGCGGTTACAAGGGAACAAGGGTGGGGGGAGCAAATGGGAATGACCCACCGATTGCTTTGATCTCGAGCTTTAAGGTTGCAGTGCAAAACTAAAATACGGCTGCTGGCGTTTATCATGTGACACTTCCCAAAGATTCCACTAGTTAGCCAGTGTGTTCAGCCTATGCCCGAAGGTCCGGAAATACGCCTTGCCGCAGACAAAATTGCCAAGGTGCTTGTCGATAAACCAATAGAGTCATTCTTTTTTGGGTTGCCAGATCTAGCTCGCTGGGAAGAGGAGTTTGTGTCCAGCTACGTGATTTCCATTGAGACTCGAGGTAAAGCCTTGCTGACACACTTCGCGAATGGCTTAACTATATACTCTCATAATCAACTTTATGGTCGGTGGGATGTAGTGAAAAGAAATCGCTTGCCATCCACAGGCCGTTCTTTGCGCATGGCGATACACACAGTCGAGCACAGTGCGCTGCTGTATAGCGCTTCAGATATTAGTGTTTGGGAAACTCGGCGGCTTTTAGAGCATCCATTTTTGGCGAAGCTTGGTCCGGACATATTGAGCGATAAGCTAACTTGGCGGCAGGTCGCAAGTCTCTTAGTCTCACTTAAGTTTCGCAACCGCGGGGTTGGGGCTTTCTATCTGGACCAAGGCTTTGTCGCGGGAATAGGAAACTATTTGCGATCTGAAATCCTTTTCTTTGCTAAAGTCAATCCCTGGGCTAAGCCAAATCAATTAAGCACCAAAGAGTTAAATCAGCTAGCTAGGGCTACGTTGGACGTGTCTCGTCGCAGTTATAAAACAAAAGGAGTGACAAACGAGGCAACTAGAGTAACTCAATTAAAGAAGCTGGGGCAAACTCGAAGTCAATTTCGTCACGCGGTATTCGGAAGAGAATCCCAAGCTTGTTATGACTGCGGCAGTGATATAATTAAAGACAGTGTGGCATCAAGACGACTTTACTGGTGCCCTGCATGCCAATACGAGACGAGTGAGAAACTATGATCCCAGGGCAGGAAGACTTTTTATTTGTGCCTCTCGGCGGATGCGGCGAAATCGGGATGAACTTAAACTTATTCGGCCATGCCGGTCAGTGGCTGATGGTGGACTGCGGGATCACTTTTGAGAAGGATGATGCAAACCCGGGAGGTGGCAATCGAGTCGAAATGCCCGACCCGATATTTATTAGCAACCGCAGTGAAGCCCTTGTTGGAATGATCGCGACTCATGCTCACGAAGACCACATAGGGGCAATCGCCCATCTATGGCCCCAGTTAAAATGTCCTATTTACACGATGCCGTTTACGAGGAATGTATTGCTTCGAAAGCTTCGGCAAAAGGGGATTGATGCACCTATTGTGACCGTTCAGGAGGGCGAGACAATCACTCTTGGGGGTTTTAAGGTTACTTGGCTTCCCATTACCCATTCGACTGTAGAAACCAATGCGCTACTTATAGAGACCTCCTCTGGGCGGGTGTTACACACAGCAGATTGGAAAATTGATTCAGCACCTATTGTTGGCCGAGCGTTTGAACCGGATGTTTTTCGACGGCTAGGCGATGATGGTATCGATGCTATAGTGTGTGATTCGACCAACGCCAATCAAGCTGGCCATTCCACTTCTGAGTCAGAATTGTTTGACGGACTGTTAGCTGCCGTTAAAAGCTCCACGGGGCGGGTAGTGGTTGGTTGTTTCTCTAGCAATGTTGCTCGCCTGCAGACCCTTGGTCATGTGGCGGAAGTGTCAGGGCGTTATATAGGGGTGATTGGCCGATCGATAGAGGCCATGGTGATAAATGCTAGAATGGCGGGTTACTTAAAAAAACATTTCAACCTAGTCGATTCTTTTAACCTAGGCTACCTTCTGCCTAATGAAGTATTGGCTGTAGCGACAGGGAGCCAGGGAGAGTCGCGAGCTGCTTTGCAGCGACTGGCGATGGGTACTCATCCGGACATTGCTTTAGCTGCGGGAGATCACGTGATCTTCAGTGCCAAAACTATTCCTGGCAACGAGATCGATGTGGGTAGGTTGGTGGCTGCGCTTGAGAGCAAAGGTGTTGAGGTGACGCTTTCAGAGACCAGTTCGCGGCCTATTCATGCATCGGGGCACCCTTGCCGGGAAGAATTACAACAAATGTATTATTGGGTAAAGCCTAAGGTTGCAATACCAGTTCATGGCGAGGCCATGCATATGCAATGCAACGCGGACATAGCAAAGTCATGTGGCGTACCAATACAGTTGACTGGGAGCAATGGTGATGTGTTTGACATTATTGCTGGCAAAAAACTGAAAGAGCGCGTGCCAGTTGGCCGGCTCTGGTTAGATGATTCAAAGCGAGAGGCGCTTTTAGCAAAGGTTGAGTAGCTATCTCTTAGCCTCGCGAGAGTTGGTTAGTTTCTCAGTTCATTAAACAATAACTTGGCTGAAGACATTTGCTGAAACTGTGCTGTGGTCATCCAGCAAGATAGACTGATAGAGAGCTAACTAAGGATCGCCTTCGTAGCTTTTAGGAAGACTCATAGAAGAGCAAGATGACAAAACTAATTGATGGTATCCGTGTTGGTATCGACTAACTTCGTAAATTTAATACTCTTATATAAAAATGATTTATTGAGCCTATTCTGTAGTACCCATTGCTGCTATACACCTTAGCTTATAGACGGTCGTCGATATCACCATCACTGCTGATGATAAGGAATGGTAAGCCGGCATCCTTCAAGAATCGTGCGGCTCCAGCCTCGTTAAGCAACGCGATCGTCGCAAGGCTGCCGGCGACGATGCATTGATCTGCCACCACGGTCGCTGCGAGCGTGCCCTTCACTGGAAATCCCGTTAGCGGGTTAAGCAAATGACCGTAGCGAATTCCCTCGATTTCAATGCATCTAGCGTAGCTGCCACTTGAGGCAAGCGCACCTTGGGAGACTTCTACTATTCGGAGTTCTTGCGTGGGAGAAGAGGGGTCACTAATGGCGACGCGCCAAGGTCGGTCATCGGCCTGCGGACCTGCTACGCAAATGTCTCCGCCGAGGTTTACCAACGCGTGTGCAACCCCCTGATCTCTAAGTAAAGTCGCTGCCCTGTCAGCCGCGTATTCTTTTACGATGCCCCCGAAGTCCAGTTCCATACCAGGTATGGTGAACGCTAGCTTTGGCGCATGCCAGTCGAGCTTTTGCCAACCCACTCGCTCGAGCAAAGTGTCTAGCGAGGCTGCATCTGGGACTGCAGTCTGCCCCTCCGGCTGAAAGTTCCAAGCCCGCCTAAGGAGCCCCGACGTAATGTCGAACATTCCCTTGCTCTCAGCATGACACGTCTGCGCGTAGTCCAACAACAAGGCGGTCTCATCGTCGACCTCTATCGAACGACCTTGTTCAGCCGCTAGGTTAATCCGGGATAAGAAGCTATCGCTAAGATAGCGCGAATACTTCGCCTCTAGCCGAGCCACGTCTGTGACCGCCGGCTCGCACTTTTTGCGTGCGCCATCAGATGACTCAGCATAAATACTGATCGAGCAAGCAGTGCCCATGGCCTGGAAATCAAGTTCATAGAAATCTAGCGGCAAGGTCAAAATGTATAGTCGATGCCTGCGGAGAGGCGAGTGAAGTCGATCATCGCCGGATTCGACGACCCTGAGGTACGGTAACGCTCGCCGCTCAGAACTAGAGTGTAATCACCTAGCTGTACGTTGAATTTTAGTCCCGCGCTAAGTGCATCGTATTTGCTGAGCCGGTAATCACTGGAGTTGAACTCCATCGTTCGCGCGAAATCTGTAGCCGGCGTGAAAAAGTCGGCAGCTTGTTGCTGGTAGTAGCGCACATTCGGGACAAGAGTGATCGATCGTGAAAATGATTTGTGTAGCGCGAAGTCGATCGTATGGGAACGAACACCAAAGTCGTCGTCGTAGAAGCGGTAGTTCGCATGAAACGCCGATCGTTGCTCACGGAAATAGCGCCTCCACGACGTTGTCCACGTAAATTGATTGCGCTCTTCGGGCCGATGATCAGAGAGCTTATAGGGGTCGGTTAGATAACCTCCTGCCCGCGTGCTACTTACCCCAGTTTGAATAATGGAAAACTGATTGAGGATCTGGGTAACCGAGAAGAACGCAGAGGTTGTCGATTTATTTGCGCTCGGTATCCGATTGAACAAAGCGGCATCGGTTGGATTAATATCGTCATCGGAATGAGCGATGCCTAAGCTTAGTGTTGTCGAGTCATTCGCCAATGTAAAACTTCCATCGACCGACGCGCTATTGGAGCGATAATCGTTCTCGTCAGAAATCGTGAAGCTTGCACCGACATTACCTCGATCGTAATAGCGCTGCACAGATGCCGTAACATCACGACGTTTTTCATAAATCGATGCACCGCTCATCGCAACTTTGGTGTTACCGTTTGCGCTTTTCACAGTGTACCAAGGCGATGCGCCGCTCATGCTTTCGTAGGATGAATCTAGAGAAATACTATACTTTTCCCCAATAGGAGATGAGTAGCGAAGCTGATGAATCTCAATGTCGTATCGCTCGGGACTGCCTGCAAGCAATGCCTCAGATGCGAGGCTGTCTTCTTTATAAGACGAAGCCCGATACGAAATAACTTTTGCAGTTGGCGGCGTATCAGAGATTGCGGAAGTTGAAACCAAAACACCCGGCAGTGCAACTGCCGATGCGGAGAGCGCCATAAGCGTTTTTGATTTCATCCTGCCTAATTGCACCCACAGCCACCGGCGGCAACGCCGTTACCACCTGTAGAGGCCTCTTTACTAAAATAGATGTGTTGATTCAGTTTTGATCCCAGCGGGTCGGCATCAAATGCCATTTCTGGGCGAGCGAGATCACCGCGCTGGTAAGCTGGCACGAACTGGCAGGCCGTCATCACCGCGAGCGCAGAAAGCAACAAGCAAATTCGTAGATTAAGATGCACAGATTACACCTCAGCTTGATATTCGAGTAATAACTTTAGAAATTTCTCAAACTGGGTGTAGCCTACGCTACCCTCAGTAAGCTGAACTCCACCATCATGGTCAATGCCTCGTACTTTATTAAGCAACTTTGTTCTGCGCGTATCCCGGTTATCCAAAAATTGAGAAAAAATTCCAAAATTCGTTGTTGTAGACGTTGAACTAGATCGAGTAAACAGCAAATCGGAGCCGCCAGCAAGCCCGCCTTGTATGTGACATACCACACAGCGCAATTGCACCGTCTGCGAGTCTATCGACTCTTTGTAGAGGGCCGTTGCCTGCTCTAGTTTTGATTGAACGCTAGACTCCACTATGCTGTATGTTGCAAGTCGAAAGATTATCGGATCAGAGCTAATTAGGTTTAGATCGAGTGTGTAGTCTACGCCACCTGCAGCGAGGCTTGGAACGCGTAAAACCTGCCCGTCGAACACGCTAGCTCCTTCGGTGCCATTAAACGGTATTTCTGATGCAGCGAGTAGCCCAAAATCGTAATTGGCACCATTTACACTCAAACCCAGATCAAGTGAATAAGCCTTTTGACCGACCGTAGCTTTCGGGATATTTAGTACATTGCCACTAAAGGTTGCCTGCTGCGCCACAATATTTGATGCAAAAAGGCCACTAATACACAGGATGAAGAGAGACAATAGACGCGCACGACTTAGACGTTCTAATTGATGAAGGTACATACCTTTTTCCTTTACGAAAGCACTTTGTCTCGATACGAGCGGCTCTTGAGATAGATTATATGAGACTTGTCTCGCTTTTGCTTGATTTAGTGTAATAGGGTAACAAAAAGTTTGTTGGTGCTTCTTTATAGCCAAAAACTAAAATTTCTTAATAAGAATAGCTTCGGACGGGTATTCGGGCGACCCCACCTCAACCAAACACCACTCAAGGAGTGCTTCTAGACCTAAGTTTTTGAACTTTAGCTTATATCGGCTTCCGGCCAAGAGTGGTCGTTACAGTTACCTTGGTATAGCATAGCCTTGTAAGGTAGGTTTCTGCTCAGCAACGCTATCCACGACCGACTGACTCACCACGTTTGTAAACCTCTGCCGAATGTTAAGTGGCCCGTGATTTGGTAGCTGGATGAACATAAGCCCGATCAGATCTTCGACTGGGTCTGCATAGTACAACGTGCCGCGAGCTCCACCCCAGCCGTAGCTGCCAGGAGACAAAGTATCAAATGAAACTGTCGGATCAATCAATACGCCGAAGCCTAAACCAAAACCGTATCCCGGCCCACGAACGTAAACATCCTTGTCGCCTGTATGATTGCTTATCATGAGATCGACGGTCATTCGACCGAGTAGCCGAACACCGTCTAATTCTCCGCCGTTCGCGATCATCTGTGCGAAGCGAATATAGTCAGACGACGTACTATTCAGTCTACTAGTGCCAGGGAAGTAGGTAGTTGGTTCATTGAACTCTGGTGCTATTTCTAACTCCGCCTCGTTTGCTTCGTTCAACATGTAGGTCGCCGCCACGCGATCTACTTTGCTGCGAGGTATGTTGTAGAACGTGTCGACCATGCCTAGGGGCTCAAAGATCCGTTCCCTTAGAAACTGGTCAAGTGATTGACCAGAAATTTTCTCCACTAGTACGGCCACGAAGTCAGTTGATGTACCGTACAACCAATGATCACCCGGGTGAAATGTGCCAGGAATTATAGCAGCTCGAACAACACGTTCACCGAGCGTCGAGAACGGTTTACCATTGTTACTTACCCACTGCACCTCCTCTTCAGATAGCCCAGCGTTTGCAGGATCGAGTGTTAATCCTGAGGTATGGGTCAGTACATGACGAATTGTGATTGGCCGCGCCTCTGGCACGCTTCGTTTGCGTGGCCCGTCGCTGTCCAACACCATGTGATCTGCATATTCCGGTATCCATTCCGAGATAGGATCGTCTAACCGAAATCTCCCTTCTTCGAACAGCATCATCAATGCGGTTGATACTATTGGTTTAGTCATCGATGCCAGATAAAAAATGGTATCGGTTGTCATTGGAATATCTTGCTCACGATATTTCCAACCGAGTGCCGAGTGATGCACTATCTTACCGTGCCTAGCGACCAGTGTTACTGCGCCTACGACCTGGTTGTCATCAATGAATCGTTGAAAATACTCGTCGATTCGGGCTAAACGCTCGGTAGAAATTCCGACAGATTCCGGCCTCGCCGTTGGAAAATTTTCTGACGCCCATCCAGTTACCGAAGTCGCCGCCAATAAGCCAGCGAGAAAAACCCCTCGAACCAAAACTCTTGCTAATTCACTCTGTTTTTTATTCATCAGTCCTGTTCCTTCTCACAAAAAGGTATAACAATTTTTAGTAGGTACTATCTTATCTCCTCAGCTCCAGCTCACTTCATTACTGCTTTCCGCCAGAAGCGGACACCAAAATCTCCGCTACCGCGCCCGAATATTGCCTTATAGTGTGTCTCCTAATTCTCAGTCAGTTCAACAAGGGTAGCTAGCTGACGAGCAAACTCATTGCTAGAGGCCATCAGCGCAAGCATTTCATTCTGTAGATTTTCAAAGTCTTGTGCTGACCATCTAACCAGATCAAGTTGATTGTACCCTGCTCTAATCCCCATAATGCTGACTATTTACTCAAGCCTCTATTGTTTCTTGTTGATTAGTTCCGTACAAGATATTAACTTAAGCTGCATGTTCCGAAAATACGGTGAGAACTCATGAAAATCAAACAGCTCATATTAGTTTCAATCCTGTCAGCCCCAATCGGAGCATCCCTCGCCCAGGCTGCGGACGACTATGTTGCTCCTCGGACGGAATGGGGCCAGCCCGACTTGCAAGGAGTCTGGAATTTCAATTCCAGCACACCGATGCAACGACCCGAGCGCTTCGGCACGCAGGAGTTTCTAACGCCGACCGAAGTAGAGCAAGACCGGGCCCGACAAGAAGAACGACGTATAGCCGCTGATGCGGCGGAAGCCGAGTTGGTATTAAATCCTCAGGCACCTGCCGCAGGTGATGATCCCGGTGGCTATAACAATTTTTGGTACGAGTCTGCGAGCATCGGCGAAAACGTTCGCACGTCGCTTATAGTCTATCCGGCAAACGGCCGTTTTCCTGATCGAGTTGAAGGAGCTGCGGTGCATACTGCAAACCTCGGACCCGATGTCGAGGGCGATAGGCCTGTGCTTGCCGTCTTCGGCGGCATTAGCAAGGACGGACCGGAAGACCGAGGCCTATCCGAGAGATGCTTAATTGGCTTCAATGCCGGACCTCCATTTACCGGGGGTGGTTACAACGCGAATGTGCAGATTTTTCAGAACAAAGACCATGCGGTGATTTTGACCGAGATGGTTCACGACGCACGCATAGTCCCGCTGGATGACCGTGGAATTCTCGATGATGATATTCGTCAGTGGTCGGGTAATTCTCGTGGCTATTGGGACGGCGATTCGCTGGTGGTGACGACAAGAAATTTCACTGACCTCACCCCCAGCTTCAGCCGCTTTGGAAACGCCAAAGATAAGATGCTCACCGAGCGATTTACGCGTACAGACAAGTTCACAGTTGAGTACGAGTGGACGCTTGAAGATTCTTCCACTTTTACGGACAAGATTGTTGCGACGATGCCAATGACCAAGGTGGCAGGTATCTTGTATGAATATGGCTGCCATGAAGGCAACTATGGCATGCAGAATATCCTTCGTGGAGAACGCATGCAGGAACGTCGCTCGGCTGCAGGAGAGAGTGGAAATTAATTATTTGGAGTCAGAATGAATAAGCAGTAAAGACTGCTTATTCTAACTCCATTACTCTATCTAAATCTGGCTATCTCCTAGTCCCCACAATATCTGTCCTAACACTAAACAATGTTTTACCCGCAGTAATATACAAAGTCCGCAGATCCGGCCCGCCAAATGCAGCGTTGGT
>Ga0302114_10001948_pt1 | contig 13439 bp, 23 predicted proteins | sample AG5_Surface_MG_FD_203107 | JGI IMG/M metagenome (GOLD analysis project Ga0302114, IMG submission 203107) | Marine microbial communities from Western Arctic Ocean, Canada - AG5_Surface | ecosystem: Environmental > Aquatic > Marine > Oceanic | place: Canada: Western Arctic Ocean | collected...
CCGAAGCATCCAAGTACGGTAAGAAACTATGTTACTCCGGTGGTTGCGCACAGAACGTGGTGATCAACTCTAGGTTGTTCGAACTGTTCGATGAGGTACATATCGCATGTTCACCTACAGACGCTGGATCCGGTCTGGGTACAGCTGCACGTTCATGGGCGAAGGCGACAGGTAAAGATAAGTTGATCTGGTCTCCATACTGTGGGTACGATATCGAACGTCCGGTCGACCCTAGTGAGATCGTAGATCATCTACTCAGCCATAAGGTATGCGGTATCGCGAATGGTAAGGCAGAGTTCGGGCCTCGTGCATTAGGTAACAGATCCCTGATTGCAGACGTACGCTATGACGTACAGGATACAGTGAACGGAATCAAACGTAGACAGAAGTACCGTCCGTTTGCTCCTGCCATCCTAGAAGAGTACGCAGAAGAATATTTCAGTGGCCCTATGAATGACCATATGCAATTCACTTCAACTGCATTACATGATTACGCACCTGTAACCCACGTAGATGGGACAGCACGTGTACAGATCGTGAAGAAAGACTGTGAGTCGATCTTCCGAAAGGTAATTGAGGAGTACCATGATAGAACTGGTGTTCCAATGTTACTAAATACTAGTCTCAACATTCGCGGCCGACCAATGGTTAATGACGAACATGACGCCGAGATGTGGGAACAAAAGTATGATGTGAGGGTGTTCTAACATGGGACACTTACGGGAAATAGGTCTGTCCTATATAGAACATCTATACAGAGCGTGGACACTCGCGTTTGTCTGTATAGTGCATGGCCTATTTCCTTTTATATGGGAACATAAAGCGAAAGATATTATTAACAGCGACCCCCACGATTTTAAGGTGAAGAAATGATGAGTTACGGAAGCTTGGAAGAAGAAGCTATTGCAAAACCAATCAAACAAAAGATTGAACTTGAAGTAGAGTTTGATACTACACAGAAAGAAGTAACTCCGACTAGGTTCAGTACCTTGCTACAGTTCGCGGATGTAATCGATGCGTATCGACTTTTCCCACGAGCATTCATAGGGACGTACCTATACCTATTGATCGAAACCACCCAATGGTTCATGACGATACCTGAACCCAATGCATCACAGGCAGGTCTTATATCTGTAGTGGTAGGTGCTGGTGCCGCATGGTTCGGACTGTACACGTCTACAGGTTCCGGCCGTCAGATAAAAAGTATTAAGACTGGCAAATGAAAATATTATTAATCGCATTAACAGATACTTATGAATGCTTACTGCCTGCGTTAGAAGAAAAAAACCATCAATACAAGTTGATCACCGAACTCAGTCGCCCAGGCAATCATAACATATATTATGGTGGGCCGGGTACAGTAGAGTGGGTAAAAGAAGAAATACGTAAATATTCGCCCGACTTAGTAATCAACAATATGGCTGGACTTTTACTACCCAAATCTGATAGTTATACTTATTTTGGAAACACAGAAGAAAGTTCAAGATTAGAGATGAACAAGTGGGAGACCCGACAGACGGTGAAGTCATTTGGATTTGATTTTCTTTTTCCAGAAGTAGTAGCAGAATGTAATCTAGACGAAATGACATACTTCCCTTATACTACATATCTAAAGTCAAAGGGAAATGATACTTTTTGTCAAGCATGGAAAGTAACACCAGACACCGACTTAAATTATCATAATAGAGTATTACAGCACCACAATCGAATTAAATGCCCTGCCTATGTTGAAAGGGCTGTAGATTTTGAAGTGGAGGGGTGTTGCCAGTTCAGGATCGCTAATGGATCTTATAATTTAACTTCGGTACAAGGTATCTATGGAAACCCTTCTGGATATAAACAACTAGTGGGTACCTCAGACTGGAGAGACGATACGTATATGGGAGACCTCACGCCAGACCAACATAAGGTCGTAACAGAAAAGTGTGGTGAATGGTTGGAGTATGCTGCAACACTTGGCGGAAACTACGAAGGAAATATTGGTACTGGTATTACAAGTGACTTAGACGTTTACTGGTTTGAACATAATTCAAGACAATCTATGTATTCACAATTCGTAGGTGATGCTGATTCTTGGATAGATTCATTTACTAAAAACACTAACCAAAATTTTTGGGAGTTCCCACATGGGGAATCCCTCAGAACTCAAATAGGATAGTAATGGCATCTGAACTAGTCACTTGGCGAGGAACGCCAGGCGTGGGAGATTTCATGTGGGCATTAAATTCATGTCACAAGTATGCCGCGGATCATAACATATCAAAGATCAATTTGGAACTTCACTGGGAACACGGTGAAGACCATAACCATCACTTCGAAGATCCAGAGACGATCATCGAACGATGTAACTACATACATAACTTCTACCATCAACAAGAAAGGGTAGAGATACATCACATATTCAATGCTGATGGTAGGTACAAGCATTGGAAGTTTGATGATGATGTTGTTTTGGAAACAAACGGTGATCGTAGGATAGCAGCAATAGACAACCACGGATTCAAAGCAAGGTTCTTTTTTGAGTCAGGTCACTATGATGATACTCCGGGCTCCGATGCACCGGACAACGATTGGATATTTCGAGAGGATGCCTTCCAAGACTATAATCCTAATCGTATTGTATTCTGGAGACCTACATGGAATGCAGAGAGACCTCGTACATGGAAGCGTATCTTTGACGACTCCGACTGGGATCATCTGATAGCACACTTCCGTACCCTAGGGTTCGACATGCATGAACTATCGTATCGTACCCCAGTGTCCGAGGCCATGCATTTGATCTCTACCTCGCGTATGGTCATATGCTACGATGGTATCTGGCATTACGTAGCAAAGAACTTTGCTCGGCCTCTCGCAGTAATCAGTGGTGAGGGTGTGACTAAATACCATACATCGAATGCTTTAAGACTCAACCCAGAACTACCAAGGGAAGAGATGGGAGCATGGTGGTGGATAGAACATATAGAAGATCTGTTAGATCAAACTAAACGTAAATCAGTAGACTACGAAGACAGGATGAAGACTTATTATGGAAATGACTAGAGAAACATTTCAGATCGACCGAGCAGTAATCGAGGTCGCGGGCGGATGTAACTATTCATGCTCTATGTGTCCACAAGATCTACGTGAAGGTGGAAGACATAAAGGGTTCCGTCGTATCATGAAGCTCGATGAGTTCGAGAAGTATGTAGCAGACTGTGCGCAGTACGGATTGAATGTCGTCAACCTAGATGGTTCGGGTGAAGCCACCATGGCGAAGAACCTACCTGAGTATATCAAGGTAGTAAAGAAGTATGGTGCCAAGGCATTTATATTCTCTAACGGATTCAAGATGACTGGTAAGTACATGAGAGATTGTGTTGATGCCGGACTGGACTTCTATCGATTCTCATTCATCGGTTCGGACGAACAAGACTATAGTAAGTGGATGCACAACGCAGTAGGTGGACACTACGCACAGATTAGACGTAACATCGAAGAGATGGTTGCGTACGTCAAAGAGACTGGTTCAGAGTGTGTCGTATCTACCTACCACCTAATCACCGACAACGATAAGATCGACGAAGAACTAGAGAAGTACAAGACCTTGGTTGATGAACTAGGCGTCAAGACTGAGATATGGAAGATGCATAACTGGTCTGGTGTTCAGGACATATCGGAGTCAGGCGTACGTGAAGGTAAGAAGAAGACATGTGGACGGCCGTTCTCTCCGGATGTAGTGATACGTGCTGGTGGTCTAGACAAGAAGACTGGTGCAGTACACCCATGTTGTCAGGTACTTGGACGTGACGAAGAAGCAGTATTAGGTCATGCCTCAGAGGATAACATACTTGACATCTTCTTTGGTGAAGAGTACGAGACGCTACGTGAACAGCACCGCACCGAACAATACCCAGACTTCTGTAAGAGCTGTGACTTCTTAGTTGAAGATCCAGAGGTACTAGTCTACACCAACCACGAACGTGATCTAATGAAGATGCACGGAACTAATTTCACACTTAACGATTATAGGGATTAATATGTTTAATTTAGCAAAACTTTCTTTTTATGGTATGATGGCAAAGACTTGGATTGAAGCAAGACTAGTCGAACGTACAACATACGACGGCGTAGTGATTGTCGCGATCTGCGGTAGTTATCTCATCTTTGACGGACTGATCGTCATGGGTGCATATGCTGGTATTCTATATGGTCTGTGGACTATGTGGCAACAACAGAAATAATTAGCATAAATTAACTCAGCAAGATTTATGTTATTATAAATAATAGGACTTATACTGCAATTGACTGGCCAGTCCAGCGAGTTCCATTTCGCATACATGCAGTATAATATAACTCTTTAAAGAATCTAATAAGGAAAGTAGAATGGAAACGCTCAGCATTGTATCACTAAACGATCATTTTTTGGTCGGTAGTGTTGCGTCGGGTCATGACTTTGTTCAAAACATGTACGGTATGTACATTCGTTACGAACAGGATATGAAAACCGATAATTCAAATCTTTTTATATCAAACTTTGCATATGAAAATATATATAAGCCATTAATTTCAACGTCGCTAGGTCACTCCCCAGCAGGAGATACTATTGATGGCCTCGTTATCATAGAGGGTCAAAATGGCGGGCACATTGCAACTAATCAACTTCTGAGAATGACTCGCGATTATAAAGACGTATTAGTTACTGTCTGGAAGACTTGGGATGTAGACTCGACTTGGGAAGAATTCACTGCCGGGCCTCTTGGTTTTGAATTGATCACTGCATTCGAAGAAGACGCTGCTAAGTTTACCTACGATGTAGAGATATCTTACGAAGAACTAGTTAGTTCACCTCAGCGTGTTCTTACTTCTTTAGTAGATCACTTACTACCACGCCAGGATAATTCAGAACTAGATTCATTCGGACAAGCTAAACGAAAAATTGATATAGGTTTTATCGATAAAGTTATAAATGATTCACAAGTTCGCGAACTACGTGAAGATAATGGCCCACAGGGTCTATTGGATAGTGTTGGTGTTCACAAACAGTTCCTAACGCAAGACCAAATCGACGTAGTCGAAGAGTTCATCTCTAACCTCTAATAGTAACAGTTGGAAGTTAGTTGAGGCGAGATGGGAAACTATCTCGCCTTTTTTATGCAAGTTACTTTTGCACTACATAATGCTATATAATTTTAACTAGGAGACATAATATGTTAAGTGGATTATTAGGTTCATTACTTGGTTTCGGTGGTTCGGTAGTACCTGCCATTACGGATCATTTTAAGTCAAAGTCTAACCAAGAATTTGAACTGAGGAAAATAGAAAAATACGCGGAACTAACTGCCGCAGGATACGACCAAGAGATTAAAAAATTCCAAGAGATGGGATTGGCAGAAGAGCAGAAGGCTTTGCTCGCGCACGATACTGCAATATCAACGGGTACAGGATTTATGTCCGGACTCCAGAAGTCTGTACGCCCTGTAATAACATACTGTTTCTTTGCGCTATTCACAGTGATAGAATACAATCTATTACAGGAAGCGTTACGTACTGGTACCCCAATGGTAGAAGCATTAGATATTTTATGGGACGATGATACCAAAGCGATATTCGCTGCAATCATATCGTTCTGGTTCGGATCACGTGCAATAGAGAAAGCACGTGATCACCATTCTATTAAATAAGGTTAGGTATGTATAGATATGAAGCAACAATCCGTAGGTGGGTCGATGGGGATACTGTCGACGTGGATATTGATCTTGGGTTCGGTCTTGTTTATAGCAATCAGCGCTTGCGTCTATACGGCATTGATGCTTATGAATCACGCACTCGAAACCTTGACGAAAAGAAAAAGGGTCTGGAAGCAAAGGATTATGTCAATCAGATGGCCCCAGAAGGAACCACGGTAAGCATCATCACTCATAAGACAGGTAAGTACGGTAGGATACTCGCAGAAGTATTCGTCGAGACGCAGTACAATGAATGGCAGTGTATAAACAATCTCTTAGTGGAGGAAGGTCATGCGTCAATATACACTACATAAAATACTAGGGATTGCTGCGCTAGTACTTCTTATGGTATCATGTGAACCACTACCAAACCAAGGTCTTACAAAAACTCACGATGTTACGGGCGAATACTTAGACATTCGTGTCATGACATTCAAGAGTCAAAAAAGTTTGCAAAAATATCTTACAAAAAATAAAATGACTTTTACTGAGGTTGACGGACTTGCTCAATGGGCACACCCAAAAAATGACCTAACAAAGGTGAACAGATGTGAGATATATGTTGTAGAGCCAAAGAGTGTTAAAGACGAAGACGTTATGGGAACTTGGGGACATGAACTAGCACACTGCATATATGGGTCTTTCCATAAGTAGGGACACGAACTAACACAAGGAATTGGAATGACACGTATTAACGTAATGGGCAATGGAGATGGTGCCTGCCTGTTTGAAAACGGTACTGACGGAGAGTTACTTGTATGTAACATGCCTCCGGTAGAACTCAGTAAGAGTGAGGTTTATGCTTCATTCATGGTAGACTATAAAATGATGGTAGCACTTGACGAAGGTAAGGTTGAACTTGGTCAATACGATTGGGTTCTAGGTACACGGCCGCGTAAGTGGATGGAGAAGAACCCTACCTTCTATTTAAAATACTCCCAGAACATTAGAGGGTTCCATACATATGTTCCCCCATACGCACAACTGCCTGGACATAAGTTGTCAGATGCAGCAACTAACTATAGTTGTGGTCACATGGCAGTAGACTATGCATGTCGCATAATGAAAGCGAAAGAGGTACACATGTATGGGTTCGATGCAATGTTCGATATGAACCTAGACAGTCATACAGATACCTTCTTAGACTCAAACCGAAGCGCACTAAACATACATCGTATGGCTAGTAATTGGAGACCTATATGGTCGTCATTCTTTAGAGAATTTAGTACGGTCAAGTTTGTCATACATCACGTACACCCAGATATTAAACTAGCTATATCTGAGAACGTATCAATAGAGGTTGGAGAGTTATAGTGAAAAGAACAATCGAAGTAATATGGGAATTCATATCCGATACTGCATGGGATTTTGAAGCAGTATGGAAGTATAGATCTAACGTACTTATATGGTGCGCAATAGCAGGGTTCATACTTTACTGGTTATAAAAAAAGGGGATCGCAATGATCCCCTTCTTCGTTTCTTACTGTCGGGTAAGTTCCTTCTTAGAATACCTTAATCATGCTGTGCATAATCATGGACTCTTCCGGGCGGCCTTCTGACATATCTTCATCCCATATTGAACGTAGGGTGAATGCAGTGTCAACCATAGTCTTGCTGTCTTTCTCTTCACCATTAAACCATTTTACTGCGGAAGGTGCACCGTAGTAAATGTCAACCATATCAAATTCTGGGGTGCACATAGGTGCAAATATCTCACGGACTTGATCGTCTTCAAAACCTACTTCTTGGTCTTGCATAGGAACACCTAGGAATACGACTGCGTCGAACTTCTCGTGTTCACCTTCGAGTGTCCAAGATGATTGTCCGTGCTTATATTGATGAGAGCATAAAGCGACACACTCACTACTAAACGCATTATACATTTGGTGCATTGCACCCTTATGCTTATCTTCTGGTGGTCGTGCAATTGTGACTTCACAATCATAATCAAACGTTTTCATTATCATTGGAATAGATTGAGCAACGATGTTCATGTCTGGAAAACTACTCATTGCATCACGTTCTGGAGGCATGATATCAACCATACGGGCTGAGGTTCGATCAAGCATCCAGTTAGATTGTCCAGAGTTGAAGTGTCCAACAAATAGAATATTCTTGTATCCACGTGACATTAAGGCGTTGCAGAACATTGGCCCACGAGATAACATTTCTTCGGACATGTTGACTTCTGCTGAACTGTGACGTAGATATATACCTTTCTTGATAGTTATCAAGTTTAGAAAAGCGTTCATGTTACGTGCCATGAGGTCTTTTGTTGCTGAAACGTGTTTTTGCGTACCATCACTGAGTAGGATGGTTTCTGTACCTGTATTAAAAAACATTGGTTAGGATCCCTTATAGATGTTTTGTATGTGTGTTTCAAACTCTTCGATCTTTTCTAAACGATTTGGCCATGCGATGTATTCCTTTTCAGGATTCACCTTGAGGTTAGTCAATAATGGCTGAATCGCATTGAACAGTCGATCTAGTCTTTCTCTTAATTCGTCAATCTCGTCCGAATACTGCCCAGTTTCTGCTTGCGCAGCATGAACACTTTCGAGTTCATCTTCGTCAACGAGTGTAAATCCAAAATCAAATAAATCTTTCATATGGCTATTTATACAAAATAAATTTGACATCAGCGTCGAAGCCTGATATAATATAATTCTATTACCGAGAGGGACAATACATGAATATTTTTAGACTTGACAATAATCCAGTAACTTCTGCGCAGATGATGTGTGACAAGCACGTAGTTAAAATGGTGACCGAATATGGTCAACTACTTTCTACTGCTCACCGTGTACTAATGGGTACTCCAGAGAAACGTCCATCCAAGTCTGGCAAGCGTATGGTAGACCATTATTTAGTCAAAGGCGAAGCCAAGGAAAGATTGTTATATAAGGTCGCCCATAAAAATCATCCGTCTGCTATCTGGGCCCGAGAGAATAACGAAAACTACCGATGGTTATACAAACACTTCCAAGCAACTGCGAAGGAGTACGAACATCGTTATGGACGTGTACATATGACATACGAGAAGTTGGGTTCTATGTTATGGATCTCACCTATCCCAGAAGACGGTACCGATTATCGCTGGGCCCGTGAGACAGAGATGCCTCAATGTATGCCTGATCATTGTAAGAGAGATGATGTAGTTGAAGCATATAGAACGTACTACCGCGAAGAGAAGAGAAGCTTCGCAAAATGGACTAAGAGAGAAGTGCCACGCTGGTTTTTAAAATAAGTTGACAGATACACTTTAGTATGTTACAATATACTTCAATTAACAATAAAACTATAGGAATATATCTTAATGAATGAGATAAGATTTATTGAGATGATCAACGAAGAAGTTCAAGCGTTGACTCTTGAGATGAGTAAATGCGCAGATACTATGTTAGCAGTGAAAGGGCTTCAGATCAGTTCTCTTCAGGCACTAAGGAATAAAGTGATGGAAGAAACTTTCTTGAATGACGAGGACTTTAAGTGAACATGAATTTATGGGTAGGACGTATTCTACTAATATTGTGGTTGAGTTTCGCTCAGAAGGCAGACGATGACCTGTTCGGAGTACTCACTAGCATTCGTCGGTTTAATGAATGTAGAAGAGTTGTAACGGTATTGGAGACAAAGTGATGTTAGATTTGATTGTAGGTATTATTATCTGTAGTATATTTTTAGTGGCATGCCAAGGCGCTATACTGATAGTCAGGGATAAACAAAAAGAATGGAATTTCCGAAACAGAGAAAACAAGCGATGACAGGTTTTTAATAATCATCATTCTAGTAAAACGTTTCTTATAATGTACAATGTATATTTTATGAAACAAATTGAGGATTTATTATGATGCACGGTTCAATGCGACACACAACGACTGGTCGCAAGAAGAGTTACAATGCTTGGACGACCAAGAAGAAACCCACCCCCAAATTCCAGCCTATGGAAGTCACTAGCGAACCCTATCGAAGAGAGACTATAGTTTATGAGTCTGCCGATAATGGTACTCTCAGTACCCAAAAGAAAGAACGAATGACCTACACAGGAACCCTAGTCAAGGGTATCGGTACAATGCACAAGTCGAATGCGGTACCCGTAATCGATGAGCAACAGATGAAAGATCTGTCGAGGATGAGTCAATGAGTGAACGTTGTCCGTCAGACCGCGCCATACTAACAGTGATGCAATTATACAGAATGACCGAAGCAGATGTTCGTGAATCATATATGGATGAAGTTCAGTCTGCGCAGAGATTAATAGATAAGGGTATTGATTTACATCCACCGGAGAAGGACGTGACCAACTATCGCTGATTGGTCGAGCTTCTGCCTTGCATTATATCCAAACCTGTGAGATAATAGCTACCTAATTGACTGATAGAGAGAAGAAATTATGACTGCATTTGTTAAAGAGAAGTTTAGTTGGGACGGTATGTACTTAATGTATACAGGCGAGTTCGAAGGTTCACGCACTATGGAACAGGTACGACCTGACTGTCACGCATCTTGGCACGGTATGCCAGAACGCACTTTCGTTGCACGATTCAAGTATGGTTCTAAACCTTACAAGTCTTGGGTCAACTACCTAGTCAAGAACGTTTCTATCGAAGAGTACATTGCTGTTAGTGCTGAGACTAGTCCTGTAGAGGCGATGGAACACTTTGGTTTTAAGCCACGTAAGAAACGTCACTTTCCACAAGCAGAAGGTAACTACGGTCTCCCTCGTCGACGGTTACAAAATGGTTTCGGTATTGAGAGGATGACATAATGAACTTTAGATATCGCAGATACCAGTCACCCCTTTCACACAAAGGTTCTATAGTGGATAGTTACGTATGAGTACACTTAGTCTAGAAGAAGCTTGTCACTACATGTGGCGCGAAGAGATCACTGATTGGGGTTCGTACGACTACGTCCAGAACCACACTTACATATCGAAGGGTACCGACCTTCTTGGATTCGTTCCACGCAGTACCGGAATTGTTAAGATGTTTAACACTCCCAAGAAGTCTTGGTCAGTTGCTCGACGTAAGTTCCGTAAATTAAATAAGAAAGAAATAAGTAAAATAATTAGCGAAAGCCCTTGACAAGAGCGGCGATGTTTGATATAATTATGCCTGTAGTTATCAATGACAGTAGTCAGACTACAAACTAAACCTAATAGTCTCGTGGACTAAAAACCAATCCTAAAAGAAAAGGAACTGTAACATGAATGTACAATTTGATTTAAATGAAATAAACAAAAACCAAAATCCCGAAGTTATCTTCGCAAACAAAGTTGGTATCGTACACAAAAAAAGAGTAGTTGTCAAACGTTCCAGTATTGATTGGAGTGGTAGTAAGTGGCAGATTCGTGAGGGAGTGTATGATGAAAAAAACGTAATTGAAATTGTTTCTTCTCTTAAAGCCTATGGGTACTTGCCTACCGAAAAACCACAAGTGGTAATACGAGCACCAGCTGGTCATCTTACGGAATTTATAGGTATCGCTGGATTCAATCGAGACGCAGCGCAAAAATTATTAGGGTGGACGACTACTGTAGTTGATGTAGTGGAGTATAAAAATCCTATCGATCTACGCATATTCTCTCACAGAACAAATCATCAAAAGACCCCTTCAGCACCCTGTACTACAGGTGATTTTGTAAAGTCTGTCGAAGCAGCAATAGAGTGTGGTGAAATAGGTAGAACCGGAAAGGAAGTCACGGAACTTGTTCACGCAATTGTAGAAGAACATCGAACGCAAGTTATCAACGCAGTTATCAAAATTGTTATTTCTAATATAGAATATGGTAATACTCTGCATCGTCCTTTTGATGGAACCCTTGCTAATAAATTCGCCAAAGATAAATTTGAGATTGATACTGGTAAAAACCACTGTGCGTTTATAAGACCTAATGGTGTGTCAAAAACTACTTTTTTTGACGGTATGAAAGCTAGTCTAGCATGTAATAGTGATATTACTCTATATGGGTATATTGATCAACCTAAACCTGCTACTCTAAACAAAAAGCGTGAACAATGGATGACACAGTTCGGTAGTCTAGGAAAGTTTTGGCAGGATATTGTTGAGTCTGGTTGTGGGAAAAGACCTCCTCTAGAGAATTGTCCGTTCGTATTTGGTGGATTCTTACCGCAGAATGAGACTCCTGATCCAACTAAAGGCGGATCACCTACAGAAACTGAATTAGTTTTCCTCTAATGATAAGGAGATTACTCACCGACCACATAAAGAAAAATGTACCCGATACGGATGTCGCGGTACTTCTTTCTGGTGGCGTAGATTCTATCTCAGTAGCAATGGCTGCACAAGATGCTGGTAAGATCGTTCATGCATATTCGTTTCATCTCCAAGGTCACGTGTCTTACGATTTCGCAAAGGCAAAGGATGTTGCTGAGATCATGGGATGGAAGTTCACAGGCGTAGTCGTTCCTACCGACAATCTAATACCAGACTGGTACCGACTAGTTGAACACGGTTGTAGAAAAAAGTCTCACTTCGAAGCGGCAGTATATCCTTTCCTCTATTGTTATGAAAACATGTCAGAGAAGTTCTGTCTTACTGGATGGGGTGCTGATGCATACTTCGGTTGTTCTAAGAAAGCAATGATACGATACTCTTCTTTTAAAAAGAAGCGCAACTACGTCAAGTACTGTAAAGAGAACAACCAGAAGAGAGTTAACTGGGACGAGTTCCGCAATGCTTATCTAGACGGTGACTGTGCCGGATATCAACAACACACTAACCTCGCAGAGAAATACGGCAAGGTTCATATCACACCTTACCTTGACCCACGTGTTCGCCAATTGTTTATGCGATACTCTTGGGAAGAACTCAACAAACCTAAACAGAAGAATATGATTCGAGTCGAGTTTGATATTGAAAATCTTCTGGGTAAAGTCAAACCCCACATCAATCTACAACTGGGCGGTGGTATCGATAAGTTATTCGAAACTCTATTGGACGATCCTATTATAAACTATAAGAAACGTCAGAGAGTTATGGACATGTGCCGCGACTGGTACACCGATCATACTGACACAAATCTTTCTCAGTTCATGGGTTGACAGACAGCGCTAAATACTGTATAATATGTACTAAATAGTAAAAGGTCTTATATGAGTTATCAACCATACAATCTCCAAGATGTCTATGACGCGGCATCCCAGAAAAAATTTAAAGTAGTGTCTACGTTCGCTGGCGGTGGTGGTTCATCCACTGGATACCGACTGGCAGGCGCTGACATACTCGCAGTTAATGAGTTCGTCGAAGAAGCAAGGGTCACCTATAAAGAGAACTATCCGGACACTCCAATTCTTCCTGACGATATCAAACAACTATCTGGTAAAGATTTTCTAGAACTCACTGGTCTCAAGAAAGGTGAACTGGATATTCTTGACGGATCTCCTCCGTGCTCCGCATTTTCGGTTGCAGGCAAACTCTCTCACTCATCTGATGGTAAACACTCTGATGGCTGGGGACAGACCAAGTCCTATAGTGATGGTAAGATTGTCGAGAACATCGAAGACTTGTTCTTTGAGTTCTTACGTGTTGCCGAAGAAATCTCCCCCAAGGTAATCATCGCAGAGAATGTTAAAGGTCTAACCATTGGTGAGGCAAAAGAATACTACAACCGCATCCTTAATGAATTCGAGAACATTGGATATGAAGTTGTTTCGGAAGTTATGGACTCTCGTTACTACGGTGTCTCTCAGACTCGTACTCGTGTAA